>Ga0255342_1005346_pt1 | contig 12398 bp, 4 predicted proteins | sample wastewater_treat_3_FD_192416 | JGI IMG/M metagenome (GOLD analysis project Ga0255342, IMG submission 192416) | Wastewater microbial communities from Lulu Island WWTP, Vancouver, Canada - plant14 | ecosystem: Engineered > WWTP > Wastewater > Unclassified | place: Canada: Vancouver, British...
ATTGTTGATATACTATCTAATTGTATAGAAGTTTAATCTCATAAATGTATGGAATATGAAAAAATTGTATAGATCAGAAGAGAATCAGATAATAGCTGGTGTTTGTGGAGGAATAGGGGAGTATTTTGATATTGATCCGACATTGATAAGGGTAATATATATATTCCTTTCATTGTTGACAGGAGGCTTTGGTTTTCCTATGTATCTTGTTCTTTGGATAATTATTCCTTCTAAATCTAGTGTAAAAAAGGACTCAAATGAGTTTATCAAAGATAATAAGGAGGATATGAAAGAGAAATTTGATACTCTTGCGAAATCTGCAAGGCAGAGTTTTAAGACTGATACTAGCCGTAAAAGTAAGTAATTTCTTTAACTTTAATTCATAATATAAATATATGAAGAACAAAGATAGGTATTTTTTGGGTTCTTTTCTTGTTGCACTAGGTATTTTGTTAGCATTAGGACAGTTTGATTTTTGGCATGTTATTTATTCAATTATTTTCGATTTCTGGCCTTTATTGATAGTAGCGGGTGGTATTTACAGGATATCACGAAATAACAAGCTTTCAGGAGTGTTTCTTTCATGTGTAGGTATTTTTCTTTTATGCCATACCCTGTTCAACATTAATCTCTATGGATTTTTCTGGCCTTTAATATTCATTGCAGGTGGCGTAGCTATTCTTTGTGATGTTGATAAAAAGCCTGCTAAAGATCAAGAGAATAAAGAAGAGAATGATGAGGACAAGATAGATGATACTAGGATTTTTTGGAATACAGATAAAAAGATTACTTCTAAAAATTTTAAGGGTGGAAGTATTGATAATATATTAGGCAGGTACATTATTGATTTGAGTGAATGCAAAATTTCTGATTCGTCTGCAAAACTTGAGGTTAATGCAGTACTTGGTGCTGTTGATGTTATTGTACCAAAAAATTGCAGGGTAGTTGTTAATGGAGAGAGCATTTTTGGTACTTGGGATACAGAACTCAGCGAAAGAAGTATAGAGAAACCTGTTTTAAAGATAGTAGGAACAGCAATTTTTGGAGGAGTAAAAGTTACTGAATAACGATAGGATTTGTTTCATCTCTGTATGCTGTTACTATTATTCTTTTCAAATCCATACCCGGAGGATAGCATGCCATAATTGTTAATGTGTCATTCTCATCATAGTCTCCAAGATATTTAGTATCGTCTTTTGAAGTTATTTTCGTTCCTGAAACCCTGTATTTATATATTCTCCCTTCATAGCTGACATAAACTTCATCTCCCTCCTTCAATTCTCCTAGTAAATAGAAGTATACATCGTATTTGTTTCTTTCATAGAAATTGACTGCAGAATGAGCAAATAGGAATACATTTCCAGACATATTCGGAGTAGATGAACCCCTAGCATGAGCTATTCCTGTTTGCAATGCTTTCATATATTCATCTTTGTCATATGGAGAAACATTTTTTGTAACTCTAGAATTCACCTTTATTTTGGGAATATATATACCAAAGTTTGGATCTAGAAAAACTTTTGTTGTATGATTGTCGATTTCTTCTGTAATCTTATTCTCATCTGATGACAAGCTAACATCACTTGTAGATGGAGCAGGGGACTTGTACTGCAATATATAGGCAGAAATTACAGGATAATAGGTAAGTATTACTACAAAAAAACCTGCTAGGAGTAGTAAAACTCCTAGCAAGATTTTTCTATTGTGCTTGTTGATGTTTTCTAGCATACAAGTATCCAACCACAGCTACTATTAATAATCCGCCTACCCATAAATACCATTTATTTGCATAGCTGGAACTTGATTCTTCAGCATCAGAAGTTTCTTCTTCTTTACTTTCTGTTGTATCTTCATTACTTTCCTGTTCATCAGCTTTAGATTCATCAGATGTATCAGCAACATCCATATCTCCTTTAACACTGCTATCAACCTCTGCTTCGCTTTCACTTGTTACTCCTGCAACTGACTCTTCTCCCTGTACTTCCAATGCAGTAGTTAATGTCTGACCTTGCGTAGTTTGAGTTGTCCCTTCTTTAGCCAGCACAGTTACTACTTTCTCATCAGAAACTATTGGTGATACATTTCCAAAAGCATCTAGAGATCTTAATGCATAGTAGTATGTTTTACCTGGTTCTGCTGTTGCATCTGTCCATGTGTACTCTGTATTTGGAGCTACAACCATTTCATGTATCTTCGTACTTGCATTTGCGGTATATGAAGATTTCTCTGATCTGTGTATCTCTACCTTAACTGTTTTTCCATCATTTGCTGTTTTGAACTTCAAAACATTACCTGCTTTTGAGTAGTCAATTACAGGTGATGGTTTATCCAAATTAACCTCAACTGTTACTGGTGCTGTCTTCTTTGTACCTGAAGCAGATGTTGCTTTTACGTAGAATGTGTATGTTCCACTTGCAGCTATTGTTACAGCACAGTTTCCTGCATTTGCGGGTGTATGTGTTTCAAATGGTTCTACTTCTGCATCTTTGAAACACTCAACTGTTACTGGATTGTTGCTAAGGTCCAATACCACAAAACCAACATTAAAGCTCTTTTTGTTTGTTGGAGTTTCAGGTTTCATTATTTTAACTTGGATATCTGAGTCTGCTGCTAATACTGTGTTAGGAGTAATTAGAGTGACAAATGATATTGCTATTAAAGCAGAGAGTAGGGCATATTTAAACTTTTTGAAAGGTTTAAAGAGTAATGAGATTGCTCCTATAATCATCATAATTAATGCACCTAATGTTAGATATGTATTTGCACCTGTGTTTGGTAGAGAGATTGAAGCACCTAAGACTTCACCTTTTTCTACAATGTCATCTTCAATTACTTTTACCTCTGTTCCTACAAATGGTGTTGCTGGATCTGATGTAGATGCACCTAAGACGGAACCACCTGAGAGTGAGTCACCTACAACCCATGCGATATCTGGATATAATCCTGCATCTTGTGTGTTGGAGATCTTTGTTCTGTATGTTACCACTATCTCATCTCCTTCTTTCATACTTCCTAGTAACCACTGTGCTTTCTCTGTACCATTGTATGTAGGTTCAGGGATTACAATATCAGTACCATTCTTCTTTGCTGTCCATGTACCTGAGATATATTTGAATCCTGCTGGTGCAATGTCTGAAACAACTACATTATTCAAAACATATGTACCTTCTGATTCATCTTTTGGTGCTGTTACTTTAATTGTGTATGTTACTTCATCCTTTCCTGCATATTGATCTATTCCTGTCTTGTTATTAGATTTCTCTATTTTAAGGATTGGATCAATTATTCTGTTTGTACAAGTAACTTCTACTGTCTTGTTACTTCCTAATGTAACTTTACCATCATTTGTACATCCATCAAAGATATATCCATCTTTTGGTGTTTCTGTGAATGTGTAATCTCCTGGTTGTAATCCTCCAAACTCTGCTTTTACTTTACCACCTTCTTTATCTGCAATCTGTTTTGTTTCTTCTCCTAAGACTACATCAAATTCATCTTCTGAGAATACACCTTCATCATTGTTTTCACTATCTATTACACTCTTGTTTACTATCAATGTTGCTGGTTTCTGTTTATTCTTACATACAACATTGTATGTTTGACCACTTTCAACAGAGTAGTTACTGAATTCATTATCACCTAAGAAACATCCTATGTAATCGTAATCAGTATTAACAGATTCTGTTACTGAGTATTCACCTGGATCTTCTACTGTATATGTTGCTGTTGTTCTTTCTGCAATTGTTTTAGCATCTGCATCATTGAGTAGAGATTCAAATTCTGTACTGTCTGCAACATCTGTTACTCCATCAATTCCAACTACATCTTTAGTAACATTTATAGTTACATTCTTGAAGTTTCCGAAGTTTACATTCTGTTTATCCATTCCTGCAACTATTGTAATTGCTGATGGGTTTGTAGATGTTTGTTTCCATCCAAGTAGATTTACCTCTCTTACTGTATATGTATCTCCTACTGGTAGGTTAGTGAATTCATAGTATCCTGATGCATTTGTTGTTGTAGTTCCACCAAGTCCATTGTTGATAGTCCATCCACTTAAAGCAATCTCACCATCATCCCAATTTCCATTTCCATTCTTATCTTCGTATTTGTAACCAGAGATCTTTCCTAATTTTTCATTAGTGAATGTACATGTTACCGTTTCATTGTTTGAAACATTGATGTTAACTTTATTCTTATCTGTACTATCTTGTGCGCTATCCTGTGTTGGATCTTCACATGTCAAATCTCTTAGATTCCAACCCTCTGGTACTGTTTCTGAAACAGAGTAGGTACCTGGTATAACTATCTTAGAGATTTCACCATTGTGTCCAATTGTACCTTCAACATCACCTGTGAATTTAAATGTAGTACTATCTGTATTTGGTTCTACAACTTTCTTTATGATTATCTTTCCATGAGTACTTGTGTTTGTAATTTTACATGTCTTGTTGTCTCCAGCAGTTAATGTTACTTTTCCATCTGAAGCACAATCTCCTGTTATGACAGCTGTATATCCAGCTAAGTTGTCTTCAGATACAGTATAGTTACCTGCATTAAATCCGTTGGTATCTCCACTTGTTACTGAAGTTCCTGAGACATAGAGGTTGAAGTCTGAAACATTTTTGTTACCATATGTTCCATTTTTAACAACTTTAACGACCTTTAGTTTTGGTTGGATATCATCATTTGTAACCTCACATGTTACACTCTGACCTTCAGATAGTGTGAATGGGATAGATACTGAAGATCCATCAGAGTTATCTGTACAACTCCATGTTCCTTCATCATATCCTGCATGATCTCCTTCTGTAACAGTATATGTTTTGTTTGAAACTACTGTTGGATTTGATGTATAGGTTGTTGTTGTTCCATTTGTTACTCCTTCATCAAATGTTAAATCTGTATCTGTTAGAGTAATTCCAAAATCACCAACTGTTGCTGTTCCACCATTATCATTCTTAACATGTTTTTTGATTGTTAAGCCTGGTGCAATATCATCATTTGTAACTTCACAAGTAATACTCTGACCTTCTGATAGGGTAAAAGTATTGCTTATCTCTGTCGATGGATTGTTATTATCTATACAACTCCAACCACCTTCTGCATATCCTAGATGATCTCCTTCTGAAACAGTATATGCTTTGTTTGAAACTACTGTTGGATTTGATGTATAGGTTGTTGTTGTCCCATTTGTTACACCTCCATCAAATGTTAGAGCTGTATCTGTTAGAGTAATTCCAAAATCTGCAACTGTTGCTATTCCACCATTATCATTCTTAACATGCTTTTTAACTGTTAAACCTGGTCTAATATCACTATTCGTAATTGTACAAACTGTTGATTTGCCAATTCCAATTGTTATTCCATTACTACCATCTACTGTTACTCCATTTGTACAACTCCAATCACTTGCACTGTAGCCTGAGACATCTTTTCCTTCTACACCTGCTTCACTTAATGTATATGCTCCTGCTTGGAAATCACTTCCACTCTTTACACCTCCATTACCATTGATTGAACTTACACCTTCTGCTTTCAAATTCCAATCTGTTTTTACTGCATTACCACCAAAGTCATTTTTTACAACTTTAACCAATTCTAAAGATGGTGCAATATCATCATTTGTAATCTCACAAGTTACACTCTGACCTTCAGATAGGGTAAATGGCATAGATACGGAAGTATTTGTAGAGTTATCTGTACAACTCCATGTTCCTTCAGCATATCCTGAATGATCTATTTCTGAAAGTGTATATGCTTTGTTTGAAACTACTGTTGGATTTGATGTATAGGTTGTTGTTGTCCCACTTGTTACACCTCCATCAAATGTTAAAGCTGTATCTGTTAGAGTAATTCCAAAATCTGCAACTGTTGCTGTTCCACCATTATCATTCTTAACATGTTTTTTGATTGTTAAGCCTGGTGCAATATCATTGTTTACAATTGTACAAGTTACATTTTGACCTTCTGTTAATGTGAAGATTCCATCTGTACCTACTGTACAACTCAAGCTATCCTTTGTGTAGCCTGTTCCTGCTACTACTTCTGATAATGTGTATTCCTTGTTAGATTTACCTGAGACTGTGGTTGTATATGTAGTTGTTGTTCCATCTACAACTCCTGTTCCAAATGTTAATGTGGTATCTGTCAATGTGATATTGAAATCATCTACTGTTGCGTTACCTCCATTATCATTGATTACTTTCTTTATGATTGTAATATCTTGAGATTTATCACTATTGGTAATTGAACATACTGCTTCTTCACCAACTCCTAAGGTAATTGAATTACCACTCTGGGTTCCTGTACCTGTACATGTCCATGCACTTGCATCATAGCCTGATGGTCCTTCTTCTGAAAGAGTATATGTTCCTGCTTTAAAGGTTGATCCACTTACTACATCTGCATCACCTGCTGCTCCTAGACCACTTAATACTTCTGTTCCTGAAGTTGCTGTCAATGTCCAATCTGACTCAACATTATTACCACCATGTGTATTAGATACTATCTTGTTTAAGGTTAGCTTTGGTGCAATATCATCATTTGTAATCTCACAAGTTACACTCTGACCCTCTGCTAAGGTGAATGGCATAGATACTGAAGATCCATCAGAGTTATCTGTACAACTCCATGTTCCTTCATCATATCCTGAGTGATCTATCTCAGACAATGTATATTCAACATTAGAAGATACCGATGGGGTAGAGGTGTAGGTTGTTACTTCCTCTCCTGCATCTTGTCCTGCTCCAAATGATATAGAGTTATTATTCAATTTAATTCCAAAATCATCAGCTTTTGCTGTTCCACCATTATCATTCTTAACATGTTTCTTAACTGTTAAACCTGATGCTCTATCACTATTAGTAATTGAACATACTGCTTCCTGACCAATTCCTAAGGTAATTGTACTACCACTCTGAGTTCCTGTTCCTGTACATGTCCATGCACTTGCATCATAGCCTGATGGACCTTCCTCAGAGAGAGTATATGTTCCTGCTTTGAATGTTGCTCCACTTACTACATCTGCATCACCTGATGCTCCTGAACCGCTTAATACTTCTGTTCCTGAAGTAGCTTTCAGTGTCCAATCTGACTCAACATTATTACCACCATGTGTATTAGATACGATCTTGTTTAAGGTTAGTTTTGGTGCAACATCATTATTAGTTATTGTACAAGTTACATTCTCTGCTAAACCTAATGTAATTGTATTACTTGATAATGTACCACCATCACAAGACCAATCCTCTGGTAGATATCCTGACTTTTCTGATTCACTCAATACATATCCAACTCCTGCTTTTACTGTATGTACTGTATCTGCATTACCTAAATTATTAAATACATCCTCACCATTCTGTGCTGTTAGAGTCCAATCTGCTGGTGTTAATGTACCACCATTATCATTTGTTACACTCTTTACAAGCTTAAGTGTTGGAGCTTTTGCTGTATTTGTAATTATACATGTAGCAGTACCATTATGTGGGACTGTAACACTTGAACAATTGTCATATGTTGTTGTATATCCTCTCTGATCTGCCTCAACCTCTACAATGTTATATGAAAGTCCTGCATATTTTGTATATTCATTCTGTCCATCTTCCTCAAATTGAATAGGGGTACCTCCATCAATTTGGAAAGAAAAATCCTTAGCTTCAAGATTTCCACCATTATCATTAACAACAACTTTCTTTACAATTAATTGTCCAAGATTTCTAGCATTAGTAAATGTACAAACTACTTTATCTCCTGATTTAAGAGTTATACTTGCACTTTCACTTACTTCATTAACTATTTCTGTTTCTCCATTCTTACATACCAATGATTTAACATGGTAATTAGTTTTCTGAGTTTCTGAAAGAGAGTAGGTACCTGGCATTTTTGAAACAGGAGCAATACCTGTTTGATATGTAGTACCATCTAATTTCCACTCCCAATCTGTAGCATTCTCTTGGTCTACAGTTCCATCTCCATTTGTATCAACTTTCTTGATTACCTGAATTGTTGGATATTCAATATTAACAAAATCTACATTCTCTCTATTCTCTCCTGCAACAATTGTAATTGTCTGAGTTAGACCTGTTAACTTAACCCAACCAACTTTCATTACTTCAACAATCTTGTATGTACCTGGTTTAATATTAGAGAATGTATATTTACCATCTGCTCCTGTTATCTTAGAAGCCTCTCCATCATCTAATACCCCATTATTATTAGCATCTATGAATATTGTCCAACCTTGTACAGGATGTCTATCATTTGTTGTTTCTGCTTTTCCATCTTCATCATAATATTTATGTCCAGAGATAGAACCTCTTTTTACATTTACAAATGTACATGTAACATTTTCACCTGCAGACAAATTAATTGCTGAAACAGGACTTACATCTGAACATGTAGCACTTGTTAAATCCCAACCTGAAGCATTATCTTCAGTAACAGAGTAAGTACCTGGTAGTAAATCGGTAAACACTTTACTTGGATTTGAACCATCTGAATTATCAACTAATGTAAAATCAGATAATCCTGTACCTGTTGTAGTAAAGCTAAATACTTGGTCACTACTTGGACTTGCATTTTTAATAATGGTTAATGAACCATATTTTGTATTAGTAATAGTACACTCCTTAGTTTCTCCCTTTGCAATTACAATATTGTTACAAGTATTACTTACTTCTTTCCAACCTGTTGGTACTGTTTCTGAAACAGAGTAGGTACCTGGAGATACAGTATATGTATGTGGGTTACCGTGTGAGATTGTTCCTGTATTCCCATTATGGAATGTAGGTGCACCTGATGCTGCAGGAGTACCTGTACCTGTGATATTAAATGATGTTGTATCTGTAGAAGGAATTGTTACTTTGTTTACTTTTAAAGTTCCTTGAGGAATAGTACAATCATTGTTGTAAACAGATTGTCCATATCCATCCCAGTTTTTACCTGGATAGTTTACCCCATTGTAATTAAATGGAGGAATAATATCATCCCAAGATCCTACAATTCCGCGGTACCAAATCCTTGGAGGATTATTTCCATGATGAGAATCATGACCTTGAACATCTCCATCCATACTTGCATTTGCATTGTTATATGGATTGTCATGAGCTGATGTAGCATGACAGATTTTAATCTTCTTAAGACCTGTATAGTTAGCAGGATCTGTGTCTGTTACAGTACCACCTAAGTGAGTACCAACAACCTTACCTATATTAGTATATAGTCCTAATGTTGCTGTGTGTGTACCAGTACTTGTACAAGTCATATTTGTTCCAGGTTCTAAAGCTGCTTCAGGACAGGATACATTAACTCCTTTATCATCTGTTACTGTAATATTTGTTAATCTAACATTACCTGTATTCTGAACAACATATTCGAATGCTACTGGATCACCTTGTCCAATATATATACCTGGTTCGGTATTAGCATCTTCCCCATTAACTTTCTTTATAATCGAAACTGCAGGCCTCTCCACCAATTGAGTACTGAGATGTCCAACTAAATATGCTACGTTATTCTTTTCTTCTTCAGTTATGAACTTTTGAACCGCTGTCCCATTTTGATATTGTGACTGAAAACCATCTATTTTTAATGTATATTTTATATCACCAATAGTAAACGAATTCTCACCATATGCATTAGGAAATGTTATAACATCATCACATGGAGTTGTACTGTTTTGTTCCGATGGAAAACCTGGGCATTTCTTATACGAACTATACCCATTACTTGTCTCTTTTATATTAAACTGATATGAAAATTGAGGATTTGTCACTAATTCTGGATTTGAAAAATCTAAAGAAACATTTAATGTTGCATTCTTAGCCGTATCTCCTGTTACTGGCCAATTTTGATGTGTTAAAGTACCAATTAAAAATGTTTGTCCAGCATTAAAAGATTGACTCTCAGATTGAGATGTAAACAAAAGTCCACTCTTATCGCCTCCCCAAGTTGCTGGACTCCCCCACTTTATCTCATTTGTACCTACACCTGAAAGATTACAATTACTACCTGTACACACTACTGAAGACCATGTACCAGATGTTGAGGATATTGTATACTGCCCAGTATCACTCAGAAGCACAGACGTAGACTTTAACTCGGCAACAGTAGGAGCTCTAGGAGCGGAAGATGTCAAAATATTTTCTGTTTCATTCTTTGTTTTACTCTCAACTACTGCTATATCATTACCATCTTCATCTTCCTTATTATTTACAATATCAACACCCTTTGCAATTTGGGCTGGATCTGAAACTCCTTCATTGGCTATATTCTCACTCTCATCAATTTCAACTGAGCTATCATCAGCATATGCACTGATATCACTAATAGCTAAAGCAGAAGGGGTGAAAGTATACAAAAGAAGGAAACCAGACACTGAAATCTTTTGTGTAGATTTCAATACATTCATGAGAAATTTTTTTCTCATATGATTTTATGATTAAATTAATATCATTATCTTCGTGTTTCTATCATAAAGCGAAGATGGCAGTACTAATCAACATAGTTAATCACTTTACATTGTCTTCGTGATTATATAACAAATATAATCCCATGTCAATTCTTCAAGCAACTCAAGAAAATTTAAGAAATATTGCAATCATAGCCCATGTAGACCATGGAAAGACTACTCTCGTAGATGCCTTTATGAAGCAAACACATCTCTTCAGAGACAATCAGGAGGAAATGTCACAAACACAAATACTTGATGTTGGAGAATTAGAAAAAGAAAAGGGAATTACAATAAACGCAAAAAATATAGCTGTAGAATATAAAGGGGTAAAAATAAACATAATTGATACTCCTGGACACGCTGATTTTGGAGGAGAAGTTGAAAGAACATTGAATATGGCAGATAGCTGTCTTCTGCTTGTTGATGCAAAAGAAGGGCCTATGCCACAAACTAAATTTGTTCTTAAAAAAGCATTAGAACTAGGTCTCAAACCTGTTGTTGTTGTAAACAAAATAGACAAAAAACTTGCCAATATTCCAAAAACAATATCAAAGATTCAAGATCTTTTTCTTACACTTGCAACAAATGAAGACCAGCTCGATTTCAAAATATTCTATGCAATATCAAAGGAAGGAAAGGTTTTTGAAAAACTTCCTGAGGGCGATTTAACAACTCCAAATAATATACAGGGAGACATGACTCCAATTCTAGAAGAAATTGTTAATCATCTGCCAAGTCCTAAGGGAGACAGAAACAAGCCATTTCAAATGCAGATTACTTCAATTGAATACAATGAGCATCTAGGAAGGTACCTAATAGGGAAGATATCAAATGGAACTGTAAAAACAAACGATCCAATTGTTCTTGTTTCAGATAAAGAAGACTTTGAGAAAAAGCAGGGTAGGGTAAGAGAGATATTTGTAAAGCAAGGAATGTCATGGACAAAAGTTGATGAAGCATCAGTAGGAGAAATCATAGCTATTACTGGAGTGGATAGTACAGATATCGGAGCAACTGTATGCTCCTTGGATAATCCACAGCCACTGCCAGAGATACAAATAACTCCGCCTTCTGTTAAGGTGAAATTCTCAGCAAATACATCTCCATTTCTTGGAAGGGAAGGATCTTTAGTAACTGCAAAGCAACTTCAACAAAGACTTGATCAAGAAAAAAGGTTAAATATCAGCTTAAGCATATCTAATGAAGGAGGAAATGGATTCTATGTTGCAGGAAGAGGAGAACTTCAGCTTGCAATACTTGTTGAGCAGTTAAGAAGAGAGGGCTATGAATTTGAATTAAGTAAACCTGAGATTATTTTACGCACTATTGATGGTGTTGAATGTGAGCCAATGGAAGAACTCATTATTGATGCTCCAGAGCAGTATCTTAGTACAATAACTCAAGAGGTGAATAACAGGAATGGTACTTTGGTAGATATAGAGAATGAAGATGGAAACAGCAGGTTTACTTTTAATATTCTAACTAGAAACCTTATTGGACTGCATAGGATTTTAATGAATGAGACAAAAGGAACTGCTGTCATAAACAGCTACATAAAGGATTATGTACCATTTACTAAGGAGAATGAATTGTTTAGAAAGGGAGTAATAATATCATCGGAAACTGGTACTGCTCTAGCTTATGCTTTAATGACAATACAGGACAGAGGCAAACTCTTCATAACAGATTCTACACAGGTTTATGAAGGAATGATAATAGGAATAAATAACCACGAAAATGATCTAAATGTAAACCCCTGTAGAGAAAGGCACAAGACTAATGTCAGAATGTCCCATGCTCAAGTAACACAAATAATGCTTAAGCCTCCTATACCACTAACAATAGAGTATGCTTTGTCTTTTATAAATGACGATGAGTTGATAGAAGTTACTCCTAAGAATATACGACTAAGAAAAAAGCTTCTAACAGAAACTCAAAGAATTTG
>Ga0255342_1005351_pt1 | contig 12387 bp, 7 predicted proteins | sample wastewater_treat_3_FD_192416 | JGI IMG/M metagenome (GOLD analysis project Ga0255342, IMG submission 192416) | Wastewater microbial communities from Lulu Island WWTP, Vancouver, Canada - plant14 | ecosystem: Engineered > WWTP > Wastewater > Unclassified | place: Canada: Vancouver, British...
ATCTGCGATCTTCTGAGCAGATACAGGTGCTTCGGGGCTCGATGAGGTATACAGCATCTGTACTATATAGAGTTTTCTCGGATCAAAACGTGACATACCTCACACCATCCTTTCAATAGATCAATAATCAGCATATTACATCATCAGATAGTATTCTCATACTCATCCTTCTTCTTGTTTCTTATGAACATAGCAATGAAGAGGAGTGCAGTGCCGAGCATGATAGCATAAGGGATATAAGTAAGGATAACGCCTGTAGGTGACATTTCTTCAAGTGCGTTAGTGAATTCTGTTCCTGTTATGTCTGCATTCTTTGTAGGCTCAGTCTTTAAAGATGATGTGTAGTTGGTAAGTGCTGTAGCATTAAATCCGATCGTCTTGTTGTCTCCGTCAAGTAATGTAGCAGTGATAGCAGGCTTTACAGCACTACCCTTATATGAATCGATAGTATCGTTTGTTTCGCTTACAGCTACAGTTGCACTTGCAGGAAGTCCTATGAGCTTAAGTGTATCACCGTCTGCAAGACCGGGCTTAACGTCAGTTCCTATGGTTCCGAGTGGTGCATCTGTATCATTCTTCTTAACAAAGAATTTCTGACCTGCTTTACCGGAAGCTGTTGTCTTTACAGTGAATGGGAATTCATGCTTCTTATCAGCAAGAGTACCTGTGATATTCTTCTTTACTGTATAGTTGTAAGTGTAGTACTTATCAGCCATGTTTCCGTCATCTGAATCTGAAGATCCTGATCCGTTATTATCACCGCTGTCATAACCTGTTGTTTTCTTAAGTGTTGTAGTAGTATTATCCTTTCCGTCTATTGTCATTGTTTCAGACTCGCCCTTATGGAACATGACGAAAGCTGAAACTTCAAGTCCGCTGTCACCGTTCTTGATATAAACATCAAGGTATCTGTCAGCAGAGTAGTTATCTGTGTCTCTTATAATATCTGCTGCTGCAAGTCCGCCTGCTTCGGGAGTTTCTGTTATCTTGTAACGATAAACACCTGCTGCCTCGAATTTGGTAAGATCAACAGCTGCTATAAGATTATCGCTGATAACTTTCTTGCCGTTTTCAAGTTGGATCGGCTCAGTTGAAGTAAATACAGCTGTGCTGTCTGTAAGTGAAACACCGCCTGTAACGCCTGTCTTAGCCTTAACGGTCTTTCCCGCAGAATCTGTTATCGTATCAGCATTTGTTACTTCGTAGGGAGCTATCGAATAATTGTAAGTTATCGTAGGACCATATATGGAAGCAACATTTTCTTCATTGTGAACGACAATATCCTTTGTGAATGTAAGGGATGTATCGCTTGTAACAAGTACGCCGTTATCGGCACTGGACATATTGGCTGCATTTGCAGTTAAGTTTGCGGTCAGCATTGTTGCAGAAACTGCAAGCACTGATAACATTGAGAATAATCTGGTTTTTTTCATAAAATTCATTCCTTTCGATTAAATACATTTTTTGGGTTTTCGGATAAGGTATTCAGCGTTCATGGAGATCTATCACGTCTCCTTTTACGCTTTTGATTCTTATATTTGCAGAAGGTGGATATACGCTGCGTCATATCAATCCACCTCCTTTCTGCGGCTGTTGAGATATACAAAAGCCGAACAGAACATAAGTGAGAGTACAGCAGTAAGCGCTAATGCTGCTGTAGGAGTATTTCCAACACCTGTAGGAGCTATCTGCTTCTCATGATTGATGATATAGATATTCCATGTATCGGTGCTGCTGTCATAAACTGCTCTGATGTTTGAAGCATCAGTTTCGACTGCCATTCCGTTGTTTTCGGAACTGTCTGTACCTACGATCGAAATATTCATAGGCTCTGTGATATGCTCATGATCATCTGCACACCACTTCTGCGTTACTGTAAATGAACCAAGATACATCGGATCCTTGCTATAGAACTCACCTGTCTCCAGATCAGGATAAAATTCCCCGTTATTTCCTGATACCAGATATGATGCATCCATAAAAGGCTGATTATATTCGTCATAGCTGTAAACAGCTATTTTCGTCTTTCTCAGTTCATTCGTATAAGTAACAGTGTCTCCGTCTTCGGGTATCACGAACTCAAATACACGCGCTTCGCTGCTGAGATCCGCCGATCCCTTTGATGAAACGGTATAAACATCGTGATCGTATGAATCGATCTCGGTTATCCTGAGCCGTGCGTTGACAGGAAGATCTTTCAATGTATGTGTATCTCCGTTTTGCAGAACGAACTCGCGGTCATTTTCAGATAAGTCCATCTTATAATCCTTATCTGAACCTGTATCAACAAGCTCTGCCCTGAATCGGAACTCTCTGCCTGCCTCTGTGCTTTCGGGATCGATAAGCTCCTTTACCACATCGACATCAGCAGTTTTTCTTGTGTTTGTATAAAGAGCAGTTCCTCCCGTATTAGGATTGCTCCAGTAAAGCACACGGTCACCGTTTACAGCTGCCGAATATCCTTCGTCCCGGGTGTCTGCGAGGATCCTGGTTTCTGTATCGAAGTTTCCGTATTCTGTTTCTGTTACAGTTACTCTGTAATCATTTGAAAGAGTGATCTGATTTGTTGTACTGAGCTGCCCTGTGATTATCACAGGCTCGCCCACAGGTTCACCGTTTGCATCATATCTCTGCACATTCAGCTGTATATGCGGATTGTTATTATATTCGATATCATTCTCAATTGCGAGATATTCACCGTTTTTCAGCCAGAATTTTTTCGATGCCTGTACTGTACCGTTTCTGGTGAAATTGCCGGATCTGTACGTATATGGAGCATAAAGATTCACTGTAAATTCAAAATCCTTATCGGGATCACACGGAAGCAGAGCTTCCTTGTAAACGTGGAAAATTCTGGATTCCTTATATATCTCCCATACAGCATAGAGAGTTTTTATCTTTGCAGATGTTTCAGGATCAGTCTCTGCATCTCTGAAGAGCTCATTCAGATGATCTATAGTCTGTCCCGAATCAGTAACAGGATATTCAGCTGTTGAAGAACCCTCGGTCTCCGACCAGCCTTTGAAGATATAGCCTGTACTTGATCTTGTTTCACTGAGATCAAAAGATTTACTGAGATCGTCTTCGGTAAAATCGAACTCGTGCGTACCTGTATTTCTTCCCGTATCTTCGGGATCATCGAGTATGAGCACGTATTCACTTGGTATCGATTCAAACACGATCTTTACGCCCGCAGGATCCTCTACCAGCTTTTCACCGAAGCTGAAGGGCTGACCGTTGTCTGTATAATCAGGTCCCAGATGATGAGTGTATTCACCTTCATTATCCTCAGGAGGCAAATAACTGTCGATCTTAAGTTTATTACCTGTTCCGAGCTGATTTACACCGTTTATAGTTATATCATTATCAGCACCGTAAGGGATAGCAAGACGCAGTGTCTCGTTTGCAGGTATAGTTATGCGGCTCAGGTCATCGACCTTTACTCTGTCGTAAAGACTCGTAGCCTGATTTACGATATAAAGAGTCTGAGTCTCGCTTGCAGTAAGCGCAAAAGTGATCTCTTTATCCGTATTATTTTCAAAGTTGAGATATACTGTAGGTTCCCATACAGCATAAAGCGTCATATCATCGTTGCGCTGAAGCGAGATTATGCCGTCAGCGGGATATGTAGCGATATAATCGCCTTCATTTTTAGCTTCGTCAAAACCGATGAGCATATAGCCGTCATCGTGTGCGAAGTAGCTTCCGCTTTTATTCTTATCGTTGCCTGTATAGTATTCAGGACCTGTAGCATACTCGTAAAGATGAACTGCTGCATTGGACTGGAAAGAATGGAAAAGCAGCTGGTCGAACTCTGTAACGGGATCAGAGTCCTTAAGCTTAGTATTAATGGTTCCGATAGAATCAGAATCGTACCATGAAGTCCAGTCGATGCTTATATCATTTGACAGCTGTGTATTATCCTGATTCAGTTCGGTAAGATGTCCGCCGTTTGAATCAAGAGTGAGCTTGGCTGCATCGGGACGTCTGTAAGACTCTCCCACCTTTTCGTATACAGCCTGCATGTGTATCTGATCATAGCTGTCAGCATATTTTGAACGTATAATGAATTTTTCACCGGGCTGATAGTATACTCCCGGTTCCAGAGGATAATAGTCGGGGTCATCATATGTACCTCTGTTACCGACAATACGCCAGCCGCGGAATATATAGTCGTTTGTAGGAGCGCCGTTAACTGTTATGTTATCGGGCTGTCTGAGGATAGTTGTATCTGCTCCGTCAGCGTAATTTCTGTCCTTACGTCCGGGGAGAAGGTAAGGATCCTGCCATACAGGGATATCGCCGTTGATGAGCTGATCATCGCTATCTACATACATAGGTGTGTAGATGACAGTATAACCGCCCGCAAGCTTCCATACAGCTTTCAGTCTATATTCTTTTGCAACAAGTGTGTTGAAATTGAAAGGCATTTCAGCAAGTGAACCGTCCTCGAATACCTCATACCAGCCTTCGAGTACATAGTTGTTGCTTGTTACATCGGTGATACGAGTATACTTTTCGTGTGAAACGTAGTTCTCCTTCCAGACGTTGAAGGAAACTATCGGGATATCACCGTATTTTGCGTGATCTGCCTGCTGATAAGCTTCAAGAACAGGCCTGTAGAAATTATTGTAATAAGCATCGAGTTCAGACTCGGTGAGGTAAAGAGCGTTTCTAAGATCAGAAGGTATACCGCCTTTATCGATAGACGGAACATACTGCATATTCATATAGTAGAATACGTCATTCTCATCAAGATCAGCAGCATATTCGTCACTTACAGGGATATACTGCGGAGGATCTATTTTATCGTACGGCTCTATAGCCTGATTATATGTATTATTGAAGTATGTAGAATGACTTGTATCATAACCGCCGGGACCGCCGAAAGGAAGTATCCGCTCGGGGAAATCCTCGGGGATATTATCGCCGAATATTTTAGTGCGGTAGTCATCGACAGAATGATCGATATGGTCTATGATACCGCCGTTAGGATCGATATCTACGTGGAATTTGATAGGTTCCCATTTTGCATAGACGACAATACCTCCGGCAGGCATAGCAGAATCGAAATTGAATCTCTTTGAACAAGCCTCATCCTCGTACCAGCCTGCAAACTCGTAATTATCAGGGTTATGCGGTGAATAATCCACATCCATTCCCGAAAGATTACTTTCAAATAAAACTTCTTCGGTTGTGTTATGAGCCATATTGGTGCCTTCTCCTGACGGATCATCAATATAAAGCACTCCGTTGAAGCTGAGATCAGGATCTGTTGTGGGATAGTTTACATTGTATGTGAACTCATATTTATTTCTTGTATAGTACATGTTGATAGTTTCAGGATTTTTTTGTATTAAGCGCTTTGCCGCTTACAAAAGCAGGATCTGAATAATCCTGGGTATAGCCTTCGAGATCACTGAAATCTTCGCTCTCAGTAACAAAGTTATACTTTGCAACAACTGTAGAGTATAACTTATATTTTACTCCGTTATGTTCCTCACCGTCAGGATCATCAGGAAGAGCTTCAACATAGTAATTCATTGTTTTTTCCGGACGAATACCGCCGTACGAAAGATAGAATGATACATCTTCGTTTGGCATGTTTTCTAATCTTACAAGAACCTGTTTAAAGTTTGAAGAATCGCTTGTTTGGGGTTTCCAACGTTCACCATTCTCATAAGATACACCATTATCACCAACGATCGGGAATTGATCCGAAATATTATGATCGTAAAGAGCTCTGATCGTTTTTACTTTATAAGATGTATCTGGTAAATATCTGCTTTCGTAGTATCGGGTACTATATGAAGTATCCAAGTACCATCTTCCATTATTATAATATATTTCGATATATTCATCGTTATATAAACCATAATATTGAACATTATTTTGTATCTGGTTTACTTGCTTGTAATTGTAAGCATAAAAGTCAAGCTGCTTAATATCTCTGTCATAATAGATATTTACAATAGTCTTGCCGTCACTGGTAACTGAAGGGATCGCTTCAATTTTATATTCATCTTCTTTTTTGGTAGCGTTTTCGTTTTTAACTACCTTGACCATTTCATTTTTGTTGCTGTTATAGTGAAAGCCTTTAAACTTTTCGCTGCCATCCAGCTCGTTAAATAAGTCGGTCAGTGAAGCGATAACTGTGTCAAGATCATTTCCTGTCTGAGTAGTAATGCTTCTTGAACTGTCAAAATCATATTCCTTTTCAGCGTCAGGAAGATCAACGTCATCTGTTGACTTCTGCTTCCAGATATTTACTGTTACCTCAGTATCATCCTTTATACGCCATTGCGGATAAAGGGTAATATCAGTGTCTTCGGTTCCTTCGGGCAGTTTGTAAGCCTTGAATTCGCCGTTTGTGATCTCGTATTTCTCGGCTGCATTGTTATAGCTGTCTATAAAATTACCTTCACCGTCAGTAATCTGATCGCCGCCCTCGGGTTCTGTAAACCAGCCCTGGAACTCGTAACCGACCATATTTGTAACAGGCAATGAGGTAAACGATGTACCGAGTGAATCATCGCTTGTAAGGATATACTTTGAGCCGACATAGGTCGAACCTGTATCATGGTGGAAGTTTATCCATCTTGCTTCTGCAAAAACAGGATAGAGGTTTATCTGATTGTTCTCGTCAACTTCATTAAGATAACAGTCGATATAATAACCGTCTCTGCCTTCGGGAGAACATACTTCTTCGCCGTTTGCATCGATAGTAATATACGATACAAAGCCGTCCTCGTCTGCATCAGGGCTGTCAAGATGTCTCTTCCAGCCTACAAACACCTTGTGTCTCGGATCGGGAGAAGGCGCAGTTATATTGCCGATACGTGACTCAGCCTTGCCGTCCGCACCAAAAGCGATAAGCTTGCTGTTCATTAAAGATAAAGAGTTGCTGTAGATATTAGCTTCTTCATTATTCAGGAAATTGATGAAGTAATAGTCAGCGTAGATAGGTGCAAGGTAAACATGCGCGCATCCGTCCTCATCAACATCAAGAACTTCCTCGTAATCGCCGAGAACGCATGATATCTGATTCTTTTCAGCATTGAAGCTGATAGATGCAGGCTCTTCAAAAACCATTCTTACAGGATCATCCGTCCATTTGTAATAAACAGTATCATCGTCTGAAAGTCCGCGGTTTTCATCAACAACGTACCAGCCGTAGAAATAAGATTTCTTAATGCCGTCCTCATGGTTCGGCGGATCGTTGATAAGCTGAAGTGATTCGCCGTCGAGGAGTATCTGTGAGGACTGTAACTGCTGCATAGCCTTATTCGGATAGCCGTAGTCGGGTGCTGTGTAGTAACCGTCCGCACTGTCGGGTTCTGTACACTGATCGCTCAGGAAGTGGAACTCTACTCTCGGTACTTCGATCTCTTCGCCTTCGTGCTTGGAAATTGCGTACACAGAGAAGCTCTCTGCATCAAATGAAACTTTTTCGCTGTCAGCGATTATATCTGTTATCTCGGTCTGATTTCCTTCATCGTCGATATGGAAAACAGAAATATCCCCTGAATCGGTCTCGACAAGCTCAGGCAGTGAAAAAGTCACATTTATAGCCTTTTCGGAAGGCTGGAAAACAGTATCGCCGTCAAATACAGTTATATCATAAGCGGCGATAGTTTCCATATCTTCTATCTCGCATGAAACGGGATAGCCTTTAACGGATACTTCCTCAGGCATAACGCCTGTAAGAGTTATCTCAGTATCGGAAACGAGAGGCACGGAATACGTCTCATCAGTATAAAGCTCAGCCACTACAGTCTGCATCATATCCTCAGCAGCACGGGCAGTCACCGTTACAGGTGCAGCTACAGGCATAACGCTGAATAATACGTTAGCCATTATCATAAGTGCATTTACCATTGAAGCAATTCTTTTAAGAGCACGCATTCCCGCCATCTCCTTTCGTTAGTTTTCTTTCAGCTGATCTATCATTTCCTGATCGTTCTGAGTAACTCTCCTGCCTCTGTATCTGAAGCAGATGAAATCGATCAGAAGGGATATATAAGCGATAAGCAGCATCAGCCATGTCCACTTATCCCTTATCACCATAGGTTTAGTGATGTTTTCCGTAATAAGAAAAACTATGACAGCAGCAGCAGTAAAGATAAACTCTGCTGCGATGCCAACGCTCATCTTTGAACGGAATCTTTTAAGCATTTTACTGTATTTACCGAATCGTTCGTTTTCCTCATCAGTGAGTTTTTCCTTGTGTTTTTCGAGTATATCATCTATGTCCGAATAAGTTCTTCTGGTATATCCGAGCTGTCTGTACTTCCTTCTCAGGAAGAAAAACGGAAGCCAGATAAGAAATGTCAGCAGAACACAGATAAGGTTCAGAAACGCCCAGTGGCTTTCATTGGAGAGATGTCCCACAGCCTGAAGATAAGGCTTTGAAGCTTCAGGTTCGGAATCCGGTCTGTCGATCGGACCTTCTACCTTCTTTGCATCAGCAAACAGCACCATTCTGCCGTTTGTACTTGCTCCCTCACATGTTGAGAACGCAAGTATCTTTGTATCATCTGCCAGCTGTTGGATATCCGTTTTCTCGTCCAGGAGCACAGAGTTCTCCTTGATGTAATCGTGGAGTTCACCGTACTGGGATTCCTGTTTCGAGCCTACGGTATAGATAACATCCTCGTAGGAATTTGTAAGAACACAAGCTGTTATCGTAAGTTCGTAATTACCGTTGATCGTCTGAAGGATGCCCTTCTGGTGGGAATAGAAGTAGTTCTTATCCCTGTATTTTTCGATATCGCCGAACATTGCGCCGTTATCCATATGATGACCGTATATGAGGTTATACCAGTCATTGAAAGCGCTCTGATTCTCACTTGCAAGATATATCGATCCTGTCAGCGAGTTATAGCCGTAGATATCTTTTCCTGCATACTCCAGATCATCGCTTCCCTGAACTATAGGATAGCAGATATTCGTATCGTAGATCTCAAGCCATCCGACAGTATCGGGGTTGAGCTTTTTCAGCTCCTCGAAATCAGGTTTTCCGTCCTTATCGGTGCTGTTGATATCAGGACGATACTGAAGAAGATCGTATGATACAAAGGCATTCCTGCCTGTGTAGAACACATCGTAAAGGACATATACGCTGAACATGAACAGAACAAGAGAAACGACGATAACAAATATCATGAGTATCTTATTTGCGATCTTTGCCGCAAATTCGAGGATCTTCACAAGCAGTCACCTCCGTTTCGTCAAATATGATTTCTGCGTACGGCGGTGATGACCTTACCGAGTATCTCGTCTTCAGAGACGGGACCATAATAACGGCTGTCCTCACCGCTGCTGCGGATATCAGCAAGTACGAAAAATTCGCCGTCATTCAGAGTCAGCGGATAGGAAACAAATCCCTCGTATCTTACGGTAGTATCGTATACATTGCTCTCTATCATAGTGTTGCCGTTTATGACAAGTCCGCCTTCATCTGGGATGTTTACGGTATCTCCGCCCTTTGCGACTATTCTTCCGACGTAGACCGTATCATTCTTTTTCAATACGACAACGTCCTGGGCGACGTAATCCTTGTTCAGCTGATAATACATGAGCAAATCACCTGCTTTAAGATTTGGCGACATATCGCCGTTCGGAACGGTAGTGAAACCAAAAACGAATCCGCACAGAAGCCATATAGCCGTAACGATCAGCAGTGCATTGAGGAAGAAAGTCTGTATCGGTCCCATAGGGGAACGCTTTTTCTTTTCTTTTTCGGTCTTTTCTTTCTTATCGCCGTTCTCAGCGGAGGAACTCTCCTTTTCGGGAGTATTCCCGGTTATTTTTTCTGTATTGCTCAAAAGCTTCCACCTCCGTACCGCAGGGAACTTTTTCTGTATCACCAACATACAGGACCTGCTGTAATATTCTCTGATTTTTAATGGATCTGTGTCTCCAGGATAAAGCTCGGGATAATTATTTTTATATGCATATATAATAACACATCAGCTTCGCCCTAATTCGCCCTGATAAGATTTTCGGGCATAAAAAATACACCTGTACCGCAGTACAGGTGTATATAAATACGTATTTACGCTATTTCTTCAATCAGATCACTGAATTCCGCCCACGAATACTCCAGCATATATTCGCCGTGGAAGGAATTGAGTGCTTCAACATCGCCGTCAAGAGTCCTGTAGAGATCACAGTCCACAGCATCCTTGTTTATCTGTAAATGACGGTTCTGTTTGATTATAACGTCGTGGAATCCAGCATTATTGAGATCATCGATAAGCAGATTTACGATCTTTGAAACACGTTTTGATACACGGTCGTCGAATACAGGCTCTTCCAGCACATCCTTTGCAATATCCTTGCTGGTAACAGGAAAACCTGCCTGATCAACGAGATAGGCAAGAACTTCCTTTGAGAGAGTTCTTGTGAAGTTGAAAATCTCACCGTTTTTATCAAATACTTTGAAAACGCCGAATGTTACAAGCTTAAGCTTTTCAGCCACACCGTTCAGAGTCATGACAGGATACCGCAGATCTTCAAGTTCCCTGCGTATCTCATCCTCTGTAAAGGGCTTCATTACATAGCCGCTTGGCCTCGTTGCGAACAACTCCACTGCATATTGTGAGTATGCAGTAACGAAAATGATATTGCAGTTCGGAGCGATCGATTTCAGTTCAAGTGCAAGCTTGATACCCGAATTTCTTCCGAGCTCGATATCGAAAAATGCAATATCTATATCCTTTTTTCTTCCAGTTCATTGAACTGGCTGAACTTTCTCAGTGAAACTATCTCTGCCTGCGGAACAATGCCCCTGACCGTATCTGTCAGAAGGTTCAGCGCGGGAAGCTCATCATCCATTATCAGTATTCTCATTTCTGTCCTCCGATTTAGGTATAGTTATAATACAAACCGTACCTTCTCCAATTTTGCTTTCAAGGACCAGACTTCCGCCGCAGAAAAGCATAAGGCGGCTTTTCACACTGCGTATGCCTGTATGAGTGGTATCTATAGACTCCAGTATATCTGTGTCGAAGCCTGCACCGTCATCCTTTATTTTAATAATGTAGTTGTCTTCCGTTTCATCTGTACATACAGTAACTGTTCCGCATCCGCTTTCTGAATTCTTTATGCCGTGCTTGACAGCGTTCTCGACCATAGGCTGAACAGTCAGCGCAGGCAGTCTGAATGAGCCTGCTTTAAGGTCGAATTCAACACTCAGGTCATCGCCGAAGCGAAGTTCTTCAAGCGAGAGATAGATCTTTACATGTTCGATCTCTTCTTCAATGGTCACAAGTTCGTTCAGATTTGTGTAATCGATATTCTTGCGGAGATACTTTGAAAAATTGATAAGTGCCGAACGTGTTTTTGCAGTATCCTTATCAGCGTAATAAATGATAGCTGTAATGGAATTCTGGATAAAATGCGGACTTATCTGTGAGAGGACCAGATCCGTTTTCAGTTTTTCTATTTTAACGGTATCTTTGATGATGATATCGGTCCTGTTTTTGGAATAAATAACAAAGAGATAAAATGTTATCAGCGACACGCATATGCAGTGCAGACTTAAGGTATAGAAGAAAAGATTGCATATACAGGCCACAAAGGTAATACCTACCGTCACGCAGACTATGCGTTTCTTGAAAAAGCTCATCCTTCGGAAATAAATCGCACATATGACGATGCTTACCGCAAGCGAGAAGATATTTATACCGCTCCAGACATAATAAAACGGCATTCCTCTTGCATAATAATTGCTGCTGTCGATAAGGAACAATCTGTCTGTAAATGGATTTGTTGCCAGCATAATAAGGTTCAATGCCTGTAATGACTGGACTGCTTTTATCACATTGCATATCTTCCTGTTACTATCGATCGAATTGATGCATTTCTTTATAATGTCCAAAAGGAAGAGAAGCAATATGATACCCGTAAAGAAATAGCCATATTCTCCGAGAGATTTCAAGAGCATTCCGCCCGTACCTGTGTAACCGTTGAATAAGAGTGAGATCGAGTCGAAAAGATTATAAATAAATACGGTTATACACAGAACAAGAAGTTCCATAGTAAGCGGTACAGGTTCACATATTGACCGCTGTTTTCTTTCCCTTCTGTAGCTGTTAAGCACAAGAAAAGCTATGATCAGCAGAAAAAGGCTGTTCCAGAGATCAATACTTGCCTGAATGAGTCGGGGACCTCCGATCCTGTTTACTAATTCATTCATACATAATCCCCTTAACGGTCAATTATTCTAAGCGCTGTTTCAGGGTACTCTGAGGTCTGACGTCCATGAAGTCAGGGAGTGAATAATAGCGCTTTGTTTATACATTACTCTGTTTTTTCAGATAAAATGTATATATTCATAATATTGCCATATATATTTATACAATACTACAATAAGTATTATAC
>Ga0255342_1005356_pt1 | contig 12374 bp, 8 predicted proteins | sample wastewater_treat_3_FD_192416 | JGI IMG/M metagenome (GOLD analysis project Ga0255342, IMG submission 192416) | Wastewater microbial communities from Lulu Island WWTP, Vancouver, Canada - plant14 | ecosystem: Engineered > WWTP > Wastewater > Unclassified | place: Canada: Vancouver, British...
ATAAACATTATCCCCAATGCCATTCCTACCGCCCACATTACGCCGATAACCGTATCCTGCCGCTGGCTGCTGCGCTGCTGCACCAGCCCCATTCCCAGTGCCGCTGTAATGGTAAAAAGAGTCGCACCCAACATAGGATTAAAGCCCAGGTAATAGCCCAGGCCAATACCACCATAGGCAGTATGAGATATACCACCACTAATAAATACTATCCTCTTTACTACCACATAAGTTCCTATCATACCACAGGCAATGCTTACCAGCAGTCCTACCAGCAAGGCATTGCGCATAAAATCAAACTGCAATATTTCCATTACGAACCCACCACCCCATTATGTGGCGGTAATACCCGGTGAGGAATTCCATGGGCTATAAGGTCTACCGGGCAGTGATAGGTATTTTCAATCATTTCCTGGGTCAGTTCACGAGAGTTTTCGTAAAACAGGGTACGGTTTAAACAGGCCAGAGTTTTAACATAAGTAGAAACTGCGCTGATATCATGGGAAACCAGAATCAGGGTCATTTCCCGGTTAAGTTCCTGTAAAAGCTCATAGAAACCGGCCGCAAAACGGCTATCTACACTGGCCGTAGGTTCATCCAAAAGTAATATCCGGGGTTGGGCGGCCAGAGCTCGGGCTACCAAAACCCGCTGCCTCTCCCCACCTGACAATTCCCCCATTTGGCGCGAACGCAAAGGCAACATTTCCACCCGTTCCAGAGCTGCATCAGCAATTTTATAATCCTCATGGGAAAATCTTCTTCCTTGCTTTTGTGCCAATCGTGCACTTATCACCACTTCCTCGACGCTTATAGGAAAACTGCGGTCAAAAACAGCATACTGAGGTACGTATCCTAACAGGTGCCGGTTTTTTTCCACTGACTCCCCCATAATCCTGACCTTGCCCCTTACCGGTTTAATCAGACCTAGAAGCACCCGTAACAGGGTAGTCTTACCACCGCCATTGGGGCCAATGATACCCAGAAAATCGTACTCATTAACCGTCAGGTTTACATGCTCCAGAACGGTTACCCCATCCAGCTCTACAAATAGATTTTCTATTTCAATTACTGATTCCATTGTGAACCCCCGCCTTTGCCGATTTGTAGAGGGGAATTCATTAGTTCCCAAAAATTTACCCGGATATTTTGCTTTATATTGGTATTCCGTACTCTTTTGCCTGTGGCACTTCTCTTATCCATTATTTTTGTTACTCCCGGCCCAGTTCCTCGGCCATAGTTTTAGCTACCTTACGCATGTTATCCATATAGTCTGCCGCTAACGGATCAAGCAATACTACCCTGGCACCCAACTCCGCTGCTATAGCATCAGCACTATGAGTACTATGCTGGGAGGAGTCAAAAATGGTCTTGATTTGATTCTTTTTCGCATAATCGATAATCCGGGACATTTCCCGGGCACCCGGTTCCTTACCGTGCTCTTCTATAGCAACTTCCTGCAAACCATAATCCCGAGCAAAGTACCCCCAGGCAGGATGATAAACCAGGAAGCTCTTACCCTTTACTCCGCTTAAGGTGGCCGTTATTTCCTGGTCCAATTTATCCAATTCTTTGAGAAAAACCTGTTTCTGCTGCAGGTAATAATCCTGGTTCTCCGGGTCTAATTGCACCAGAGCAGCACTAATGGTTTCCGCCTGTGCCTTTACCAATCGCGGTGACAACCAAATGTGGGGATTGTGCTCTATCATTTCTATTGATTGGGAAGAATCAACTACCAGCATGTCCCGGTTAGTTGAGACAAACCGTTCCATCCAGGCATCTTCAAAGGGCAGGTGTCCTACCTTAACATAGAGGTTAGCCTGGCTAAGGGCTTTTAGCTGGCCAGTATCCGGTTCATAATTATGTTCATTGGCACCGGGGGGCATCATTACACTTACTTCTACCCGCTCTCCTCCCAATTGCCGTACAAAATCAGCCTGGGGCAGAATACTAACAAATACTATAAGCTTATCGTTCTTTTTGTTATCCGTGACCGGTTGGGCAGTTTCCTTACCGGCATTACATCCAACCAGCACAACTACCATTATTAATAGAAGGGCGGTAATAACAGCCAGTTTTTTAGAATTTAACATTTACTCATCACCTTGCTTTTATTTATTCTTAAGTCGTGTTGTGGGGACGGTCCTTTTGACACGATCATTTCTCCTCCTATCATGACTCCTGGTGCCGCTCCTGGCATTCCCGGCAGTACCCGGTTATCTCGAAATGGTGGCTGTCCACTTCAAAACCAGAGTCTTCTATTATTTTTTTAATTTCCCCCTGCATAGGGCAAACACCCAGCTTAATAGCATTACCACAGCCCAAGCAGACCAGGTGATGGTTGTGCCCCTGATTCAATTCATAGCGGGCCGGTCCCTCATGTAAATCCAGCCTGCTTACCATACCAATCTCGACCAGCAGGTTAAGGTTACGATAGACCGTAGCTACAGATATTCCCGGTTCAATTTGTTTAACCTCGTCGGCTATTTCTTCAGCACTTAAATGCCTGCGGCTATCACTTAGAACCTGCAGGATAATACGCCGCTGGGGGGTTATTTTATAGCCACGGTCGGAAAGCTTATTTAAAAGCCCGGTCATTAACAATGCCTCCTAAATAATATCTATTATCATTTGCTATTATATTGCATTTATTATACTCCAGCAAGAAATAATTTATACATTAAAAAAGCCCAGTATGGACCGGGTTCAAATTAAAGATATCAGGGGGACGTTTTTGTTGTGTCACCCTGTGTCTTTCCGTAACCTGTAGGGCGAACCCATGTGTTCGCCCGAACTCATTTTCCAACTATATCCTTCAAATCCTCTATATCAGTAATTGGCTGCTGACAGCTGAAATTTTCACAAATATATGCAGTTGCCTTATTATCTATCATTGCCATATCCTTTATAAAAGGTACTATTTCGTCCAGGGTTTTCTCAGCCGGATCTTTGAAAATGATAAGCGTATCCGGTAAAAAACGGTCATTAATAGTTTCAATCATAGCCCTGGTATCCTTCTCTTCCCTTTTCCCTACAATAACAATATCTCTCCCTGGTTGGTTATAATAAAGAGCAGCAGTCAAGAAAAACGTATAAGCCGTAGGATGCTGGTTAATTCCTTCGGCAAAGGCTCCAATAGTCTGCTGTGCTTTCTCCTCCAATGAATGATCACCGGTTAACCGTCCCAGGCGTAAAAAATTCAGAGTCGCTAAAGAGTTATCCGCTGGAAGCGCTCCATCATATGCCTCCTTGGGTCGGGTAAGCAATTGTTCAGCGTCGCTGCCATAAAGAAACAAGCCACCTGTACTTTCATCCCAAAAATATCTAAGCAAATCTTTATTAAGCTTTAAGGCCGAATTTAGATATTTACTATCAAAACCAGCCTGGTACAATTCCAACAGCCCCCATATCATTGCGGTATAATCCAGGGCATAGGCTTTATACATAGCTTCACCATCACGATAACGAGCCAGCAAACGGCCATCAGGTTGGCACAGTTTTTCCACTATAAAATCAGCTGCCCGGGAAGCTGCCAGCAAATACTTTGGTTCATGCAGTACTCTACTCCCATAAGCTAGAGTAGCTATCATCATACCGTTCCAGCCACTTAGAATCTTATCATCCCGGTGTGGGTGTATCCTTTTTTCCCGCTCCCGAAAAAGTTTAGCCCGCAATTCGTCCAGTTTTGTCCACTCTGACTGTGGGGGTAAACCCTTGATAAGATTAGGAATATTTTCACCCTCGAAATTGCCCTTTTCAGTAATATCATAAACCTGATAGAGGTATAAAGCATTTTCCTCTCCTACTACATCCTTTATTTCCTCCCGGCTCCAAATATAGAATTTGCCCTCCACTCCTTCGGAATCAGCGTCCTGGGCAGAATAAAAGCCACCTTCTGCAGAAGTCATATCCCGCAAGATATAAGTGAAAATATCCCGGGCTACTCTGGCATAAAGTTGTTTACCGGTAATCTGGTAGGCTTCCAGGTAGGCCAGGACCAACAGGGCGTTATCATAGAGCATTTTTTCAAAATGTGGTACTAACCAATAACGATCGGTAGAATAGCGGGCAAAACCACCACCTATATGATCGTAAATCCCCCCACAGTACATAGCCTCCAAAGTCTTTTCCGCCATATCCAGGGCGTTTTTATCCTGATAGAAATAGTAGTAACGTAACAAAAAGTAGATATTGTGGGGAGTTGGAAATTTAGGTGCCGGGCTAAATCCCCCCCACTCCCTATCAAAGGCATGACTGAGGTGCTCCTGGGTAGTATTAAAAATATCGGCGGCCAAATCCTCATTTATATTTTCTTCAGTTTGCCTCAGCATTTCGCTTAATCTATTACCTGAATCCTCAATACGCTGACGCTCATTTCTCCATAACTCAATAATACGGGGTAATAGTGCGGTTAAACCCGGCATTTGGCCCCGGCTATTTTTGGGAATATAAGTAGCAGCAAAAAACGGTTTTTGCTCCGGGGTCATAATAATGGTCAAAGGCCATCCCCCATGTCCGGTTAAAGCCTGGCAAGCCCGCATATAAATACTATCAATATCCGGGCGCTCCTCCCGATCCACCTTAATGGGTATAAAATCCCGGTTAAGCAATTCCGCTACCTCGGTATCCTCGAAGGACTCCCTTTCCATTACATGGCACCAATGACATGTAAATAAATTGTACCTGCAATTTCTTTAATAATTTAGCCCCAAAAGGGCTAAGAATAGCCTATGGATAAAAAGATAGGTTTGTCTTCTTTTTGGGCTTTCTGGAAGGCTCCTGGACTCCATGCGTACCAATTAACAGGGTTATAGGCATGTTGAAGCAAATACGGAGATTTTTCTTTTATTAAATTATTTGGCTTTCTATTTGTCCGTTCTGGTATAGTCATATCTTCACCAACTCCCATATTATTTGTTATTTATCATTTCCATTCCGGAAAATTCTAATTATAAATGGTGATAAATTGATGGCATACAAAAGAAATATGTATTAATTTCAATCCTTAAGAAGAACAGATGATAAATGGCCAGTGATTCCAAATACTATGTAGAATACCGAAAAGCCTTGGTTTTTGTAGCTCATAATTTAAAATGAGTTGTTAAATCTTCAGGCTCCTCTTAATAGAGGTAGTCTTTGTATAAAAAAGAGAAGAGTCATATTTGTTTGATGACGAATTAATGACAAGTACTTTTACAAAATTGAAATAACAGAGAAATTTAGCGGAATCATAAATCCTCGTAATATCGGGGTTTACATAAATAACATCAATCAGAATTACCAATGACAAGTCATAGAATAGGAATAATTGTTCTCTTAGTATGATTTTCCTCTTATCTTTCTAATTAACGTAAGGGATGGATAGGATAATTTATAGAAACCTTCTAATTTGGTGAAACTATACATAAATTATTGAAACAATAATTGGAAGGTGATATGATATGGATAAGAAAGAAAAAGGAAAGGGCAATAAGGAGGGAGATAATATGCAAACTGCTTTAAATCAATCTTCTTTTGCCGATTTTATTCGTACTAATAAAGATGTAATTAAAAAAGTGGTTAGCTCTAATACAGTTAAAAACAAAGATGGTTTAACTGTAATTGCTAAAAATGATCCTTGGAGAAATGAAAAAGAATGGGATCAATTTAATAAGGAAATTAAAAAATAAGCAATGAAAATTAAAGAGGGAGATGTATGGTTAGTAAATTTCCCGCTTGAAGAAAACCCTACCGAATTTCTTTCAAGACCAGCAATTGTGATTAATGTTGAAGTATTAGAAATCTTATCAGTTAAAATAACAAAAACAAAACCAAGAGATGAAGATCAATATGATATGCCAATAGTTTATTGGCAAGAAGCAAATTTAAGATTTAAATCAACAGCAAGAATTTCTAAAACTATGTACATTAACAAATCTCAGTTTATTCATCCAATAGGAACTTTACATGAAGATGATTTTGCAGAAATTCAAAAATTATTTGTAGAATTTATTAATAATCAGTAATAAATTTTAAAAAGACCTCTCTTGCAGAGGTCTTTTCTCTGTTTACCTCCGTGTATGCGGGGAGAATACCGGATCATTTATTCTTAATATTCAATTTGTGCATTGGAATAACATTGGTTTTTTTCAATGTATCTTTTGGTAAATCTAAAAGTAATTCTATTTCTCTTGGATTGATACTGAGATGATAATCCTCTTCTAATTCCTCCATTATTTCGTTTGGTGTTAAAATACCTTCTTCAAGAAGCATTTTTACGGATGTTTTTAGTAATGAAGGAGTTGAAGTAATTAGAATATCGTCAAGAGGTTCCTTTTTTCGCCAACCCTTCTTTTGCATAGTTCTCATTAGATGCTGATAACCGTTATAATCGATTAATTCTAGATCATATGATCTTCTTATCATTGCAGATATTGATACTTTCCATTTTTTCTTAAGTTCAACATAATACATCAGTCTATTAGCATAGATGCCTATATCTTTCTTAAAAGCTTCTTTAGGTAGTAAAAAAGCAGAGGCGAATTGATTAGCCTGCATTTCACGTTCTTTAAATTCTTCTTTTGATAAGATTTCTATATCTTCACTCCATTCATGCAGTAAAATGTGCCCAATCTCATGGCTGATATCAAAATGGATTCTAGATGCTGTACCTTTGTTCTTGGAGTAACCAATTATATATATAGGATCACTATTATCTATATTAACCATTTGACTAAAGGCATCAATATCATCTATATCTGTATCAAAACGAGTAATAAGTATACCATTTTGCTCAGCTTGATAAATAATATTATCTATTGGTCCTTCGCCCACCCCCCATTCTTTCCTAAGTGATATAGCTACATCGCTTATGTTCATCGTTTCGTCAAACCGGGGAAGTTTTAGCCGAGGAAACTCTATATATTCCCTTAGGAATAAATAAATGATAGATATAAAATCCATCTTCTTTATTTGTTGTTTTCTGTATTTCTTGTTAGTGGTCAATAAAGCTCTAAAATAGGTTGATCCTTGAGTGAATTCTGCATTGTCTTTTTCCAGGAAAAAATCAACTGGGAAATCTAAAACATCACTCATTTTCTTAATGGTCTTATATTCAGGGTTTGTCAATTTGTTGTTTTCATACATAGAAACAGTTTGTCTTTGAAGTTCCAGCGTTTCCGCCTCTTCAGCAACATTTAATCCCCTATAAATCCGGGCAGACTTCAACCTATCTCCGTTAAATTTTTTTATATCCATAAATAATCCTACCTTTCAATTAAACTGCTACAAATTATAAGAGTTATTAGTCGCCATTCTTTGCTTCGGAATTTTCGGTGTGTTTTCTGATTTTAGGTAACTTCCTTTGTCCTTTTCTATCCTTAGCCTTCTGAGTCAAACTTAAATTTGCTGTCGGATTATTAAACTGTGATATGCTATCTGCTACTTTATCAACGATAGTACTTTCGGAAGCCCTGCGTGACTTAGTACGAGCTCGCGAAGATACACAAGAAGACATCATTCGAAAGCGTAATCAAATTAGCAAATTTCTTTTACGCTTAGAAAAAAGGCCTCCACATGGTGTAAAGGCCTGGACTATCAAGTACTGGCAATGGTTGAAAAGTTTAGATTTCAACCAGGCTGCTCAAGGTATTGTACTAAAAGAATATATTCATGCCTTAGAAGAAGCGCAAGCCAGGGAAAAGCGTTTAGAAGCAGAGATTACCGAGCTGGTCAAATATAGTGAACAAGCTCCAGTCATTGCAGCGTTTCAGGCTTTGCGCGGAGTCGGCCTGATTACCGCTGTTACCGTAGTAGCTGAAGCAGGTGACTTAAGCAGGTTTGATTCGCCGAAACAATTAATGTCTTACGTGGGACTGGTTCCGAGTGAATCTTCCAGTGGAGGTAGCCGACATCAAGGGAGAATAACTAAATCAGGTAATGCACATATCCGAAGAGTAATAGTAGAATCGGCCTGGCATTACCGACGTCCACCAGCAATCGGGATAGGACTAAAGAAGCGACAAGAAGGACAATCAGAAGAAATAAAGGCAATATCTTGGCAGGCCCAACACCGGCTTAATTTAAAGTTTCGTCGTTTATCAGGCCGGGGTAAACCAAGTCAAACTGCGGCAGTTGCAGTTGCGCGAGAGCTATTAGGTTTTATGTGGGCGATAGCTCAAGAAATAAGGCAGGAAAATAACCTTCAAAAAATTTCTTAGTAATCCAAGGAATTAAGAAATCAAATTCCAAGTGTAGAGGCCAGTAGGCAAGTTCGGCCACGGTAAGGAGAACCCCCGGCGTCCCCCATGTGCCAGAGTTTGCGATCTGATGCACGACCACAGACCGGGGCAGCTCCCGACGTATAAAAGTCTTGTGTTATCCAATACACGTATATCAGGTTGAGCAACCGTCGATAAGCCCAACTGCCTATTGCCCTGTATACCTTGGACAAGGAGATGAGGAATCACTAAAAAGGTTTATCGCTTTTGTTCTCCCAAGGATAGCAAAAAAGAATAAGGGGCAACGAAGTTACCCCTGCTATCCTTGGCAGAACCCCCTCTGGCGCTCGGGTTGCTCCTCAGCATTGCCCTATCCTCCAGATGGGTAAGAGCCAACTTTATTATGCCCTAATTTTCCCAAGGTAACCCAAACGATGTTTAATTACTTGGGATAGGTGGACTATTTTTGTCTTTTGAACATTGTTGGGGGGCTTGACAAGGCCCTTCCATATCAGGGGGACACAACAAAAACGTCCCCCTGTGTCTTAATCTCCCTTCATAATTTAATGAAATAAAGCCTTTACGGAGTTTCTATCGGGAATGGGGTATTAGGATCAGTAATATGCTTGAGAATTAATACTGCATCAGTAATATCGATTTCTGTATCTCCGTTTACATTGGCGGCTATTTGTTGTTGCGCATTAAGTGTAGATGAGTCAGTAATGTGCTTTAATACCAGGACAGCGTCAGTAACATCAATATCTCCATCATCATTTACATCCCCATAAACCACAGTCGTCACCCACTGTACGGCTACAGTTACGGTTACCGCCTTAGCCGGCATGGTGAAGGTATAGCTTTTTCCGGATGTTACTGTGGTTGTTGCCACTGCTCCACTGTCTACATCGGTAACAGTAATAGACTTGAATTGTTTGCTGGCTTCTATATTGGCTATGCTAACGGTTACGGTTACTCCTTCAGTCGTTTCGGCAGCCGGATTGGTGCTTACGGTTGCAGTCCCGCCTACTACATTAGCTACGATAGCGTATTTCACGTAAGGAGCAGGGGGATTATTTTTCAAGAAGGGATAACCGTCGTTCCTGCTACCCTCAATTCTCCAAGTATCATTAAAATCCCAACCCCCATAAGTTTTCTGCTCTTTCATTTGCTCTGTGGTTTTGTCTTCCCCATCGGCTGATGAACCCAAGCCTGATGCTTGAGTATCCCAGTAGCTGTTGGTGACGGTGCCGCCATTGTTACTACCCACCAGGCCGCCATAATCTTCGGTACCTATTACAGCACCTATGGAATAACAGTTGACTATTGAATCTTCATTATAAGCAACCAGACCCCCAACCTTAGAATTACCTTTAACATCGCCTGTCGCATAAGAGTTGGTAAGTAACCCTCTATTATCACCCACCAGTCCGCCGACATACGTGCTCCCTTCTACCGTACATGTGGAATAGGAAGCAGTGATTTCGCATTCTCTGCTCTCGGTATAAGTGTTACGCCCCACCAGACCCCCGACCATAGAAATACCTTTAACATCGCCTATCGCATAAGAGTTGGTGATTAACCCTTGATTATCACCCACTAGACCGCCGACACGTCTACCACTCGGTATCTCACCGCCGACGTTTATACCCGTTATAGTTCCGGCGGTATAAGAGTTGGTAATTGATCCAAAGTTGAAGCCCGCCAGACCTCCGACCGAATTTCCACCCGTCACGGTTGCCTCCGTATGGCAGTTGGTAATAGTACCTTCGTTAATACCCACCAGACCGCCTGTATAATAACCAGTATTATCGCCGATTACATCACCAGTGACATATGAGTCAGTAACCAGGCCGTAATTACATCCTGCCAGGCTACCGACATGGTAACTCCCGATTACATTTACATTTACTAATTTCACATTTTTGATTTGGGCAGTAGCCTCGGTAACACCAAACAAACCTGCATAACCCGTAGTACTTTGGTTAATAGTAAGGTTGCTGATGCTCTTGCCGTTGCTGATAAATGTGCCGGTAAATGGAGACTCTTCACTGCCGATGGGCTCCCAACTGCCGATGGGTACCCCGCCCTCATCGGCGTTGTAACCGCTCAGGTCGATATTTTCGGTTTGTCTAAAGTGTTTATCAAGGTGATTGCGAACATTATAGAGTTGATCTGCATTGGCAACAAGGTACGGATCTTCTTCGCTACCGCTGCCGCCGGCAAACTCCATAGCTTTTATGGTCAGCGTGAAGCTCTTGGTGTCACTGGCAGAACCTTTTCTGATGGCAGCTGTAAAGGTTACCGTTTGGTTGCCTTGAGCCGAGGTGGGCCTGGTAACTTCTCCGGTGCTAGTGTTTATCCAACCAGTCGGGGATGCACTCCAGGTAATGGCAGTACCATTACTGCCTGTAGTTGGCAACGGGTTTATCAAGTTAGTATTCACGTTATTTTCTGTGCTGTTTGCTCCCTTGATAGTATCCCAGGTTAGAGCGACAATATCAGCAGCAACCGCATCAGCGTCTGGATTACCTGGCGTACCAAAATCCCTGGACTGAAGGGTCAGACCCCTATCTCCTACTGCCACAAAGTTAGATTTTCCTGCAGCCACCCCATATAAGTCAAGCTGATGTTCAAATCCGGATGTTTGCTGAGTCCAGGTATTTCCTTTATCAGAAGAACTAAGTATTTTACCGTATGATGTAACAACTGCCAGGTTGCCCCCGCCATAAGCTACAGAATTTATGCAATCATTAACCCCATCTACCTTTTCCGCGACAGTCCAGTTTTCTCCGTCATCATTGGAAACATAGATTTTGCCATTTTCTCCCGTGGCAATAAAGCGACCGTCAGCATAAATGATATCCTTTGGATAGTTCCCGCTACCGGGTAAATCAGTTTGTGGCCATTGCGATCCATCAGTGGATTTATATACCTGACCATTTTGTCCTAAAGCTATAAAGGTTCCATTACCATAGGTAACTGTTACAAAAGGTATGCTATAACCAGTATTAACAAAAGTCCAGGTCTCTCCATCGTTTGAAGTGACCATAGCATTGCTGGTATCTCCGCCTACAGCAACATACATACCGTTACCAAAGGCAACATCATACAATACCTGAGAAGTATTCGATGTTTTACTAATCCAGCTTGTGCCATCGTCCGATGTAAGTATCACACCATTATCACCAACGGCAATAAGCTTTCCATTCAAATACTCTACTGCCCACAGGCGTTCGGTAGTTCCTGAATTTCCAATGGTCCAGGTAATCCCATCAGGGGATGTCTGTATAATCCCGGCATCTCCTACGGAAACAAACATATTTCCATTATGAGTTACGTCCAGAAGTATTTGCCTGGTGCCAAAATTCCGCCTAATCCAGTTTGTTCCGTCAATGGAACTCGCGATTTCGCCATAACCACCTACCGCTATCCATTTGTCACTATTACTAGCAATTGCGCTAAAGCGAACATTTACTCCCAAATCTTGTCTTGTCCAGTTCGTTCCATCGCTGGAAGTAAGAACATATGCGTTTGACCCCAAGTTGGGCGCAGCAATAAACTGGCTACCATTGTATGCTATAGTATCGAGGCGTTCCCCTGAATAATTAGTATGTTCGGTCCAGCTTACTCCATCTGTTGATGTACAAATGAACTCAGTTCCGGACTCACCGCCTACAGCAACAAACTTGTCATTTCCATAAGCTACATCCCACATGGTGTAACCGACCCTATCTAACTTTGTCCAATTCTCTCCATTAGAAGAAGACACAATAAGTCCGTCGTATCCTACGGCAACATATGATCCATTGGCATAGATTATTGAATGCAGGAGCGATTCTAGATTGGTATCATTCTTTAGGTTCCAGTTTTCTCCGTCGTTTGAGATAACAATTTTCCCGCCTTGCCCTACGGCAACAAATTTATTGTTTCCAAAGATAATATCTGTAAGCTGATGGTAGGTAGTAGTTGCTAATAGACTCCAGTTAACCCCATCAATGGATCCATATATCACCCCATCATCATTATCATAACCTATTGCAACATACCTACCGTTGCCATAAGCTATTCCCTTTAAGGTAGCTTTCGTTTTTAAGTCAAAGGCCTCCCAGTGTTCGCCATCGATCGATGATATTATAGTTCCGTTATTTCCTAGTGCCATAAATTTACCGTTTAGATACT
>Ga0255342_1005389_pt1 | contig 12296 bp, 17 predicted proteins | sample wastewater_treat_3_FD_192416 | JGI IMG/M metagenome (GOLD analysis project Ga0255342, IMG submission 192416) | Wastewater microbial communities from Lulu Island WWTP, Vancouver, Canada - plant14 | ecosystem: Engineered > WWTP > Wastewater > Unclassified | place: Canada: Vancouver, British...
AACCTGTTTCAATAATAAATAATCTTGAACAATTTTCTCCTCTAAACTTTTTAAATGGTGTTTATTTACAATTGGTGAAGCAATACAATTATAACCCATAGCTGTTAAGCTCTGCAAAATACTTTTCACTGAACCACTATCAGAGACCATAAATAATTTATCTTTTTCCAAAACAAAAGATGGCACAATCGCAGACAGTTTTTCATGCGCAGCTTTTCTCTGCTCAGGAGTAAATCCATGTTTTTTTAAATTAAAAGTCACACCGCCTAAAGGTGTAAAGCCTCTAACTGTAATTTTAAAATTCACAGGGCAACCATGTCTTGCAAACAGCTCTCCAACCTGAGCAGGAGCGTTAATATTAACCTCACCATAATTTTTATAAAACTCTTTTTCTAAATAATTAGCAATCTTTTCGATTTTTTCGGCATTTTCTTTCCACTTTTTATAATCAATTCTGACGCCTTTTTGTTTCATAACCATTGAAACAAAATTAGCTTTTTGATAGATCTCAAAAGCTTCTTCACATTTCAATTTGTCAATCTCAACCATTTGTTTAAAATGAATTAAAACTGCCTGTTTTGTATCCTGACTAACATACTTATAAACTACATCTTTATAACCCTTTTCAATTAAAGTTTTTAAATGACCTCTGGCGTCTCCTGAAAGTTTTAACGATTTAGCGATTTCCTTTATTTCATCATCACCCTTTTTCTGATTTAAATATTTAACCGCCAAAGCATTTAAATTAAACTCAGTAAAAGGATTTATTAAAGCTTCAGTTATTTGAATATCAATTATCTTAGCTTTAATGTCTGACACTTTAATATTTAAAACATGACAAATCCAAAGAATATCATAAGAAATTTTAGCTCCAATTATAACATTATTTTTATCCGCAAAAAGTTTTAATAATTTTTGCAATTTTTTAGTTTCAATCAACTCAACTTTATCTTTTTGAAAATCATATAAAGCTGTGATTAAAATCTCACCTTCATTCCAAATCCAGCTATCCCCTTTAATCTTTAATAAAGGATCGTGAGTTTCAATGTCAAGACCGTAATATTTAATTTGTTTTTCCATATAAAAGCTCCTCCACCGCTTCCACACCTTTAAACTCTATATCATCAAAAAATCTTTTGTCCTTTGTAGCAAAAACCCCCATCTTTCTCACTTTAAAAGGACTGTATTTTTCAACAAAATACTTATAAACAGACAATTGCCAGGACACATATTCTCTGTTAAAAGACCGTTTTATATCGTATATATCGACCCAGTCATCTTTGACATGAGCCAAAATGTCTATCGCTGAAGCATAATATTTAAAATCACTGACTAATGTTTCTGCTTGCAGGCAAACATTTCCTAATTCTAAAAGTTTATCTCTTACAAAACAAGCATAAGGATGTCTTGTTTTCCAAACAGTGCAACCTGATTTAATCCACTCCTCAACTGATTCATGAATATACGTCCCTTCCCCTGCGGCTTCTGACAACAAAGATTTAAACTCTTCCGACATATAACCATAACCTGAAACGGGACCGATTTTACTTGTTACGCCCGATAACTTGACACCCCTGTAATAATATTCATGTTTTTCTTTATCAAAAGATACTCCAGGTGCTAAAATAATCATAGAACCTCCTTTAAAAATAATGATTCATTTTGCTCATTTATTTTAACAAAAAATAAATTTTTCTTTGCTCTTGTAACTGCGGTGTAATAAATTCTCACTTCATTGTCTCTATCAATATAAGCCCACTCCTCAATTCTTCTGTTTGTCGCAAGACAAACAGCTACATTATCCGCCTCACCACCTTTAACCTTAAAAATAGTTGTAACTAAAATTTTCGGTTTCCCAATCGACACTTCCCAAATAGTGTCAAACCCGTATTTATTTTCATAACGTTTTATCAACTCTCTAAGGTCATCATCAGGAACTAATTTACTCTCCCACCATTCAGGCCAACCACCATCGTCTCTGGGGAAAATCTCATACTTTTTACAAAATTCCAACCCTTCTGGTGAAGAAAGGTCTTTTTTAAACTTATAAAAAGTTCTTATCAATTTTAAATATTTCTCAGGAAGACAAAAAGAGTCTGAATAATGAAACAACACTAAATGATATTTTAACAAATTCCCAACAATTTTTACATGATGATTTAACCTAAACAAAATATACCAAGTTTCAGCATAATTTAACTTAGGAATTAAATTCTCAATGCCCCCGATTGAATCAATTAAACCACTTTCCGTTTTATTTGTCAAACATCTTTTATCAATTTTATTTACTAATTTTGAAACTATTTTTTCCGCTAACTCCGCAACGTTTACAGGAAGACGATAGCTGGTTTCCAACTTTTTAATAACTCCTGACTTTGCAACCTGAATAAACATCTCAGGAGACGCACCTTGAAATCCAAAAATAGTCTGCCAATCATCACCAGCTATTCTTATATGTTTTGCATTTTCAAAGGCTTTAAAACAAACACGCCATTGTTGAGGACTTAAATCTTGAGCCTCATCAATAAAAGCAACCTTTATCGACGGAATCGGTTTCCCTGTTGCAAGGTAGTCATCTAAACAATCATGATAATCAGTAAGGTTTAATCTCTTTTTAAATTCAGTGTAAAGAAATTTAAAATCTTCATAACTTTTACGGGGGAAAATTAAACGATAATCAAGCTCTTTACCTAAAGCCCTTTCCAAAGCAAAAAGATCAAAAAACAATTGCCCCTCGTTTTCAAATCCTCTTTTACAATCAGCTAAATTATGAATATCAAAAGCCCAATTTGTGGCTTTTGTAAAAATTTTAATATCTTCTCTGGAAATAATCTTTTTATTATTTTGGTTTAAATGGTAACATAAAGAATGGAGAGTTCTAAAATAGGGAAACTCATCTGGATCATAAGGAACACCGAGTTTCTCAAGCCTCTGGAGCATTTCTAAAATTGCCTTTCTTGAAAAAGAAACAAAAGCTATCTCATGCGGCTGGTAAATTTCAAGCATTTCTTTTAAGTCATTTAAAAGAGTTGTAGTTTTGCCACAGCCAGCACCAGCAATGTAGCTGACAACATCTTCCGCCTTAAACATAAAACCCCCATTTTAAGCTAAAAGATTTTTATCTAAAAATCTTGTCTCTATTTCTTTTTCTAAAGTCTTTCTCTCTATCTCTCTAACTTTCTCTCTAAAAGTTAACAAATCTTTAAAAGTTTTATTTTCTCTAAAACACCAAACCTCAACACCTTCAAACACTTCTGTTGTAGCATTCATATTTGACAAAGCGGCATAAATATTAACCTTTTTGTTAAGCCCCTTTGCCTGTAAATAACTTATTACAGCTTCAACCAAAAAATAATAACAATCATCTTTTTTATAAACTCTTCCTTGAAACATGCAATACGGTTCCTCATAAGGATAAAGCTGCTCTATTAAAAATTGATAAACAGCCCTGACTGCCAGAGCAAGATCAGAAGAGTCCGCAAAAAGATGAACATCAATAACTATCATTTCTTTTAATGCTAACTCTACATGCTTTTCCCAAATATCATTTTTCAATGTCAAAAATATTGTGTCAACCGCCTCACCAATTATTGCCTGAGCAATTTTCTGGTTTAACAATTGACTAAGATTATCAAATCTCACTTTTCTATAATCTTCATTCGTCCCTGATTTTCTTATCTCCCAAATATAAAAAGGTTTCAAAGCGTTATATTTATACAGCTGACCAAAGTCAACATTTGTGACAACTCTACCTTTTGGGTTATTTTCAAAAAGCCCAACACCGTCAAACTTTCTTCTCTCGCAGATCTTTTTATTGCAAATCTCAGAAAGTTCTGGGCTTTTACATCTACCAAAAAAGCTATAACGTTTAGATTTAGCAGATTTAAAAATTAAATTAACTTCTTCTTCAGGGAAATCCTCAGCAATAAATTTTTTACTAATCTCTTTAAAAAGAAAATCTGCATCATCTGGACTTGTATTTAACAGAAAAGTCGCAACAGAAAATAAAAAATTATTTCTATGTGTTAAAGGATAATATTTACTCGCCTTTAGTTTTGCTTCAATACAAACAGGCAAGAAATTAAATTCAGTTACAGTATTAATTCTTTCTAAAGTTTCAACAGTTGTTAACTTTTTATCTGCCTCTCTGATAAATTTAACAACCTCAATTTCTTTTGCACCAAAAAATGGCAAAAAGATACAATGAGCCTGTTTATCTGTAGCATAATCATACTCAGGAAATATCTCAACTTTATCGCCAAAGAGATATTTTATCCCTGTAATATAACTGATAAACTTTAAAGTCTCTCTCACCTGATGAGCATTTTGCAACTCCTTGAAAAAGAAAAATATATGAAATCCACCTGATTTTGACTTCGTCACATAACAAGGGTATTCGCTCACCAAATCTTTTATCTGATCTACAGTAAAAGCACTGTCATAAACATCAATATCAATAACTGCAAAGAAACAAGAATCCCTAATCCCATCAGTATTCCCTGTTAAAGGGCTGACAGCTAAACCAATTTCTCCCTTTAAATGTCTCTCATAATCATCCACTGACAGAGGAACAAAAAGCCCGTTTGACTTTTTATATTTAACCTGAGAAGCTTTAACCTTGTTTCCTTGCTTAGTAAAGGGCGGGACATGTATAACAAAACTTGCCTTATGCCCCGTTAATAAATTTGCAAATTCTTTAACATAAGAGGACATAATCATCCTCCTACTTAACTTTTAAAACATATTTAGTATTAACATCTTTTTGTTTATTACAAACAACATAATATGTGCCAAAAATTTTGACACAAGGCAAAATATACTTCAACTGATATTTATTTTTATAAGCTAATTTACTCAACGGATAATAAGTCTCACCTTGAAAAACAAAACTATCTTTTTTATCCCCATAATAAATATCAGCGTCTTTTGCTGGTTCAACAAACGACTTTAACATAGCATCAAGATTATACGCTGGATAACCTTTTATCAACTCTTTTTCATTATTTTTTATCTCAACAAGTTGGTATTTATTATTAAAATTTAAAATTGTTGTATTTGTAAAATCTTTCCCAATTGCCACAGCGGCAAGATGAGAAATAAAATATTTACCTTGAAAAATTATTACAGAAAATTGTATATCGTATTTCATAATTCCTCCAATGCTTTTATTTCATCCCCCTGCAAAAAGCAGGGGTTAAAATAATTAAAAATGAACTCTACTATCAGTAAGCTGTAAATACTCCTCAACAGTCGCTGTCTTTGATACCATTTTTGAATTAGCATAATCCTCATGAAGTTTATGATACATTTTCACATATTCCTCAATGTCAGAGATAGACCACTCATCAGGAATAATCTTTCCATTTTTAACAGAAAAATTCATCCTATCAGTTTCTTTAAAAAGCGGTCGGTAAGAGACTGAATTATACTTAGGAAACTCTTTTCTCTCTGAAACCACATTAAAAACATACTGGCAACTCATACCACCTTTCTCTGCCAAAGTCTTCACCAGAGATTTCGCATTTGCCGCCGCTGTGGAACGGAAAACCAGAGAATGCAAACCCATTTCTTCATAATTTTTTATCAGACCAAACACCCAAAAGATCGGCGACAGGATATGAGTCTTACCCTCATTATCAGTAAACTCCCTGTCAAAATATGAACCTTCTGCCAGAGGTATCTCTTTTGCTGTATCAGGCATAACATATCCTACAATTGACGGTATACCGCCTGATTCATCTTTCAATTTTTCCTCATAAACAGAAAAAACACCAAAAACCGTAAAATCAAATTCTAATCCCAAATTCAACTTTGTCTCAGGGACACAAAATCCCTTATAAACAGCTTTTGGAATATAATCAGGACTACTCTTATCCAGAATAGAATCCTCTGCCTTACTAATACATTTAATGTAAGGCACACGTGTCCCCGATTCAATGGTTGACAGGTTGCTTTTCTCCAGGGCGGCAGCTTCCGCCAGAAGCTTTGCTATATCAGATGATATAGCAACTTCTTTTGTTGTAGATTTTTTTACTTGTGGCATATTTTATACTCCTTTATTTAAAATTTAATTCTTTTTTACCTTAATCCCTGCACTCTTGAGAAGTTTAAGAATTTCATTGAAACCTTTCTTGTGCTTCTTCGGCACAGAGAAAACAATCCCAATATCCTCTGTGTTCTTCAAATCAGTTTTTGAAAGACTCTCAAATTCCCATGAAACAACAACCACCTCAACAGGAGTCACAGGTTTTGTAGAAACTTTTGGCGTCGGATCCAGCTTAACATTCCTAAGCCTTTCCGCTTCCTCATCAGCTCTCAGGGCAACATCATCATTACCATCTCCATATTTTGAAAGCTGAAACTCATACAAGCTTCTGTTAAAAACGCTTCCCAGTTCATCGGCTATCTTTGCGATCCTTTCTTTCGCTCTTTTATAAGAACGATAATTTTTCTCCAGAGTGAGCAGATCGCTGTCAATCTCATTCAAAACATCAGGTTCTTTTGCTGTCTTATTATAATAATGCTTCTTAAGAGGCACAAAATCAACAACATCCTCTTCCAGCTCCATACCTTGAATTTTGTTTTGAATATAACTGATAAATTTTGAAGTTAAAGCCTCATTACGCTTTCTTGTTTCTTCTGCAATAATTGCGTCTACTTTTTGCTCTCCTTCTGCAATTATTGCATACAATTCAGCAAATTGAGCTTTTAAAATCTTTTTTGGAGTATCAAAATACACACTAATTGCAGAGCTTTCAATTTTTTCAATTGAAGTCCTCATCTGCCTTATGACACTTTTTATCTGAGGAACATTTTCCTCTGTTAACGGTGTGTTTTTGTAAACTTCCATCTGTTTGACAAGCATTTCTTTGTAACTTTCAAAATTGCCCGTCACTTGAGGTAAAACTTTTGGGACAAGTTCAAGCTCCATACTTTCTCTCCTTTAATTTTTTAATTCATTAAAATTAGTCCAACCTTTCTGTATACACAGAAGAACCAAATAACCTAATAAATCCACTACATCATTTTTTCTTAACTCTTTACTATTTTTTATTCTGCTCAACTTATCATCAATCCGCACCAAAATTCCTTCTGAATTTTCCACCTTTGAAAATACTCTCAAAGGCTCTAACGCAGAATTACCATAATTTTTATTCTTTTCCAGCAAAAGCTCTTCTAAGTGAAACAACACTTTTTGAACATCCTCTTTAAACATACAACCTCCTTTAAAAATCAAAAAAACTCTACAGAAGCACTACTTCTGCAGAACAAATTTCATTTTTAAACGGAGGGATTAACTATGTTAAAAGTCGTAAACTCTTCTGAAAGAAAAAACAACTTTAACATATACTCTAATTCAGAATACGACAACTTTTTCAAAGACCCCAAAGCAACATATAAATCATATACATCGCCTTTAAATGATACCTCATACAGATAAACATCGCCTAAAGATTTACTTTTATAAATATAACCTTTCAAATTATAATTGTTAAAAACAATATAATCCTCTGTTTTTTCAAGTCTCAAATTATTTTCATATTTTAATGTCTCCAAACCGCCATAACCTGTTTCCACAAAAAACAGGATATTATCTTCCTGCTCCTCTAAAATAACGACAGCGATGTCTTCATATGATAAAAATTTAATTTTTTGAATCTTTTCTTTTATCTCCATACTCCCTCCTATAAAAAATTTTTATAATTTGTCAATAAAAAAATTGAAATTAAATTAAAATCTTTAAAAATTTTTCCGTTTAATTTTAGCCTTTGATAATTTTGTCTTATCGTGTGCATAGAAAATTCAAAAGCTCTTTCACAAGACACAGGATAAGGATAAAAAACTTTTAACAAATCTTTTTGCACTACTACAAAAACAGTCTTTTTCTTTGTCAATATATGCCATTCCAACTCTTCTCTTGCCATGTCAGCCAATTCAGCAGCCCGCAAGATAGGGAAGCCTTTATCAAAAGAAAAACGTTTATCCTGTTTTATTTGTTCCAAACAAAACTGGATAAGCGTTTCATTATTAAACGGAATTAAAACATTTTCTATTGAACGGTTTATAAGTAACCTTAGCTGCCCTTTTAACTCCTCTGCATTCTTTTCATTTTCAATTGTAATAAACATGCACCCCTCCTATTAAACCGACTCCCCTATGAAAGGGGAGTCCAACAGCACACTTTCTGAGTATTCTTCTGCTTTTATCATTAGGTTGTTTTTATATTATTTGAGGTCTTTCTACCTCCTATATAAAATTTTAATCGCACCTTTGCCCGCAAGTGCGGCGGTAAAATTGCTATACAATCCGACTTTTTGTCGGAACAATCCAATATGAAGTTTTTTCTCTTTTATAGTGCAACCTACCACATTCAGCACAGTAATAAAACACCCCTTTGTGTTCATCTTCAATCACTTTTATCATATTAGCTCCACATTTACAAGTCATTTTTTAACACCTCTTCCCATTTTATTTTTACCCTATTTTCTGGTTCAAAAAGCTCATCTCTAATATCAAACCATGTTCCAGTGATAACAGGCTCACCCTCTTTGTCAAATCCAAGCATTTTACACGCAGATCTTTTCCTATTTACAACTAACCAAAGTAAAATTCCATCTTTTGCCTTCCAGAAACTCCCGACAGGAATATCTAAAACATTTCTTCCTTGCATACTCTTCCCCTATCATCATTTTTAATTTCAGAGTAATACTGCCTTGTGCAAAATTCAAACATTGCACAAGACCTACACTCTTCTCCGACTACAGAGAGATACGCAGGAATACAACTTCCTGAATAACTCTCGCAAGGCATTAAATCATCAATTCCACAACCACAATTTGTATTGCAGAGACCATCATATTTATTTCTTTTTAGATAATCCCTTACAATTTCTTCTACTGTTTTAAGAGTCATATCTTTCCTCTACAACAACCACAGTTATAAGCTCCCCGTCTTCCCAATAACTGCTGTCACAATTAGCAAATAGATTACAATATTGAGCTTCTTCTGTGTAAACATTGACAACCTTCCATCTACCATCAGAAAAATCTCTAATATAGATAGCGTCGTCAGTATGAATATCGTCAGTTTTACCTGACATTGACTTAACTATAAAAATATTAGGATCATCTAATAAACTTTCCAGAAAATCCTTTTTTGGATATCTTGGTATTTTTTTCATATTTCCTCCTTTTTAACCGTTTTATAGCTTACATTTGTAAAAGGGACGCAAAACTCAATAAGCCCTTTACATACGTCTAAAAGATTTATCAAAGCCCTGTTTCAGCAGGGCAGGGATAAAACTTTTAAACAGCAACAAAATTATTATTTTGTATAGCTAAAACATCGTTAACAAATTGCTTTGTTAATTCTGCCACTTGTTTAATAGTTTCATCTTTTGCACCTTCTTGTGCAAAATATCTCTCTACAAGATAACCTCCTTCATTATCAGTCATCTCTTTTTTACTTTTTTTCTCCGCCAACATTGAAAGAAGCAAATCCTGCTCCAGAGTTATTACAACATTTAACATTTCTGTGTCAGGACGTGTTTCTGCAAAAGTAATCGGCTGATGGGGATACATGGCTTGAGTAAAACCCACCCACACCGACCACCTGTCGCCTTTTTTAAACAAATAAGGCTTATCCTTAAAATACTTATCGTAAGCCTCATAAAAATTGTTTAAAAACTCATCTTTAACCGCTTTTTGATAGACAACCATTGAGACCATAAAAACCTCCAACTTTAAAAATTTTACCTAAAGCCCTTCACCTAAAGTAAAGAGCTAAGAGTAAGACTTTTAAATTATACAGGAATAAACTCATTACCTTGAATGGTTAACGCCCCGACCATTTACGGCATATTGTGAAACGTTCGATATAATCAATATTCCTCCGCTTCTTTTCTTGTTAAGAAGAAATGGATTCCTGATGTGCATTCTTCCCATCGGTTATCACCCCATGCGTCAGAATATACCATTTCACCAGCTTTATATTCTGTTTTATTGTCATACTTAGAAATTCCAACCTCCGCTCCTATCACCTCAAGCACTTTTGCATATTCAGATCGACATTTCCTGCCAGTTCCATTACTGCGTTTTGCATCTGCTGGTATTTCAAGTTTTACAATAACATCATCTTTGCACTTTTTCCATCCAATTAAAGTGCCTTCGGGACAAATTGACGTTAGTGAAATGAGTATTTCATTAACTTCTTCCGATATCTTAGCACCCCGAAGGTCGGCATTTCTCATAACGGCACCCCGAAGGTCGGTATTTCTCATAACGGCACCCTGAAGGTCGGCTCCCCGAAGGTCGACATCTTCAAGGTCGACATCTTCAAGGTTGGCACCCCGAAGATTAGCATTTTTTAAATTAGCACCCCGAAGGGCGGCACCTTCAAGTTTGGCACCCCGAAGGTCGGCACCTTCAAGGTCGGCACCTTCAAGTTTGGCACCCCGAAGGTTGGCATCTTCAAGGTTGACATATTCAAGGTTGACTTCCCGAAGGTCGGCACCTTCAAGGTTGGCACTCCAAAGATTAGCATTTTTTAAATTAGCATCCCAAAGTTTGGCACCCCGAAGGTTGGCATCTCCAAGCTTGACATATTCAAGGTTGACTCCCCGAAGGGTGGCAACTTCAAGGTTGGCACCCCAAAGATTAGCATTTTTTAAATTAGCATACCAAAGGTTGGCACCTTCAAGTTTGGCACCCCGAAGGTCGGCACCTTCAAGGTTGGCACCTTCAAGGTTAGCACCTTCAAGTTTGGCACTCCAAAGATTAGCATTTTTTAAATTAGCATACCGAAGGTTGGCACCTTCAAGTTTGGCCTCCCGAAGGTCGGCACACCGAAGTTTGGCGTATTCAAGTTTGGCCTCCCGAAGGTCGGCGCCCCGAAGGTTGGCATATTCTCCATCTTGCTCGTCTTTGAGCCATTTTTCATGCTTGCTTAATTTTTCTTTTAATTCTTTTTTTTCCATTTCCTTTTCTCCTTTTTTATTCCTCTTCTTCATGGGGGAACATCTCCCGAGATTCTTCGATTAATTCTTTGAATATATCGTAAGAATTTACCATTAAGTCATCTATATCGTAGCCATTATCATTTAAATATTTTTTAATGGGTTCGGATAGATGCCAGTGAAGATTCTCCCAATAAGCGTTCACCCAATCTTGCACATCGTTTATCTCTTCAAACCGCTGGAAATTTTCCAGCGAAATATAAAAATATGACCGCATATCTCTATCGACATTTTCTATCAATAGAGCTAACACTTCTTCCTGTTTTAATTTTTTCGTTAAATTGCCAATATCTCCTTCATAAATATCAATTTTTTTATACTTTTTCATAAAGCCTCCTTTATAGTTGTTTACAAGTATTTTAAACTATAACATAAAACTATTAAAAGTTTTGCCCAAGCCCTACTTCAGCAGGGCAAGGGTAAAACTTTTAAGACTTAGAATAAATTCCTAACACCACAATACTGGTGACTTCTTTACCTTTGAAAAGAATTGAGCTCCTTGTTAAGCCATTAAAATAAGCAGGTAAAAAAGAGTCTCCGTGAATTAAACGAAATGCCTTTTCTGGCATTTTAAAAACATTGTCAATGTAATCCACATTTAGAACAAATTTACATTCAGGAAAAACATTAAGACTATCAAGAATTATCTCAGTTGCCACAAATACTCGGGAGGCATGCCCATAGCTCCCGATTTCCTTATAGTCCCCTGTTTCTTCCCAATTCACCAGAAAATCTACATTAGGATAATCCTGATCAAATTGAATCGGAGCAATAAAACAAGAATTCTTCTCCTCAATAATCTTATACAGCCCATCAGGCAAATCATAATTGATAAACATGAATCTTGCCTGTCTGGCGTCTGTTGTGAAAAGTATTCTTTGCCCATTTTTCTGTGTGACAAGGGCATACTGGAAAACTTCTCTTAAATTGTTCTCTTTTGATTTAGTTAACTCATTTATGTATTTAATTTGAGCTAATTCTTTTTTATCTTTTACTTCTATCATTTTAAAACCTCCATTTAAATTAAAAGTTTTGCTCAAGCCCTGCTTCAACAGGGCAAGGGTAAGACTTTTAAAATCCATATTTTTCACCATAAAGTCTGTAAACAGTTTCTTCCCATGCAACCCAAGCCAACAAATTTTGGTTCCATGTGTCGCTTGCTAACGGATCATCAGTGTCCCAATCCTTTAGCAACTGTTCAATCGGAAGGCCTGTAGAAAAAATCAATTCCCTTAAAAGCAAATTGATTTCTTTTTTATATTTTTTGTAAAATTTTGTTGTG
>Ga0255342_1005391_pt1 | contig 12292 bp, 11 predicted proteins | sample wastewater_treat_3_FD_192416 | JGI IMG/M metagenome (GOLD analysis project Ga0255342, IMG submission 192416) | Wastewater microbial communities from Lulu Island WWTP, Vancouver, Canada - plant14 | ecosystem: Engineered > WWTP > Wastewater > Unclassified | place: Canada: Vancouver, British...
TGTCGATCTGGAAATCAGAAGAACCGTGGTGAGGAGGATTGCCAGGCTCCTTGAAGAGAAATGGATAAAGAAGATCAGCTTCGAGTATATCTGATCACAGCTGGGGAATCAGTCAGGATTTTTTACCGCGGAGAACCTAGAGAACACGGATAATGCACGGGTTGTCTTAAATAATACAACCCCTAATCTGCCGGTAGCCCCGCTTTTGCCCGGGGTAAAGGACAACAGTACCAGGTCCATCTCTGAAGAGTAGCCATCAGTAATTGTCAGGCAAACTCCTTTTAATGGCACTAAATTAGCCTATATCACAAGTTCATTATAATTAAGTATCTGAATTCATTATTATTAAGTATTGTCCAGGACCTGGAATAGGATAATTTTACACCATTAATTAAAAATGATGGCTAAGAAACTCATTTAATTGATTTTTGGTTAATCAGTAATTGTTTTAAGAAATCGTCGTCAGATCTTTATTGTAACAAACGCGTTGTGCAGTTGAAAATCAAATAATAAAGTTAAATAACAATGAAAAAAGTAATTCTGATTACATTTCTGTTTCTGACCGGAATCTTTAGCAGCCTTCCCCTGTCTGCACAGTTTCAGAAAGATTTATACACTATAAGAAACAGAGAATCAAGATCAATTACTATTGAGAACGGTCAGCTTTATCGCATTACTATAAAATCATGCTGGTATTCCGCCGATGCATGTATAGGTACATACTTAATTTATGGATTAAATATTTCCGATCCGAAAACACATGGACAGCCAAAAATATTAATCGTAGCGGAAACTACAACAATTGATTGGAGGTATAGTTTCAGGCTTAGCGGAGATTACAACGCTGATATGAGGATAACTTCGCTCGGTTGGGGAGACCAGGGTTTGTTAATTGTTGTTGAGAAACTTTCAGGTTATTAAATAAGTCAGATTATTGCTCTTATTTTTCAAGTGCCGTTTTCATATAATCTGTGCTTAGAGTTTTTTAAAGATTGAGTAATTAATTTTTATACTAACACAATACTAATTTTATGAAACCCATTGCACTCTTTCTTGCAATATTGTTAACAACAATATTTTATAGTCCTTTAATAATTTGTCAAACAAGTAATGTCAATAAGCTATTTCGTGATTCAAATTACAATTTATCTAATGATTTTTCTTTTGATGACATGCTAAAAACAGAAATGAATAAAGGGCTATATTATTGCTACGGCTTTCAACCAAAACAAAACAAAAATCTCTTTAAGGTTGAGTACAATATAGACAAAATGCAAACACTCTATAGAAACGATTATAATAACCTAGATGTCACCTTAGCTAATGATTATTTAAATAATATAAGTATTGTAAGTATTCAAGAACAAAGGGCGAAGTCTTCTGGGAAGAAAGTATTACATTTTATGTTAGGGGCTGTGGTCGGAACCTTAGCAGGTGGTTTTCTAGCTGCTGCTGCAGTTGAACCTGGTGATGCAACAGGAGCTGCTTTATTAGGGGGAGCTGTAGCAGGTTGTATAGGAGGCGGGCTATTATTTGTCCAATTTTGGTAATGATAAACGTTAAACCATTAATTAATAACAAGGTAGAATGTCAAATTTAAAAAGTAAACTGAATTAAATTATACCGTTGTAGAATAAAAAATTATTAATATTTACCTTATTAACATTAAAATTACAAATGAACCCCAAATTGCTTTTGATCTTATTAATAATAACCATTTTAAATCCAGCTTGTTGTGTTACTAAGAATACGCATTCTGAAGTTATGGATATAGCTGTTCTTAATAAATCAAAGTTCGAAATTGCTAACACTTTTGGAATTCCTAATGAAAAGAAAGTCAAAGGATCACATGAAGAGTGGATTTATAATCTTGATAAGAACAAAAACAGTACTGAACCCATGCCAAAATTAACATATCTTACTAAATTCAGTCCTGTATATTATAGCTATCCAAGTAATAGAAATAACTACATCGGTAATAATGATGTAATAAGTATTTATAATAACAATTTTAAAATTATTTTTAAAGACGGATTCGCCACAGAATATAAAACCCAAGTATACTATTCTGATTATAAGCATGATCCGATTCTAGTCTACATCGTGGTAGTAACCCTTACAATGGCTTTATGTATTGGGTTAGGTTTATGGCGGTTTGGCGTTTAGTAGTATATGTGGTGTTCATTCTAAGAAACACGCTGTTGCCATGTCAGATAAATTCAAATTAAATATCGAAACTAGACGAAAATAAATTTTTCAATGAAGTGTAACTATTGAAATTTTTTAATAAGGTACCTATGCTAAGGAAACTATTAATGTGTACAATTATGCGTTTAGCTTCTTTAAAACAATAGTTCGTTAAATGTTAATATAATTGTTTGAAAATCAAAAAAATAGTTAATAAATAACAACGAGATAATTTGGTTAAGTCCCTGACAATCAATAACTTAATAGATTAACCAAATCTGCAAAAGTTATGATTATCAGGGAACAAAAACCTTATAACACACTCATTCTTAACATGATGGACAAGTTGCCAAATATTAATAAATGGAGAAGGATGTTTCTCCTGGAGACTTTTATCCTGTTTTTGTCCATCCGTGGTCGAATAAATTTCTTACAGCTTGCAAGGTATGGAAAATATAAAGAACAACGATACCGGCAGCAGTTTGAAAAACGCTTTGATTTTTTAACTTTCAACAAGGAGCTCACCTTATCACAAGGGAGCGGCAGATATGCTATTGCCTTTGATCCGAGCTATGTATCAAAATCCGGTAAACATACTCCCGGTGTCGGCTGGTATTGGTCAGGTTGTGCCAATAGGGCAAAATGGGGCCTGGAAATAGGTGGCTTAGCCGCCATTGATATTGATAACCATACTGCTTTTCACCTTGAAGCTGTTCAAACACTTAACCGTGGTGATCAAAACCTTTCTGATTGGTATGCAGGGGTTATATCTGAAAGAAAAGATATCTTAAAATCTATATCAAAGTACCTGGTTGCCGATGCATGGTTTTCCAAAAAGTCCTTCGCGGATCAGGTAATCTCATCAGGCTTGCATCTTGTCAGCAGGCTCAGAGATGATGCAGACATGAAATATCTTTGCACTAATACTCCTACCGGGAAAAGAGGCAGACCAAGAAAATACACCGGGAAGATCGACATTAGCGAAATTGACAGAGACTACTTTACTTTTATATCAGGGGATGATGAGACAACAATATACGCGGGAGAAGTCTATTGCAAAGCCCTAAAACGTAATATCATGCTGGTTCATGTCACATACTCAAAAACAAATGGGAAAAATGCCCGAAAGCTATATTTCTCTACAGACATCTCAATGGATCCCAATGATGTGCTGCTTTATTATCATAGCCGCTTTCAGATCGAATTTCTTTATCGCGATGGAAAACAACATACCGGACTCAATGACTCACAAGCCAGAAGTGAAAACAAACTCCATTTTCAATTCAATGCTTCTTTAACTTCAATCAATATTGCTAAGGCAATACATTGGTTGAGCATACCTAAAGAAGAAAGAGGTACTTTTTCCATGGCTGATATTAAAACAATGAATCACAATATTTTAATGCTAAACCGATTTTTTGACGTGTTCGGGATTTACCCACACTCTGCAAAAAATAACAAACATGTCAGAGAACTTATATTATACGGCACTATGGCCGCTTAAAACTTTAACGAACTATTGTTAAAATAGTGTTGATTAGTAATTGTGTTAATCAATGATTTCAAAATATCTCCGTATGAAAACATCAATAAAAACATCAATAAAATGGATTTTCTTCTTTGCCATTTTAAATGGATCTTTTCTATATGTAAAATGCCAAGACAGGTGGTGGCAAAGAGAAATACCTTCCCCATCGTATAATCAAATAATTAATCCTGAATATCTCTCAATTAAAAGAGATTTGGAGCGCACATTAGATGAACAGAATGGACTAAAAAAAAGAAGCAGGCAATATAGTTCCGGGTCTAATGAAGAACGTGAATATAAAAGAATGATAGGCATGTATGAAGGGAAAATGTGGGATTTAGAAAGAAAACTTTCAAATACTCCAATGTATATAAATAACCCAAATTTTAAAGAGAAAACAAACACAGAGAATCCTAAAGCAAACAATGTTACTATTATTGTTAATAAGCAACCGATATCCGCCAGTCCTACTTCAAATACCAAGGTGTTGGATGGGGGGGGGAATAATGTAAAGGCTAAGATTCAGCTTGACGAATTAAAAGACTATATCTCGCATAAGACTTTAAGTATCGATCAAAAGATAAGCTACTATGAGGCTTTTATTAAAGATTGGCCGAATACAGATGCTGCTAATGAAGCTAAAGAATTATTGAAAGCTTTGATAAACAAATAATTCAAGAAAGTATACAACAAACTACTATTAGTAACGGTAAAAAAGATATTTATACCTGCATAAGTGACGTTGATGTTAAAAATCCAACTACATACAAAGAACTGGGTATACTTTAACTATTAAATACCAACAGTATGTCATTAAATTGTTAATAACCAGTTTTTCATTAAAAATTACATTGAACTCACGTTAATTCACATTAATATTATGAAAAAGATATTTTCAGCAGGAATAATAGTAATGCTTGTTAACTGTTACCCACAAACCAAAAACTTGGATTTTTGGGCTATTAATGGTGGGAGTACTGCTGGGCAAGCTCAAGAAACAGGATTAATTAGAATAAACTTTAAGGATTTTCGATATAACCCTGGGCCATATGAGGTCGCTAGTATTGAACGCCTAGGTGAATGTCATGCATATTATGTTTATGTCTATAGCTCGGAGTTTATTAAAGGCCGATACGAAACAAACCAAGAATCAATTAGAATAACTGGTAAATCAGGGAACATCGCTGTTATTGATAATGAAAAAAAAGGTAGCATAACTACACACACTGCCCGGAAACTTCTTGAACCTTACATCTCTAATCAAATATTATCTCTGTTTAATATTGGAGGGCGTTTAGAGGTTGTCATAAGAAATAGTCCACTCCCGCCCTACATTGATATACCAGTACCATCTGGCAAATACCATCTCGCATATGCAGTTCGCTTTATGGATGCCAAACCCGATTTCTATGAATTCTTAAGCCCTTCTTATGGATATAAACCTTGTGCTCATAAAAATATATGGGGACCATCAAGTGTAGAAGTTTATTCAAATAATGTAACAGAAATAGTGTTCTCCCCAGAATATAGATGCTCTAGCCCATGCGAGTATTCTCTTTTAACCATGCATTGGGAAAACCAATCTGTCTTCTGGGATTATATTAATTATTTAGACTGGGCTGGCGAAATTTTTTAATAGTAGATTACACTAGTGTCCAATTAATTTTTTACAACTAATACTTAAAGGCAAATTCAAGTTGAGGGGCTTCATCACATACATCATCAATAGTCACAGAGGTCAGGAAAAGATCCCTGATGAGCGTTTTGTCTGTCAGTACTCTGCTGACGACGCGAAGCACATTGAATGTGGTCCTGCCCAAATGGCAATCATGTTCGAATGATAGCAACGAGGCAGTATGTGATTACCGCAACATAAATTCGTATCCTCACAGCGTTCTCTGTATTGCCCCAGAAGGACGTGATGCGAAGATGCTGCTTTATCCACCGAAAAAACAGTTCCACCTGCCAGCGTTGCTTGTACAGCATAGCGATGTCTTTCGCCTTGATGCTGATGTTATTAGTCAGGAAGGTGAACGTTCTTTTAAGGTCGGGAGCATAATAAACTATCCTCCTCAGTACGCATGGATATTTCTTCTTGATCTGATCGTTTGATCAAGCAAGACGTTATCCACTCCTTCCAGAAGCTCTTCACCATCAACAATCTCATACTGGAGGTGAGACTTCTGTCGGATGACAAAGTAAGAGCCGATAGTGTTCATTGTATGCAGCCTCGCAAGATCATAATAACTTTTGTCAAAGATGTAGAAAGCATACGGCTCATAAGGGATCTCATCCATCGCATTCACATCGTGAACTTTTGCTTCCGTAATATGAATGTAAGTCGGTATCTGGGTTACAACGTCAAACAGTGTGTGAACTTTGACACCACCCTTGTTTTTCCTAAAGTATGTCCACTTGAACAAGGTCAAGCAAAGGTCTATCGTGGTCGAGTCGAACGCATAGAACTCCCCATGCAGTTCGAATGGCCTGTCAATTCGTTTGCTTTGAGCAAGATTGATCATGTAGTAGGCAAATTCTTCAAATATCTTGTAATCCCGGTTCAAATTGGCGTAGGAAAGGTTACTAAGTTTTATCTCTCCAGTGCCAAATCCGAGATGGTAACTCTTATTTTTGATAGAGTCAACGATGCACGCGACCTCTCTGAGACTGTCACAGGCAGCCAATTGCCCATACATCATAACGAGCAGTTGATTCCAGCAGGTGAATGTCTTCACCCATTGTCTCCTTCATATCGTTTGACAATCATATCAAAAACTCTCTTTGGCAGGAAGTCTACGAGCTGACTGAATACATATTTGCCGCTGTTCATATTTGCCTGATTTGCTTTCAGGCAGTGAAGATGCGAAATGAATTCAAATCGACACGTACCTTTTTAGATTGTAATAAACTATATATTAATCATTTACAGGGGTTTTGAAATAAATCTTTTGGACACTAGTGAGTAGATTATCAATAATACGACATTAACATATTATAATTATCTTAACCCACATTGCAGCTTTAGGTTTATAATGAGCTGATATTATAGGCTATCATTTTTAAAAATTTCGGCAGGGGGACAACGGATTTTTTCTCACAAAAGGAGCATATTTATATTTTAACAAATCGAATATTTTCTTCACTTCTTTTGTAGGTTCGGTACATTGACGTATAGAAATGGTTCCTTTCTTTATATTAACCAGACTTGTAGTTACACATTTTTGGGTGTTCATTCTTCGTACTATTTCAGGCCAGTCGGAGTTTATTCCTTGCTGTTTCTATTGGTGGCGTATACTTTCGCATTTCCGGTATAGAATGTTATAATGGATTATCAATGGGGTAGCAGGTCATCTATCTTATATGTTATTAAATGAAAAGCACGCTAATCAAGTCTGAAGGTCAAGGCATTCCCAAATCCATATCCTGCCGAATTAACAGCATATGCTCTAATGTAATATGTGTCAGGCCATAAATCTGTTACTGTTATAGCATAATTTGTTGTGACCGTCTCAGATTTTACTGTCCATCCAGGATATTGATTTTCATAATAATATAAGGTAACACCGCACTCAGTAATATTTGAACCTCCATCTGATAGTATTTGACAATTACATTTTATAGTTGTACTATTAATAATCTCCAAAGAGAGTGTTACTAATTCAGGTTTAAAAATTGGGACGAAGATTGTAGCGATATTACTATAATCGCTTTTATTACTTCCAGCTTTTGCATAAACTCTATAAGAATATTCTCTATTAAATTCAAAATTTGTATCAATCCAGCTTTCAGTATCAGTTTCAGTTTGGGCAATTACCTGCCAGGATGAGATATCGTCTTTTCTTTCAATAATAAAGCATTCTATTGGTTTATAGAATGACCACCAAGTGAGCTGAATTGCTTCTCTGTCAATTTGTTCCACATTCAAATTGACAGGTGCATATTTTGAAGGTTTGCTGGCAGGATCGTAAGGATTGTCCCAATTTCTTTTTTCACAACTCGATAGACAAAACGATGAAATAAATAGTACAATGAATACGCTTACACTCTTCATAACTACAATGTTTTAAAAAAGATATACAAATCCCAAAGAAATTTCATTTGAAGAATTAATACCATAAAGATTTAGTTTTCTTTTGGCTTTGCTTTGGCTAGCAGTATGGTAAATATATTTAACAAGGCTCAATCCAGCTAATCCAAATGCAATAGGTGTAATTAAATCGTAGGTTGCAATTTGTGTATGAAGATCTCCAGCCTCTTCCTCGGCTGATTTATAGTCATCAGATAATTTATCTGCTCTATATAAAGAGAATCCACCTATTGTGCCGGAAACAAGAGTCGATGCTATCCAGAGATGTTTCTGCCTCTTATTTTTCATGAACAAGATTGTCGGATCAACCTCCATTTTAGCAGTTATTTCAATGCTTTCATTTTCAACGATGTTTATTTGCTGTATAAAAGGTAAGAATCCTTGCTTTACAACTCTTAATGAATAGTCCCCAATTATTAAAGGGAGGATTGAGGGAGTCTTTTGTTTTAATATTTCATTATCAATATATATATCGGCACCTTTTGTTTCTTGAGGTATCGAACTTAACACGAGACTCCCTGTTTTTGGTTTCAAATCAAAATTAAATTCAAGATTATCACCAGCATTAAGTACAGCAAATTTCTCTTCTTCATAATATTTTTCTCGTGTAGCCCTTAGTACATATCGACCTTCTTTAAGTGTTAGTATAATGCTATCTCTCCCGGCTAATTTATTGTCCAACCAGATTTCAGCTTTTGGGGCATTTATTTTGATATCACCGAATTCATCAGTAATAATCAACTCATATGTTTCAAGTTGTTGCAGTTTACCTTTTAGGTCAAAAGGAAACGGAAGATATCCCTCCTTCCTCAATACTATTCTATATTCATCAGGGGAAACCCAAACCCAGGTTTCGCCGACTTTTTCCTCTAGTGCCTCATATTCCTTACCTGTCTCAACCTTAAAATCTTTAAAATTGTGCTTAATAATTATAATTGCACACCCTTGTCCGTTTACATCTCTTCTTCGATTAATCCTTGCAGTTGTATTATCTTCCAAATGGTTAAAACTTTTAAAAATTAACTCTTGAGCATCAATATGTTGACCAAAGAGTAAAAGTAACAACAGGGCAGTAACTGACGTATATCTCATACCGTAGATTTTCTTTGTTAGTTTATTTTTCTCAAAGCTTTTCAAATGGGAAATCTTCTAATCCGTATATTGAGCCATCTTCGTTTTTATTTGGCTGCCATGTTCTCACATGAATGATCGGATTAAACGTATCCCTTAAATCAACCAAAAGGAAAAGATACCCTTTATCAGCATACGATTCTGATGTATAATGTTGAGCTATCTGTATTCCGTAAATGCTCATATCCTTTTTTGCCTTTTTTACTATGTTGTCCTCAAAATGAATATTTATGAACTCGTTGTTGGAAAATATCCTCCTTAATCTTTCCATGTATTCCGTCTTTGTAAATCTTTGATAATTAATTTCATTTTCTGTCAAGGTTAATAGATAGGGCTTATCAATGCCCTTGTATTTCTTCAAGACATTTCCAACTATAATTAAAGCATCTTCATCGAATATATTTTGGATATATTCGATATTTTTCAGGCAATATGCTGTTTTATAGTTTTCTAAAAAATGTATTAGAAAATATTTTTCATCTTGTGTAGCAAATCTTTCATCTTTTGTCAAAATGTCATTTATAGCTATTTCTCCCAAAGAAAAATTGATCCCATCCACTTTCCCCTCCTTTGACAATACGAAAACAACTTCCTCAATAAATTTGCAATTCCTGGAAAATGTGAATTGCATTGGAATTGACCTTACCATATACTCGTTGTTAGTCTTCACAAATGTCAGAGCCTTAGTTGATTTCAACAGAACGGCGTGACCATAGTTAATAAGGTTACGATAAGCCGATAGCCCTTCAGCAGTGAAGAGAGATGTATCAATTCTATCTAATCCCTGTTCAATGTTGGAAATAATCTTCTGGATATTGTTATAGCCGATTTTTTCAATCTCATTGAAATTAGTGTTTAAATTTTCTTTCTTATTTTCAGTAGTATTCGCCTTTTGTTTAGTTGGAGCATCAATTTGTGTCTTGATTTCACAATTACTAAAGTATGGTAGATCTATATACGATGAAAATACACTTTGAACATCCTTGTCAAAAAAAGCTTTGTCTTTATACATGTATTCTATTCTGAGGGCAACATCTTTATATTTGTCGACCTCCTCGCCGAAATATTCCAGACACGCTAATCCATCATTTGCACTTATAGTACTTGACCATGAGTTTTTGTACTTGAAAGAGTAATCTAAGTTTTGTATTGGTTCATCTTTATATGATAACCCAATAGTATATCTTATGTATTTGTTATCCTTATCAAATAACTGATCTATGACTTTAATGTTAATGTTAGAGAATATTTCATTTATTCTGTTAGGCAGAAAGACTTTCAGTAAAAATGTGTCCTTCTCCGAATATAATCTCATATTATTATAACTAGGATGGCTTCTTAGTAATATATTTGCCCAGTAGAAATTTCGCAGTGCATCTCCAATTTGAAGCTTCCATTCGGATCTTATACCCTCTTTAGTATATTCTAAAATTGCTTTCTGCCTTTTTTCAAACATTTTATCCAATTCCTCCTTTAATAAATAACGCAAAACAGTATATATGCCTTTTGATTGCTCTTCAATTCTTAAAGCGTTATTCAGAGTTACAGATGAATAGGTATTTATGATTGATTTAGCATATTCGTCGAAATTACCATTATTTTCTATTCTTGTAACAATCAAGCTATCCTGTACATTAATACTAATTTGACTAATCAAATCGCTCAATGCCTGCTTGTCTGCTATTTCATAAACTCCTGACTGGCCAATGCCATAAATATAATTACCAGATTCACGTATTTGCCTAAATGTCTGGCTGGTTAACACTGATATGCTACTACAAAAAACCAAGGAGAAAATGATGAAATGTTTCATCTCAGAAAATAACTATTTTTTATTGTTCCCGTTGTTTCTCAATTTCTTTCAGTAGCTCCTCCTTGAACTTTTCATAATCATAGTCCAGACGGATTTTCTTCTCAGAAGAAATCTGGTCATAGAGCGATCTACTAATATTCTCAATTGGCATTTCAATCCCAATCCACACTTCATATTGACCTGAAGAAAGTGTATAAGATTTTTCACAGGTAATATTAATTCCGGTTAGTTTTTCATTAGTAAACTGACGTGTTATCGCCTGTGTTTTTTCCTTAAAATCCGCCATATTATCAACATCATATTGGTTAGCATAAGTATCAAATAACGATGTTACATTTACTTCAACTTTCTGTGCCAAGGCAGCTCTTGCTGAAGCATTTGCTTTATCTTTTGCAAATTGGTAATTAGGACTTGTGGCACTAGATGTCGCACGAATTGCATCTTTCGTATTCTGCGTAAATTCAACACAAGGGACTACATAGGGAGTCCTTGTTCCTCCATCAACGGTTTCTTTAGTTACCTTACGTGAACTGCTGCATGATGCTATTAACATGAGAGCCACAAAAAAAACGAAGAAATTAAAATTTTTCATCCGTAAATATCTATTAAATTAAACAATATCAGTTTATTAAAAACAAACAATAAAATTTCATTTATGTTCTCGAAGTATAAGTTTTTGTGCTTCACAAAATCATGGGTGTTTCATAAAAAAAGATATTAATATACTATAGAACTCTTTGAATTAATTGGAACTCAATCTTATTTTCCTGACAAAAAAGTGTTTGCATACACACTAATATTGCTGAAGTAAGCAGTAGTTTTTTCATAGATTTTAATGTGATTAACTATTAATATATCTGTTTCAGTGATAGTTTTTTTACCCGTTAAGCCCTGATTAACTTATTGCTGATTGTTTAAATCATGTTTGGCAGAATAATGTTCAAATTTCAATAAAGAATGCCAAACCATCAATCATTAGCACTAGGTATATTGACTAATGATCGATAGGTATTAATAGCTGTACAACTGAATCATTCAGATATTTACATCAGGATTTGAGAACGGGAAGCTCAATTACAGCCCTGGCGCCTAAGACTTCTCCGTTCTGACCGGTAATATTGTTCATGGAAGTGCTTATCCTGATCTTTTCAAGCCTGTAAAATAAATCAATTAGCTGTTTTACAATAACAAATCCTTTCCCGGTACTATTAGTTAAGGTTTTTGTTGAATTTAATCCCGGTCCGTTATCTTCAATAATAATCCTGATAGACCTGTTAACATACTGTATGAATATTTTTAAGAATCCGCCTGATAGTTTTCGCCTAATACCATATTTTATCGCGTTTTCCACATATGTATGAATGAGCATTCGCGGTATCCTGAATTTCAGATCAACATTCGGATTAATATCAATTATGAAGCTAAAAGAATCACTGTTACGAAAACGTTCCAGCTCTATGTAATTCTTAACAAAATCAATCTCTTCCTCCAAAGGGATAATAATCTGTTCGGAATTTATAACTGTTTGCCTGATCATTTTAGCATA
>Ga0255342_1005395_pt1 | contig 12280 bp, 10 predicted proteins | sample wastewater_treat_3_FD_192416 | JGI IMG/M metagenome (GOLD analysis project Ga0255342, IMG submission 192416) | Wastewater microbial communities from Lulu Island WWTP, Vancouver, Canada - plant14 | ecosystem: Engineered > WWTP > Wastewater > Unclassified | place: Canada: Vancouver, British...
TTCGATGTCATTCAAGTTGATTGCTAAAGGTTTCGGTCCCGGCATGATACTCCACTTTTGCAGGGTATATGTCACCGACTATATATAAGTTCCTATCATTAGGTTTATCTCAGCCTAGATGTACTAGATATGTTTAGGCCACCCATTGGAGGTATGGGTTGACCCCATTGGAGCTTGGCAACGATCCATTCCTCAATAACTTCAATTAGCTCTTTGCGGCAATCCTCAATTGTCCTGGATGTATTCAGCGAACATGATGTTATTTGTTATGCAGGTGCAAAGAGAAAAAGATAACGCCATCAAAACAAGATCGCCACTATTTGGGATTGGTCAGATTCGTATGAGCTGCTTTCTTGTGGGCGACGCGCGCGGTTAGACGCGCGGTGATGTCTGGCCCCCCTCGACGCCGGGGAGGCTTGGACACAATCGAGACTAGCCGTTGATTAGCCAATGATATATTAGTGATATTATTCTCCAGGCAGGCCCCAGTTGAACTGCAAGCTCGCCCAGAAGATCGAGATGTTTCGCCCTATCTCTCCACCGGCAGCGTCACGTCCACCACCTTGCCCAGCGTCCATCCAGGGCTATGCGTGGCCACCACCACCGCCGCGAGACGCGGATCGACGGAATCACTGCCGCAGGCGAGGGCGTGTAACTTATGCAGCGCCATTCCATAACGCCAGATGGGCGCCCGGCCCTCCGCGATCACCAGCGAGCCCCGAGGGATGTCGGGCAGTGGGGGCAGCGGCTCGGAGGGGGTGATGAGAGAGGAGACGGCGATGGAGTGGACTGTGGGTGCGTTCATTTTTTCAGGCCTGATTCAAAGGGAGTTCGATCTATTCGTGCAAGCTGCTTTTTTTTGGACGCCGCGCGCGGTGAAACGCGTGGTAATGCCCTGGGCCCCCTCAACGCCGGGAAGGCTTGGATCTAGCAGTATCGACCTGGTTGAGATAGCAGCAGAATTGCAGCCTGGCCCCAGAGGGCTATAAAATGAATATTATTCTCCAGCCGGGCCAGGGTTCTCTCATCTGCCCCCTCTGGTAGGATGGCGCTATTTCAAGAAAGTCGATTTATGATACGAGCAGTTTTTTTTGGGGGCAACGCGAGTCGGCCCTTCGGGCCTCCCGCGGTAGTGCCCTGGCCCCCTCAGCGCCGGGGGGGCTTGGATACAATCGGGGCGATCCGTTGATCGTTTCTGATATATCTGAGCTAATATTCTCCAGCCGGGCCCGGTCGAACTGTGAGCTTTCACTGCAGTTCGAGCCCGTAGCCCTATTTCTCCATCGGCAGCGTCACATCCACCACCTGGCCCATTGTCCACTGTGGGTTGTGGCTGGCCACGATGACTGCTCTGAGGCGCGGATCATAGAATGCGATGGCTGCCGCAGGCGAGGCGTGCAGTCTGTGCAAGGCCATGCCATAGCGCCAGATGGAGGCCCTGCCCTCCACGATGACGAACGAGCCGCGGGGGATGTCAGGCAGTGGGGGCAAGGGCTCGGAGGGGGTGATGGGAGAGGAGGGGGTGATGGAGTGGACTGTGGGTGCGTTCATTTTTTCAGGCCTGATTCAAAGGGAGTTCGATCTATCCGTGCAAGCTGCTTTTTTTGGACGCCGCGCGCGGTGAAACGCGTGGTAATGCCCTGGGCCCCCTCAACGCCGGGGGGGGCTTGGATCTAGCAGTATCGACCTGGTTGAGATAGCAGCAGAATTGCAGCCTGGCCCCCGTGGGTTATAAAATGAATATTATTCTCCCGCGGGGCCAGGGTTCTCTCATCTGCCCCCTCTGGTAGGATGGCGCTATTTCAAGAAAGTCGATTTATGATACGAGCAGTTTTTTTTGGGGGCAACGCGAGTCGGCCCTTCGGGCCTCCCGCGATAGTGCCCTGGCCCCCTCAGCGCCGGGGGGGCTTGGATACAATCGGGGCGATCCGTTGATCGTTTCTGATATATCTGAGCTAATATTCTCCAGCCGGGCCCGGTCGAACTGTGAGCTTTCACTGCAGTTCGAGCCCTTAGGCCTATTTCTCCACCGGCAATTTCACATCCACCACCTGCCCCATTGTCCACTGTGGGTTGTGGCTGGCCACGATGACTGCTCCGAGGCGCGGATCATAGAATGCGATCGCTGCCGCAGGCGAGGCGTGCAATTCATGCAGCGCCATACCGTAGCGCCAGATGGGGGCCCTGCCTTCGACGATCACCAGCGAGCCCCGAGGGATGGCGGGCAGTGGGGGTAGGGGCTCGGTGGGGGTGATGGGAGAGGAGACGGCGATGGAGTAGATGACGGAGGTGGTCATTTGGGCACCGCCTCTTTGAGGATAAATAGTCTAGATATTTCATTTACAATCTGTGGATCTTTGTTTATTTCCATCTCAGCAAGTACCCTGATTTCCATGCCTGGAATGATCGTACAATTATAGAACTTGGCTCTATCACTAATTGCATCTTTAACCCCATTTCCTTTGAGTACATTTGGAGAGGTTGTTGCCAGATAGGATTTGATATTGAGTGCGCCTAACTGCTTTTTAACAGCTTCCACCTTGTATAGCGTCTCACTGCCTGACGGATCATGCTCTTGATCACCGGTTTTGCATTCAACAAAGCGCAGCGATTGGTCGTACATGAATGCAATATCCCAGTCGTTCTTCACCTCTTTTTTTGATACATCTTTATCTGACTTTTTCCCGGGATGAATGCCTAATCTTACATCAAAGATGCCGAGATCGTGCGAATATTTAGAGAGAATTCCCCAAATAAAGGCCTCCAGCCAACCACCCGTTAGGAATTGTGCAGCGTGATGTTTTACCTTTCCATTTAGGTTTCCGCCATCGTCATTCAAGCCAAACGAATCTGATAGGAGATTTCTGATCTTTTGATCTTGAATTTGTAGCTTAACGAGAATTATGCCTTTATCCCTTGCTTTTGATCTGGCTTTCTCTATATCATCTCCATAGACTTCTTTGAACCTGATGTCTAGATCGTTCATCATCTTATGAGCAATATCAATATTTGCTGAAAGATTAACAGCTAATTCAAATAATTCCTTGGCACGCTTCTCTCCTTCAAGAATAATTTCGTCTTTTTTAAAATAATAAAAGCCATATCCTGCAAGAAATTCTTTAATTTTCAATCTGTATCCTAATTCGACAAATGAGCCATCAGCGAAGTTGAGGGCTTTGTTTTGGCCAATGATAGGAACGTAGAGTATTTTTGGCACTTTGCTCTTAAAGAACTCAAATGCACCAATAGACATGGGTTTAGTGCCGCCGGTAATATTGACCGTCCATTCTGCATCGGAATATTTTGAAAAGAGATTTCCAAGTAACTCATTCATTGCTTCAATGGAATTCTCTTCCGCTAGTGCTCTGATCCTACATTTTGGCTTTTTTGAACATCCCATTCTTATGGCCCTTATGAAATTAGAGGCACCCTTTTTAGCCTTCATTCCAGGAGTCTCAATCAGAAAGAGTAGATCTGGCTCTGCTGCATGAACGCTCAGCAGATTTGGGACATGCTGATCGCTTATCAGACAGACCATGATCTTCATCTTCGTCCTCTCTTGTCTCTTGGCTGGCGCGCTGGTTCTTTCTTTGCACCAACTGCGGCAAAATTATACAAACCCTCTTTTTCCATGACACCATTTATTTGCAGGCTGGCCTTCTGACCGATCTCAAGAGAAGGCGGAGATCCCAGGACTACCAGTCCACCGATGCCGTCATCAGCCATAAAATATGCTGCGCCTCGTCTCTCTTTAGGATCGGCGACCTTGGTGACTTCGACAACATCGCCTTTTTTGTACTTAGGCTTCTTAGCAGCCGGCGAAATTTGTTTTTGTTGTTCTTTTACCTTAGAGCTATAAGATGCAATTTTTGTATCGGTTATTTTCACTGATGGCCGATCGCCCACATCTTCTGAATTCGCTATAACGAGTCGCCCATAGCCTGCATTGGTCTTGCCGCCGATGCCCCATTCCTTCAAGGCTTCAGTGAGTAAATCGAAAGCAAGCTTTGCCCACTTCTGCCCTTCGGTTCCAGGAACATCGCACGAGACTGCAATATAGAAGGTTCCCACGACTGAGAGAAAAGTGACCGGATTGGGGTCATCGAAATCGGTTGGCGGGGTGTTGCCCGACTCATCAGAGTAGTAATCCCCATGATGCGGGGTCATGACATCAGGCTGAAGAGACTTCCTAAGGGTTTCAGGAGTGATCCAAGCATCGTGAAAGATGATATGTCCTGAGTCTTCCGTAGTACCGAAGATAGCTTTATAGTAATCGCCCCCAGGCTCTTCTTTGCGCCATCGTTTGAACCCTTGACCTTGATCTCTTGCACCCCATACTTGATCGCAATAGTGGGAAGCGAGACCTTTCAGAGCCGTTCCTGGGATTAATGGAGTCCCATATGTGTGATGAAGCGTGATTCCTGTTTCCAGGACGTTTTCACCACCCAGGCCAATCACCATTCTGCCTTTTGTGCGGAAGAAGTCCTCTCCCATAGGCTCTTGAAGCGAGTTCTCTTCTCGCATAGATAACTGACGTTGATATGCAGCCTGGTATACTGTTTCAGATTGAACCAGAGATTGGCACATCACATCAAATAGATCCATGCGTGCCACGGGATGATTCACCTTATCCTTCACTGCTACTCGCAGATACCTATCCCTGAGGAGACCAGCGTTTGAACCCACGGGATGCTCTTCTTTCCACCAATTTGATATGGCAGCTCGGCATGAATCAGCCATAATCAATCCGTCCCCAATAGCGCTTCAGAGTAACGTTTGAGCCAGGTTGCAGACTCAATGGCCTCATAAGTCAGTCGTTGATACTTCATTAGATCCGATTTTCTGCTGGTCTCGCCAAGGTCTCCCTGTTCATCCATAACCTGTGAGAGATGGCCGATGTAGTCTCTTCCAATTTGCCCTTCTTTTGCACTAATAAAGGCCAGAGCCTGGGCCAGGCCACACGACTGCACCAGTGCCGGAAATCTCTTGGCTAACCGGGTATAGTCTTCATCCTTGTCGCCTCTAGTAAGAACGCAATCATAAGCCTTCTGAGCCCTTTTCTGCTGTCGGGTTTGGTATTTGTCGACCATGGTCTAGCTCCTCGTGAACTGGCATCTTACCCGGCCTTTGCCAACGGTAGCCTTGCCCCCCATTTGCAGGTCCAACTTGTCTTTTGGGCAGTACGTTTCCAGTATCTTGCTTTGGTTTATCCCATTGCCGCCGAAAACTCTATCGCACCAGGCGACTCCAGCCAGTATTGCTTCTGCGGGAAGGGTTTCTTCATACCAGAGAGCGCGGATGGCAACGATCTTCGTATTATCTTCAATCCTGACATGTGCAGTGACTTCAGTGCCGGTCTTTGATAGGAAGTTAAAACAATCATTGTTTAGGACTGCAAAACGTTCTTCAAATATGCCATTCCAAACAGCTTCTTTAGCTGATTCCTTGGGAAAGATGACTCCAGCCAGCATCTCTGCCCACTCTTTTGCGTTTTCATCTTCCTTTGCTGTGAAATCCAGATCTTCAAAGAAAACCCTCCCCTCACCGACGATTTTCGATCCATTTACGAGCAGGACTTCATTTCTTGCAGGATTGGGGGTTGATGGAAGATCTTTGTACCCGGCAGCTTCGAGATCCCTCTTAAGCTTCTCTAAAACCAATGGGCTGGTAATGTAGGCAAATGTTCCATAAAGACTTCTCACAGGAAGACAGACAATATGTGCATCAGTAAGAATTAGAGACCCTGCATTAGACGAATCATCCACGATCTGTTTTCCAAAGGCAATATCTATCAATTTCTTCTGTTCATCATTTCCATTCTGGAAGAAGTGATCTCTCAACACGCCTTTTACAGCCGAACCTGGAACCAGCGGCCAGTCTGTAACCTTCTCCCTCATGATAGGCATATCTATGAACCCAACTCCCTTTCCTGCTCCGACGTGCAAAGGCGTTATCGTCTGCAGCCAGTACACTCTAGTTCTATTCTCCATGATTTTGCGCCTCCTATTCCTGCTCTTTCACATTCTTTTCATCTGCATAATCCCAAATGCCCCACAAAGCCAGGCCGAAGCCATCCTTGCGGTCCTGCTCATCATCGCAGACCGACTTAAGCCAGAGGTTTTTAGCGACGACCGATGCATCTTCATCTCCTTCTAACTCAAAGAAGTAAACAGAGCCCGCTGGCACAAGCCTTCGAATAGGCTTTGCACCTTTGTGTTCCAGGCTCCATCCTGAGATAGGCTTCCAACGACCCACGCAGGCCGAGACAAGTTTAAGATTCAACTCATTTGGCCAATAATCAGGTGTTTTATCTTTTGGCCAACCCATTAGCCATCCCGGCTTCCATCCTTTAGAGAATATAGCGGGTGTAGCAAGAATCATGCGCACTTTCTTTTTTCCTGCAAAATCCTGGGCCAGATCTGATGGAAAACTCCAATCTCCATGATTATCGTCTGTCCTCCAACGGGCCAAGCGTCTTTCTCCCCCAATCGTATGAAATGAATCAATTTTAGATGCAAGATCCCTAAATTCACCTTCATCTTCAATTCTAGCGGCAAGGTCAATGCCATCTAGCTCCCCTTTTAGAGAGAGATCCAGCCCTACTGTCTCAAAGAGCTTACTATCCTCGGATGTTCCAAGATTGGGATCTATCTTGATGTGTGTTCTTGCATCTTTTCGAGGTAGATCTAGGAATTCCCCTTTTGTTATGATCTTCACAGGATCTGGAGGAGATTCAAAGCTTTCATTATTGGCGGTTCTTAGCCATTTTTTCATCACTTCCATTGACCAGAGTGAGGGAATCTTTGCTGGCTTGAATTCTTTTTCGATGCTTAAGGGCAGCATCGCTGGAAGGATACCTTCAGGCGGTAGATCGCAATTGCAGCTTTTCCATTCGTCTGCATCTATATTTACCGGCCGGACAGCAAAATGTTCTCTCGTCTCGTTTTCTTCTTTGACTAGGATATCATTTGGTGCCGGAACATACAATTTACCTCTGCAGATCGGCAAAGGGCCGGAGATAGAAATGCGCTTCAAAGCCTCGATTACATTTTCATCAAAGCTGCAATTCATCTCTTTACCCAACATTGTCCTAAAGGCTCCTGCTAAAACTGAAGGATACGGCCAATCTAGAGATTTCATGCGAATGCCAAGCCCAAATGGGCGGCCATCTCTGGCAATCAGTGGATCGCGGGCGGTTATTCTTAGGTAGAGTACCATCAGACCACCTCCTGGATCATCTGGTCGTTGTTCTTTGATTTCTTCCCTTGTGCCTGTTTAATAGCGGCGGCCAACCTTCGTGCTATTATAAGCTCAGACGCCATTTTGCTGATTGCCGCATAAGGATCTTCATTCTTAAGCACGGCCGCTATATCTCCCCTTGTTATGGGCTCTGTTTTCATTCCCGGATACTTCCTTCTTAGAAGCCTCAACGCATCAGAAACAATCAAATTCCTCAGTTTATTCTCTTCCTCAATTGAAGAAGTATTCCAGTTCCTGTAATCTTCTGCCAGGTCGTGCATTTCATAAGCTACGCTATCAGGTAGTTCATTTTGGCAATGCATTTTGGCCCATTTTTGGATACGCTCATCAAGGCCCTTTTTCCCTTTGGGCTTCCACTTCTCTCGGATCTTGATGGGAACACCGCTTCTTGGATAGATGTGCACGGCAAGGCCATCTCGTTCATCATCCGCATCTTTACCCTTTTTTGCTGCTTTCTCTGCTTCCATTCCGAAGTTTAGCAAATTTTCCAGTGGTTCCAAGAAATGCCCAATAGCAATTCCTGTTGAGAGAGTTAGTGGATTTCCTTTTTCATCTGGGAATGCTGCAAGCATTTTTCCAAACTTATCATGAAGGGCTCTTGTTGCCTTAAGACAAGTATCCAGAGGTAGGAAGGCTAAGACATCGTCTCCACCTGAAAAAACCATGCAACCATGAAAATCAGTTTCCACGATCTTTTTGGCCTCAGAAGCAAACTCTGCAAGTTGTCTGGAAAATTCTCTATGTTTATCTGAGGACTGGATAGCGGAAAGAGCTTTTCCTATGCGGTCTCCATCAGCTCTCAGGACTGCTAAATACTGGTTTGGTTCCCCATATCCAAGGCCGCCATTGTCTTTTTTCTGGAGCTTATGAATATTGTTCTCGATCTGACTTAGCTTACTTGGATCATTTTTGAAAGGATTTTCCTCATCTAAGTCAGTTGAAATGTCTTTGAGGTTATCTTTTGCTGTGGCCAGGCGTGAAGGATATAAAACCTGTCCATCAAAAGGGAAATCCTGATAAAGTTTATTTCCTGTGCCTGTCGAGAAGCTGTTCTTCACCTCGCAAAGTGCTTCGATCTTATCAAGGATTCTATTGGCCTCATCGCCTTGGCATCTTCTGATTCCCCTAATCCATGGATCTGCTGCCACTCTGACCACAGATGGAAATGTTGACTTTTCACCGCTTTGTCGTCTGCCAAGCCGCTTGGTTAAACCTATTGCACAAAGCTGTTCTCCCTCATTCAGACGCATTTGCATGGAGAGCCATTTTGGAAGAGATTTATTTTTTTGAAGAACGCTCTCTCTGGCACCGTCGAGGGATGATTTAGGAATGCCAAAATGGCCCTTGGCAGGTCTGAAATCCCGTATTGACTTCCTGCCAGCCAATAATCGCATAACTTTCGTGCGAGTTTTCCCATAATCCTTGCCATGTGGAGCCCAGGCTGCATAGAATTCAATAGCGTCTTTGACCTGATCGTTCCATATCTCTTGGCCTATTTCATCCGAACGGATGATCCTTCTTGCATCACTTCTTGCCTTTTCGGCCAGGTTCATCCATTCCCTTCTGGCGGCATGTTGCGCGTTTTCATTTATGGTTTTTGGGTCTTTGGTTCCGTCTGGCAATATTGCAAGAATTACATTGGCTACATTGAATTCACTATCGGAAGATTCCAGCCTGGGATCTCCTTTATCCAGAGCAGGAAATATCAGATATCCCCCGGAATTTGCTATTTCTCTTGCTGCCGCCTTACTGATAACAGATAGAAGATAAGATCCAAACCACAAATCTCTCGTGCGCCGAGCAGCAGCTATGAAATCTTGCACCGGGCCAATGGATAGGACGTATAGATAAGACGTCATTGGACCACCCCTATGAATCCATTTTCTCTTGCAAAGGAGAGGAAGCCTTCGATAGCTGATCCAGATGGCGATCGAGCGGGCAATCCAGCTCTCGGACTACCTAGCGGAGAGTTGGGATAGCTGGCCAGCGTTTGATCGCGTATTTTCTTGAAGGTTGGGCTCTTTGGAGCTTTCTCCAAGACTACTTCATCGGGAACAGGAGAATTTAGCCTGAGAATCAATTGCAGCACCTCTCCATTTCTACAGATAATTGGTCTCAAGATCAGTGGACTTGCCATTCTCGTTTTCTTCTGGCCCTCTATCACCGGGTACAACTCAGTATCTTTGGGATCTCCAATATCCTTGAAATGAAATACAATGGGCAGCCCAAGCTCAGCTCTTGGAAAGGCATAATAAGGAATCATCGGCATCAGAGCATGTCGTGTTGATCGGCTTGAGGTAGCCTGTCTGATAGACTCCGGCTCAGGCCACCGCGACCTGCCTGGCCGATTATGGCTCGATCCAGGATTTCTGCCTACGCCCTGCCCCTGCCTGAAAGTCTGCATAAGGCCCACGACTTCTGCCCATTCCTGCAATACATTGTTACCATTACTTTCTCGAACTAGGAATCTCTCTGGCAGAATTGGCCACTCCGGCGAGAGAGATAGATCAACACCAAAGCTTTCTAGAGATGATTTGTACCACGAACTGAGTGATTCTCTTTTAGGAGAAAGCTCCTTGCAGTACAATGCCCCGCAGCCACGCCTTACCCTGGCACCGATTCCGCCAAAATTAGTCCAGGCCCAGACGGCTGCGTCGACATCATGGGATAAGTTTTGGGGATAAGTTAGCTTTAATTCAAACGAAACATTGGAGGTGCATTTGGCTGGAGGGATTCCATCCCGTTTGTTTCCTTGGAATGGGAAAAGGGCATAGCTTGGATGGTTTTTTTCGAACCGAGGAAAATTCTTGTCCTCTGGAAAATAGGCACAGGGATATGTTTTTCCTGGCGACTTCATTTCAACTTCCAGCGCAATTTTGCTAGGATTCTCAGTGGTCCCCCAGATCTCGCCCTCCCGCTGGCGAAGCTCTGACACAGCATTGAATCTTGTCCCACGAGTTGCTCTCCAGAAAAACCTGAGATGTCCCCGAATGCTTGATGGCCTGATCAGCGTCATATGATCGTTTTCTCCTGCTTTGATGCCGCCTCCGAAAATAGGAGTGATCACTTGGATGTTGTAGATTTGTGTACTTATATCCCTATGAGGATTCACTTTAAGAGGCTTATCCGGAGCTTTGGCTATGCAACGTGGCATTTTCATTCACCTTTTGTCTTTTTTGATTATTGGTTTCTTTTCTGCGAATTCGCACGGAATTCATAATATTTTCAATATATTAAATTTTAGAAATCGATGCGTCTGATTCCATTGAATAACGTAGGTGCAAAAAATACCCTGCAGATTTGCTGCAGGGTGTACCTTATCGTGAACAGGAGGATCAGAAGCATTAGGCAAAATGGGATAGTCAGATCCAAATTGATAGTTATGCTAATATATCTCTGTTCGAAGCCAATGCTCAATGCCAATAATAGGCAGAAAATTTCATGAGCATATTCTGGAAATCCCGATTCGTAATTAAAGCCGCAATTTGTGCCCTTGATATTTATTTTGTTCAAGCAATCGCCTTCTGCCAAACGGCATTTCTATTGTTAGGAGGGATTCCTATATAAATATTCCGCCGAAGAAGACAACTAACAATATTCATCAAGAAATATACTATCTGTGATTTTCTTCTGTACTTTCCAAGTTTTTCATTTCAACCAGCAACTTTATAAACTGAATCTAATTCCCACACATTGGCCATTGATAAATACCTCTTTTGTGCTAATACCTTGCTATTTAATTACATTTGCTTTACCTCTTTGCTGCATTGCGTTCGCAAAACTAAAAAACTTGGAAACTACAGATTTTCTTGTTGGGCAGACAAGATCAATCTAAGCTATTAGATTTTTTTTATATATTTCCTCCTTAATACGGGATTGCGGCTCTAATCCGGAATCGGGACGGCTTCATTTCAATTGGGCCACGGTCTTTTCGCCATGGAATTACACTCCTTACTTATTATCAATCCTATATCAGCCTATCGGTTTTCGGATCTATCATCCGCTTCAAACCCCCCCATCCCAAAATACCCCCCGTACCCCACAGCCACCGGCCCCTGCACCGGCTCCGCGAAGCGGATGCGAAAGCCATATCCTGCCCCGTCCGCCGCCGGCTTTCCCTGCCCCTTCTCCCTCCGCCTGATGAAGGCATGCCAGGGGACGTCCCGCCCACCCGAGGAAGTGCAGGGCACAGGCTCCACATCCGCTGGATCGGGAAATCCTGCCAACCGGAGGAGGCGCCGTAGATCGTGCTCCGGGCTGCCGATCTGCAGTCCCCGCGCGTCGCGCTTGGGCACGCCCGCCCGAGTGACCTTGGGATGGCGCGTGGGCAGAAAGGGCGTGCGTGAGATCCACGATCTTGATTTAGCCAGGAGAGGGCACTCGTTTTTTTTCCTGGTCAGTCCCTCCAAAGTCCTCAGGCCTGCCCAAGCCCAGCAGAGCCAATTGAACGCCGGACTCCTTCTCATCATAAATCTCTTTCAACCTGTGCAAGGCCCACTGTTCCGGAAAACGAAATCCCACAGGAGCGTAAACTGTAATATGTGTGATCTTTCCCTGGCCATCCTGCCCCAGGCCTCGATTCGACTCGCAGAAGATGTGAGCGTGACCATGTCCCTGCAACGGCTTGTGCGAGCTATCGCAGCCCGTGAAGACCGGGGGGCCATTGGAGAGTTCCGCCAGAGCCCGGTGAACTGTCTCCGCAAAGACAATGGTTTCTGTAAGTCGCGGCGGACTCTGGCCTGTTAAGGCGTAGCGCGCCACAGTAAGCTTCAAGGCCGTCTCCTCGCTCCATCGAAAAGCAGCAATACAAAAGCTGGTGAGAAGATGGTTTCGTGCTCTCCTTTTGAGATACAATCGGAATTGAATTCGCCGACAGACTTCAGAAAGCTCAATTCATTCTCCCCAACAGGCAATATATTTGCTTATAGATAAAGCTTTTTATCGGATGCTTCATTCATTTAATTCTGAAGAATGATAAGATCTTTAATAGATTATGTTGAAATGCGGATTAGCAAATATT
>Ga0255342_1005396_pt1 | contig 12280 bp, 9 predicted proteins | sample wastewater_treat_3_FD_192416 | JGI IMG/M metagenome (GOLD analysis project Ga0255342, IMG submission 192416) | Wastewater microbial communities from Lulu Island WWTP, Vancouver, Canada - plant14 | ecosystem: Engineered > WWTP > Wastewater > Unclassified | place: Canada: Vancouver, British...
TCTTTGTTTTCATGGTGCATGTTTATCATATTACAAACGCACATGCAAGCACAAAAATAAAAAAATGCGAAAAAATTTCCGCTATCCCTCGCACTTGAATTGCACCCCCCTGTCACTAACCGATTACCAGCGAAGGAGCTTCGGCACTTGCATGGACAGCCAAGGTTGCGTTATACTGGATCTCAATGGGCAGAGGCGTTCCTTTGCGGCGTGTTCGGGGGAAACGGAATGGTGCCGGACGCCGATGCGCCAGCAGATGGTAGTATGTCATGATGATTGATAAAGATAATCAGGGAGCCGCAACCGCCACCGTGACGGTGGGCGATGTCGTTTTTGGTGGTCAGCGATTGGTGCTGATCGCCGGTCCTTGCACAGTGGAGGATCGGACGCAGATGATTGAAATCGCTTGTGCCGTGAAGGAGGCGGGCGCGGTGATGTTGCGGGGCGGGGCTTTCAAGCCGCGCTCATCGCCCTACGCTTTTCAAGGCCTGTGTGAGGAGGGTCTCGAGATTCTGGCGGAAGCGCGCGAGCGCACCGGGCTGCCGGTCGTGACGGAAGTCCTGGAATCCTCACAGTTGCCGATCGTCGCGGCGGTGGCGGACATGTTGCAGATCGGCTCGCGCAACATGCACAACTCTGTCCTGCTGCGCGATGCCGGTGCCAGCGGCAAGCCTGTGCTGCTCAAACGCGGCATGAGCGCTACGATCCAGGAGTATCTGTATGCGGCGGAGTATGTCTTGAGCGCGGGCGGGCGACATGTGGTGCTCTGCGAGCGCGGCATCCGCACGTTCGAGACCGCGACGCGGTTCACGCTTGATCTAAGCGTCGTGCCGCTGCTGAAGGAGCAGACTTGGTTGCCGGTGATCGCGGACCCGAGCCACGGAACGGGCAAGGCATCGCTGGTGCCGCCCATGGCCCGCGCGGCGGTGGCCTGCGGCGCGGACGGCTTGATCATGGAGGTCCACCCCTTTCCGAATCGCGCGCTGTGCGATGGCGACCAGAGCGTGACGCCGGAAATGTATAGCAACTTGGTCAAAGAACTGCGGGCGATCGCCCAGGTGGTGGGGCGGGAAGTTTAGCTGTCGGATGCGCTCTGCGCCGCCGAGCGGTTCTCGACTGGCGCGGGCCGGAAAACGCAAACGGAAACGAGAGGCCGGAGGCGGTAAGCCGCCGGAGAGTTGAGGAGACGGGATGAAGCGAGTAGTGGCGGTGGTGGTGATCGGTGCCGCAGTGTGTGCGGGGGCGGCTTCGTATGTCTCGCCCGAATGTCTGGCCGTGGCACCGGACGGCAGACGTGCCTATGTGACATCGGCGACCGGCGGTCGTCTGCTGGTGATGGACCTCGATAACGCCAAGGTCACGGGCGAGTGGCTGCTCAAGAATAAAACGGAGCGACCGAGTGGTTTTTGGTCTTCAATTTTCGGTGGTGGTGCGGCGAGATCAGCAGATCCGAGCGGTGTCGCCGTGGCACCGGACGGAACGGTTTTCGTGACCGGCGGCGGGGCGGGGGGGTTCGTGCAGAAATTTACGGCGGACGGCACACCGGCTGTGCAGGCGGCAGCCGGCCACACGCCACTCGCGCCGGTCGTGAGCCCTGATGGTTCCACGCTTTACGTACCCTGCCGTTTCGACTCCTGTGTCAGGGTGTTCGACGCCCGCACGCTGAGTGTCAAGGCGACGGTACCGGTGCAGCGCGATCCGGTTGCAGCGGCGCTCGGCGCAGGTGGTCGTCTGCTGTTTGTGGCGAACATGCTGCCGTTCTGCCCCGCCACCAATGCGGTTGTTGCGGCATCGGTCAGTGTGATCGACACCTCTGCGGACTACGCCGTGAAGCATGTGATGCTGCCCAACGGTTCGACCGGCGTGCGCGGTGTCGGCGCATCGCCGGACGGCAAACAGATCTATGTCACCCACACCTTCGGTCGCTACCAACTCCCGACGACTCAACTCGAGCGCGGCTGGATGAATACGGCGGGGCTCAGCGTCTTTAACGGCGAGACGGGCGCGTATGTCAACACGGCGCTCTTGGATGATGTGGATCTCGGCGCGGCGAACCCTTGGGGCGTGGCGGTCTCTCCAGATGGCAAGCAGTTGGTGGTGGCGCACGCCGGTACACGTGAACTGAGCGTGATCGACCGTGCTGCGTTCCATGCGCGTCTGGACAAGGCGGCGCGCAACGAGAAGGTCACCGAGGTGACGAAGTCGGCGACCGACGTGCCGAACGATCTCTCGTTCCTCGTCTCCGTGCGCCGCCGCGTGAAACTGGACGGCGACGGCCCCCGCGGCGTGATGGTGGTCGGCAACACCGTTTACACGGCGCTCTATTTCGCGGACACGCTGGCGGTCTTATCGCTGAATGACGCGACCGCAGGACCGACAACGGTCGCGCTGGGCGCACCGGTCGATCTCAGTAAGGATCGCGTGCGGCGCGGCGAGATGTTGTGGAACGACGGCACCATGTGTTTCCAGCACTGGCAGAGTTGTGCGAGCTGCCACCCCGAAGGCCGCATGGACGCGCTCAACTGGGATTTGCTGAATGACGGCATCGGGAATCCCAAGCAAAGCAAGAGCCTGATCTACACCCACCTGACCCCGCCGACCATGGTGACCGGTATTCGCCCGGACCTTCAGGCCTGCAACCGCAAGGGGATCACGCACATTCAGTTTTTGGTGCGCCCGGAGGAGGACGCGCTCTGTCTGGACGCCTACACGATGTCCCTCAAACCGGAAATGAGCCCCTACCGCGTCAACGGCGAACTCTCGGCCAAGGCGAAACGGGGCGAGCGGCTGTTCAAGCGCGCCGGTTGCGCGGAGTGCCACCCCGGCGACAAGGTCGGGCCGCAGGGGGAGCGCCTCTATACCAATCTCAAAAAGTATAACCTCGGGCTGGGGATCGGCAATGAAGAGGGGCGTGAATTCGACACTCCCACGTTGATCGAGGTGTGGCGCACGGCACCGTATCTGTACGATGGCCGGGCATTGACCATGCAGGAACTTCTGAAGGGGTGCAATCCGCAGGACAAGCATGGCACGACACAAAACTTGACCGACGAAGAGGTTGATGCGTTAGCGGAGTTTGTGCTATCTCTTTGAGGACGACAGACGGTATCTAGACAAAAAAAGGGATCGTATGCGGAGACTTTTTTACGGCGGTGTGGCGCGACACCAAGAGATGGGAGTTTGGACGGTTGACCGCGGTGTGCCGCAGGTTGTGCGCGGACGTACGATTTCGCAGACCGGTTGGGCTAGCCGTGAGCAGTTGTTGCAGGCATCGGTCGGTGCGAAGGATCCATCAGTCCCGCAACTCTGGCTATGTGGCGGCAGCGGCGAATTGCCACCGGTCTACCAGCGGTATGTGGCGAGCGGCGCGGAAATGCGGCTCATCCGGCGTCACGGGTGTGTCGTTGGGACGGCTTATCATGACGACTTTGCCGAGTATTGCCTGCTTACCGGTGTACTGCCGCCCGATCTGACCGCGTCGCGCGAGGCGCAAACGACGGCGGTTTTCGAGGGCATCGAGGACGCGCTCGCGGATGCCGGCATGACCTTTGCGAACGTCGTGCGCACATGGCTCTACATGGATAACATCCTTGACTGGTACGATCCTTTCAATCGCGCGCGCGATGCGTTTTTCCGGTCGCGCGCGGTTTATGATGGGCTTGTGCCCGCGAGCACCGGTATCGGCAGCGCCAACCTGTACCGCTCAGCGATCACCGCCTGTGCCATCGCGATCAAACCGAGGCAGCCCAGTGCGGTAACAATAGAGCCGATCCCCTCGCCCTTGCAGTGCGCGGCGCTGGAGTACGGCAGTTCGTTCAGCCGGGCGGTGGAGATCGGGACGCCGGAGTGCCGCACGCTGATGGTGTCCGGTACGGCCAGCATCGAACCGGGCGGCGCGACGGCCCATGTGGATGACGTGCCGCGCCAGATCCAACTGACGATGGATGTGATCGAAGCGATTCTGGCGTCGCGCGGCATGGGCTGGCGCAACGTGACGCGTGCGATCATGTACCTGAAGAAGGCCGCCTACATGCCAGAGTGGCAGGAGTGGTTGCGTACACGCTGTCTGGAGCGTCTGCCGCTTATCACGATCGAGGCGGATGTCTGTCGCGACGACTTGCTCGTGGAAGTTGAAGTCGACGCGATAAAACGGGCGTGAAAAAACTCCTGAACAGATGGACCGGCCCCGCGCCGGCGGCCTGGCTGTGCTGGGCGCTCGCGCTCGGGGCCGTGGTGCTGGCTTTCCTCGGTGCGGAGCGTGCCGGTGTCTGGATGGCGCGGCCGATCATGCAGGTCGGTGTTGCGTTTCTGATGCTCGTTTTCTTTTTTGTCGGCGTACGTGCGGTGTTGCGACGCCGCTTCGACTCGGCGCTGCTGCACATTGGGTGCGCCTGCGTGTTGGCCGGATGGTTGATGGGGCGCTATGCGATCCGAACCTCCACAGCCGCGCGTCCCTGTACCGGTTCGATGGTGATGGTCGACGGCGACGAGTCGGACCGTCTGTGGGAAGGGCCGATGCTTGATCAGTATGTGGGGCAACTCCCTTTCTCGGTGCGTCTGGAACGCTTTTTTGTGGAGCGCTACGATCGCAACAGTGACGACCGCAATGCGGGACGCAACGCGCCGGTGCGGGAGTACCGCAGTCGCGTAACGATCACAGAGCCGGGGCGACCGCCTTATGTGGTCAATATACGCGTCAATGAACCGGCCTTTGTATGCGGTTACCACATCTATCAGATGAGCTGGGGCAATAGCACGGATCAACTGGGACGGCCGGTCGTCTATACGGTGCTGCAATTCATCCGTGATCCGGGGCTGAAACTGGCGTATGCCGGCTTCATACTGCTGCTTGCCGGTATCCTGATCTATGCTTGGCGCATCTTCCGCATTCAGGGAACGCAGCCGAGGGAGGTGCCAGCATGACGGTGAAAATGACCGTACAGGGCGGATTGATCTACCTGACGCTGGTGTTCTTTGTGGCGACCATCATCGCGCGGCGCGGCGGCTGGCGCACCATCGGCAACGCCTTCTGGGGGACCGGCTTCGTAGCGGCCGTCGCGTCGGTCATCTGGCGCGGGCTCCACACCGGCCATCCTCCGATGCAGAATCTCTTTGAGTTTTTCCTGTGCATGGCGGCTGCGCTCTGGCCGCTTTCCGTCTTGAGCCGTCGGCACAACGGACTGGACACGACCGTGCAGGATGCGCTGTTGGGCGTGCTGATCCTCATGCCGGCCGGCTTTGTGTTCGGTGAGGATGTGCGGCGTCTGCCCCCGGCTCTGCAAAGTTCGCTCTTTATCCCGCACGTCGGTAGCTATGTGGCCGGGTATGTCCTGCTGGCGCGTGCAGCGCTGATGGCCTTGCCGCTGTTCAAACGGGACATCGCTGGCGACCGATTGCGCCAGACGGAGACGGCCTCACGCCAGACGGCGACGATCGGTTTTGTACTGCTGACGCTGGGATTGCTGCTCGGCTCGCTGTGGGGAAAAATCTGCTGGGGACACTACTGGCAGTTCGACCCCAAAGAGATGTGGTCGCTCGCGACATGGCTGGTCTATGCCGGCTACTTCCATGAACGCATGGTGCACGGCGTGCGCGCGCCGCGCGTTCTGGCGGCATTGCTCTGGACCGGCCTGCTCTTCATCGTGCTGACGCTGACCTGGATCAACCTGTCGCGCCTCTTTGTCGGCATGCACAACTATGCGTGAAACCATGAAACAACAGTTGAACCTTCAACTCTCTTTGGTTTCATGGTTTCAAGGTTTCATCCAAATCGGGATCGGGATCGCTATCGGGATCGGCACCTTGTTCGTGTTTCGTGGACGCGTACGCATACGTGTGCCGCTCCGCTGTGAACGGGCACGGTTTCTCGCCAATGGGGCTCGGGCTCGATTGGGTCTTGTTGCGCTCATTCCCGCTTGCGGAAGTCGCGCATGGTGCATCCGTACTCACGGCGGAAGACGCTGCCGAGATGACTCACCGATTCAAACCCGCACTGGCATGCGATGTCGCCGATCGTCTGGTTGGTCTCGCGCAACATCGTGCAGACTCGCTCCATGCGCACGCGACGGATCTCGTCAAGAATCGTACGGCCAAGCTGCGCGCGGAAACGCTGCTCCACCAGACGGCGCGAGGCGCCAACATGCCGCACGACCTCGGGCACGCCGATGCCGACACAGGCGTTGACGGCGATAAACTCCAGTGCCTTCACCACCACGATGTCGGTTATTTGCGTGGTGTCGGTGGAACGGCGTTCGATCACCTGAACTGGCCCGTAGGTGATGATGCGACGTTCGCGTGTCACGCCGCGCATCATACTGTCAAGGTGGCGGGTCGCCTCGTAGCTGGCGCGTTCCGCGTCCAGCAGGATGCTTGACATCGCGGGCACGGCCGTTTCGCACAGGTCGTCGTCATTATCCACACCCAGCACCGCAATGTCTTGCGGTACGTTGAGTCCGGCCCAAGCGCAAGCGTCGATGACCTGACGTCCCCGGTTATCCATCGCGGCGAGCAGGGCGACGGGCTTGGGCAACGCGCGCAACCAGGTACAGAGCCGGGGCCGTTCCAAGCCGGCGTCCTCCTGCTCGGCCGTCGTCAGTTTCCCGTAGATCCGGCACTCGAAACCGGCCTCGCGCACCGTGCGCGCGAACGCCGCGCCGCGCCGCACAGACCACATGCGGCCCTGAACTTCGCCGACATAGGCGTAATGGACAAAGCGCCGTTCCAAAAAGTACGTAGCCGCCAGACGCCCGACCGCGGCGGTGTCGCTGCGCACCATGCTGTGACGGTGGATCGGGTGGCTTTTCGCAAGCCGGCGTTCTTCAGAGTCCACCAGTACCTGCGGAACCTTGGCGCGGGCGGCGGCCTCGACCAATTCCGGCGTATACAGCCGACCTATAATGCCCGTACATCCCCACTCGTTCATGCGGATCAACTTCTGCTCGCCCTGCCGCCCTTCAATGATGTGCAGCCCCCACGGCCCGTACCGGCGCACATATTGGAGAACACCACGCCGCATGTCGCGACTGACCTTGAACGATGTCGGCAGCAAAACGGCGACCTGCGGCATGCTCTGGAGAATGCGGGACATGGGGGAATTTGGGATTTGCGGATTGCGGATTGCGGATATGGTGGGAGAACATGAGCGGGAAGTCAACGCGATTCTGCGCAAAATCGAGATTATTTATTGCGCAAACCGGCCTAGCGTTTTTCTCCAGAAACGTATACAGTGTACACGATGCTACTTTCGGGCGGTCTATGAATGAGCAAGGAGGGTTATGATGAAATCAAGTGTGCGCGATGCAGTGTTGGTTCTAGGCATCCTCTCATGTGGCGCCGTCACGGCGCCGGCGGCCGAGATTGAAAATTTCGGTACGAACGGCATTCTCTCATCGGGTTCCAGTTGGCAGGGCGGCCAAGTCCCCGGGCCTTCAGACATCGCCGTCTGGGACGGCGCGGGCGCGGCATCCGCGGGCGGCTGGAAACATGTACTGGGGGCCGATGCAACGTGGCGCGGCATACGCATCACCAATTGCGTCGATGTTTTGTCGATCACCAACGCCGGTGCTGAAACCCTGACGCTGGGCGCCGACGGGATAGTTTCCGGGAATCAGAGTGCCTACAGTTACGTCCCGATCAACCTGAGCGCCGACCAGACCTGGACGCTCGGAGGGTCGTTGTACCTGCATGCGCCGATTTCCGGCGATCATACCTTGACCGCGCGCAATCAATGCCTCGTTTTTTCAAAGCCGTGTACGATTGCAGAGCTTAATGTCGACAACTGGGCCTGCCTCTTGCGTGATGAAGGCGCCATCAACGGCGATGTGGTCGTCAATCCGGGGCGCATTCTCTGCTGGCATCGCGGACTCGCCGACTGGTCCGAAGTCCTTCGCTCGCCGCTCACAAACCAGAACGGCATCTTGAAATTCGGCTGGGCCAACCAGCAGCCGCTCGCCGAAGCCGTATTGCGGAGCGGTGACTTGATTTGCGGAACGGTTTCACCTAATCGGGGAATAGGGCGTATCGAACTGGACAACGGGCGTTTGACAAACGCAGGGGGCACCGTTTCCAACAACTGGATCTACCTGAGAACGGGCCTGTACCATCAGGAGACCGGTACGACGTGGATCAAAAACGGCCTTTACGCCGGTTACGACGACAACCGCTGGCGCCTTGAGACGGGATCAGTCGTGCGCGTGACCGGCGGTTCACTTGACGTCTGGCGGATCAACATCGGTCTGGGGACGCAGGAAAACCATCCCGGCGGAATGCTGATCGAAGGCGGCGAAGTCTCGGTATTACGCGACGAAAACGGGTCGCAGAACGGCATCGAAATCGCGGTTTCAAGAGATGACTTCTTCGACCGCAACATGTCGACCAATTATGCATCGGGCTGGCTGCGCATGTCCGGCGGAACGTTGAACGCGGCCCAGATATCTTTCGGGAAATTAACTCAAAACGTTTCATCAGGCACCGTGGTGCGGGACGGTTATGCGAGTGTCGAACTTACGGGCGGCACGATGAATATCGGAGAGCGTGGTTTCGGTCCCTGCTCCCTGTGGAACACCTCCGATGATCCAGACATCCTTCCCTCCGCTTGGTATGACGTGCGCATGTCCGGCGGAACGCTCGGCGCGCTGACCCCCTTTACCAACCGGGCGCGCACCCGGCTGAGCGACCGGCACGGCGGTTTGACCGTGCGCGCCGCCGATCCTGCCGGCCAGCCGCGCGACATCGTCATGGAGGAATCTCTGATCGGCCCGGGCGGCTTCACGAAGACCGGCGGCGGCACGCTCTACCTGAAAGCCGCCAACACCTACACCGGCCGGACGGACATTCTGGCCGGCGCGTTGACGCTCGACACCAAGGCGGTCGCGCCCGCAACACCGGTCGATCTGCCGCAGGCCACGGCCGTCTGGGTCGCCGACAGTCTGGGTGCCGCGCCGGGCGCCGAAGTGACCGACTGGCCTTCCACCAACACGACGCATCACTTCACGCTCAATATCGCGAAGGCCATCCGCAGTGCCTCAACAGCACCGCGCATCGCCACGCAACCTATCGGCGGCCGCGCTGCGGTCGCTTTTGACGGGCTCAACAACGCGCTGGGATTGACGGGGGTGAACCCGACTCCTGTGACCGGCGCCACCAATTTAACCATCGCGCTGGCCATGCGCAGCGACAGCCTCGGCAAAGGTCAGGCATCCCCGTCAGGCTCTTACGGTACGTCCGTGCCGTTGTCACAAACAAATCCCGCCAGTGACCAGAATCGCTGGCGTATCGGCTATACCGCCACCGGACGGCTCGGCGCTTCGGTCATAACGAATTTTCCCGGCATGCACACCTCTGCCGTTTGGGCACCGCCGCGTTTGCTGAACGATGATGAGCCGCATGTCATGCTATTTACCTGGACGGCCGGCGGCGACACCATTGTGGAAGTCGACGGCTATGCGCATGAAGCACCTGATCTCAGCGGCGTCAAATCGATTACGAAATCACGCATGATGATGGGTACCGATGAAGGCGGCAATCCCTTCCGCGGCGACATCGCGGAAGTCCGTTTTTATAACAATAAGCATCTCTCCATCGAACAACGTCGATGGCTAGGCCTTGAACTGGCGCGGACTTACGGTGCCGAAACCGTAGGTTACTTGAGGCCGGAAGAGAAACAGAGCGCGACCCTTGCAAGCCGCGATATCCGCATCGCATCCGGCGCGGCGTTCAATACGGGAACGGCCGGTTTGGGTCTTTCTCACGGCCAGACCATCAGCGGCGCCGGCGCGGTCAACGGAGCGTTACGCATCGGCGAAGGCGGCGTGATCGCCGTTACGAATGCAACAGACGTCCTGACGATTTCTGATCTTGCGCTGCAGCCGGGTGGAGTCATCCGCTGGCGTTACGATTCTCAGGGGCGCGGCGCGCCTTTGCAGGTGAAGAACCTGACCCTGCCGGATGGCGTCGTGACGCTAGAAATCACCTCAAACATGGTAACGCCAAAACCGTTCGGCGTCGTGCTGAACTACACGGGCACATTGACGGATAACGGTGTTTCCTGGAATGTTGTTGGTGGCTATAGCGTGACGCATGTGGAAATCGATGACGTCGGTAAATGCCTCAAGGTACACACCCGAACGGGAACGTTGATCAAAATCCGATAAGAAAGGAGAAGTTACATGAAACGCATATTACAGTTCAGTATTCTTAGTTTGGCCGTGGTGTTTGGCGCGGCTGTACACGGGCAGACGGTTCCGCTCAACCAACGAAAGGCGCGGACGTCGCCTGCATGGGTCACGGACGGCGTGATGGTTCAACTCTGGCTGCGGGCGTTTACGCCGGAAGGAACATTGAAGGCCGCACGCCAACGGCTCCCGCATCTCGCCGATGCGGGGTTTACCATCGTCTATCTCAGTCCGATCAGCCTGATGGACGATGATCCGCGTAAAGAGCATTGGGCTCCACGCCAACGCAAGACCGAGAATCCGCGCAATCCATACCGAATCAAGGATTATGAGCAGATCGATCCAGAGTTCGGTACCCGCGAGGATCTACGCGCGTTCGTGGACGAGGCGCACCGTCTGGGGTTGCGTGTGCTGATGGACATCGTCTACCTGCACTGCGGACCCAGTGCGGTGCTGATTGAGCGTCACCCCTCATTTATGGAGCGCGACGACGCCGGCAACCTAAAGATGCAGAACTGGGGTTTCCCCGGTATTAATTTCAAGAAACCGGAAGTGCATGACTATTTCTGGCGCAACATGGAGATGTGGGTGCGCGATTTTGACATCGACGGGTACCGCTGTGATGTGTCGGACCGGATCCCGCTCGCGTTCTGGGAGAAGGCCCGAGAACGGCTTGAAGCGATCAAACCCGACATCGGCATGCTGGCGGAGGGCATGCGTACCGGAGACCAGCTTAAAGCGTTTGATCTGGATTACGGCTGGGGAGAGCCCTTCAAGAGTTGGGATAACGCCGCAATGATCCGATCCTACTGGGAGACCCAGCACGCCGCACGCCCCATCGGCGGTGCGAAGTTCGTACGGTTTATCGAGAATCACGATTTCGTGGAAAACATGGGCTCCAACCGGCTGGACAAAGCTTGGGGCGTGCCGCGTGTCAATGCCGTGTTGGCGGCATTGTTCACGCTGGACGGGGTCCCATTTCTGTACAACGGCCAGGAGTTCGCCGACGTGTCGCGCAACAGCCTCTACGCCCGGTTGCCGATCGACTGGTGTGCATTGGACACACCGACCGGCCAAGCGCGCCTGAAGTTGTGCCGTTCACTGAGTGCACTGCGCCGTTCCACTACGGCACTGACGCGGGGCAGCCTGACGTGGCTCGACAACGACATGCCGACCGCCGTTCTTTCATTCCGTCGTGGCGAGGGTAAAAATACTGTGGTCAGCGTTATCAATATCAGCGGGAAACCGCTTAAAACGCATGTCAGCGGTATGGCAGGCAGTATCTCGCCGCTACTGGTGACAGGTGCCACGGCCGACGCTCAGGGTGCTTTCACGCTTGATGCGTTCGGTTTTTTCATCGGTCGGAATGCTCCGGGGAACTCGGCGGACTAGGCGCGGAAAGACGCTTTGTGATACCATGCGGGCGGGCGAGCGGGCGTTGCCGCGCCCGCATTACCCATCAATCCAAGGATCAAACATGCCCAGGACTATCGACCCCTCCACGCTGAAAATCACCGACATGCGCTTTGCCGATATCGACGGCGCGCCCAAACGTTGTACGCTCATCAAGGTCTACACCAATCAGGGACTGAATCGCGAGACAGTTGCATCCGATAGCGATTTCGATGCCTTTTCCCAACCCTCAATGCGGGTGTTCATCAAATCCGCCAACCGCGTTTCCAGCCAGGGCGTCACCTTCCAGAAGTCGCGCAGTTCCAGATACTCGCTCACGGCGGCCTGCTGACCCGGCTTTACGCTAAATTCAGCCCGCAGCAGGATGTTCCGCGCCGTAGCCTCGGCCGAGACAAACTCCATCACCTGCACACGGAAACCGAGCACGCGCAGGATCTGCGCACGGAAGGTGTCGGTCAACAGATCAGCCAGTCTCTCACGCAAAATACCGTGGCGTAGCACCGCCCGCATCGGTCCGTCCACTCCAAGCGACTTGTGCAGTTCATGCTGACAGCAAGGCGCGCACAACAGAGGCTCTTGCAAAACCCCCTCGTGACATGGGCGTCCCGCCCATGAAACACGGGCAGGATGCCCGTGCCACGCCTGCACGCAAGGGATTTTGCAGGATTTTCTGACGAAGAGGCGCAGCGGTTGCT
>Ga0255342_1005399_pt1 | contig 12278 bp, 5 predicted proteins | sample wastewater_treat_3_FD_192416 | JGI IMG/M metagenome (GOLD analysis project Ga0255342, IMG submission 192416) | Wastewater microbial communities from Lulu Island WWTP, Vancouver, Canada - plant14 | ecosystem: Engineered > WWTP > Wastewater > Unclassified | place: Canada: Vancouver, British...
TCTTTGGCGTAAATTTATCAATAAGAAAGAAACTTTATCAGATTATATTGAGGGGATAGACTGGCTTGAATTGCATGGATTTCAGATAGATGGGATTGTTTGTGATGGACTTCGAGGGATGTTTCAAACACTCAGCAAATACAAAGTACAGATGTGTCAGTTTCATCAAGTACAGATTGTTAAGCGGTATCTTACTTGTTCACCTGAACTTGAAGCGTCGAAAGAATTGCTTTGTCATACAGATAAAGAAAGTTTTATAGGGGCGTTTGATGAGTGGTGCGTAAAATGGTCGGATTTTCTTAAAGAACGCACAAAAGATAAAAAGACAGGGAAAAGCCATTATACACACCCTAGACTCCGAAGTGCTTATCTAAGCATAAAGCGAAATATGCCTTATTTATGGACGTGGTATGATAATCCTGAATTAGGTATTCCTAACACCAACAACGGCTTGGAAGGTAAATTTACTGACTTAAAGTCTAAGTTGCGAAATCATAACGGACTATCCAAAGACCACCGAAAAGTATTTATTGATGAGTATTTTAAGGCAACTTTCCAATGAAAAGCCCTTTATAAAGGGCTTTTCATTGGAAAGTCATCATTACTTTTGAACATTAGTGTATTTTTTAAGATAAAAAATCATTACTTTTGACTATTATACCCGAAGAAACAATAAGCTTCCAAAACAGCGATGATGTTCATCGGAAAATTATGAATGTTGTGATGGCGTGAATAATGCAGGTTAATCTTCTCAATCTGAAAAACATAATAATACTTTTCTAAGAGAACCTCATTTTTGAGTTTTCTAACAAAATCATTCCAAATATACATATTTTCAAGTCTGAAATGTTAAATATTTACTTTTTAATAAAATATTTTGATGATTGTTTTGTTATTAAATTTATTTATTATAATTTTGCGAAATATTTTTTTTATTAACTATTGTCGCGCCTATTATTTATTATAATTTACAATAGAGCCCTTTATTCTTTTATTTAATGTATAATGAAGTGGATATAATAAAACTAAAAAGACAATACAAAAACGAATTACTTAACAACGTTCTTCCTTTCTGGCTCCAAAAATCACAAGACTACGTGTATGGAGGATATTTTACGTGTTTGGACAGACAAGGAAATATCTTCGATACCGATAAGTTCATTTGGCTGCAAGGACGACAAGTGTGGATGTTTTCCATGCTATATAATAATGTAGAAAAAAGGCAGGAGTGGTTAGACTGTGCTGTTCAGGGAGCAGAGTTCCTGAAAAAACACGGACACGACGGTAACCTAAACTGGTATTTTTCGCTCACGCGAGAGGGAAAACCGTTAGTGGAGCCTTACAACATTTTCTCCTATACGTTTGCCACAATGGCTTTCGGCCAACTGAGCAAAGCAACGGGTAACGAGGAATATGCCGAAATTGCCCGAAAAACATTCGACATCGTACTTGACAAACGCCACAATCCCAAAGGAGAGTGGAACAAAGTGTATGCCGGAGTACGCGATATGAAATCGTTTTCGTTACCGATGATTTTGTGCAACCTTGCTTTGGAAATTGAGCATTTGCTGGAACCCGAAGTATTGCAAAAAACAATCGATGAGTGCCTGCACGAAGTATTGGAAGTATTTTATCGCCCAGAACTGGGTGGCATAATTGTGGAGAACGTGAATGTGGACGGCTCACTGTCCGACACGTTCGACGGACGTCTTATCAATCCCGGACATGCCATCGAAGCCATGTGGTTCATCATGGACTTGGGCGTGCGTCTCAATCGTCCCGAACTCATTGAAAAAGCGGTAAAAATAACGCTCACGATGATAGAGTACGGTTGGGACAATAAACACGGAGGAATTTTTTACTTTATGGACAGAAAAGGCTTTCCGCCTCAGCAACTTGAATGGGACCAAAAATTGTGGTGGGTGCACATAGAAACCCTCATTTCACTCATCAAAGGATATCAATTAACAGGTTCCGAAGAGTGCTTGGCTTGGTTTCAAAAAGTGCATGACTACACATGGGACCGATTTAAAGACACCGAATATCCCGAATGGTGGGGCTACCTCAACCGCCAAGGCGAGGTGTTGCTCAACCTGAAAGGCGGAAAATGGAAAGGTTGCTTCCACGTACCGAGAGGGCTGTATCAGGTATGGAAAACGCTCGAAAAGATAGAGCTGTCGGACAACTAACTTTTTGGTTGGAGAGAAAGCTTAGACTAGAGCTTAAGTAGTTTTTTGCCAACAATCCCACCCTAACAAAGTACAACAATTGATTAAGATACTTTGCAAATAAACATTTTGAACTAATTTGAAGATCGTGTGAAAAAACAACGCGATAATTTTTAATTTTTTAAACAATAAGAGTATGAAAAAAAGAAAAATCTCTAACCTGCTGAGGATGAGGATATTTATGCTCCTCTTTCTCATAGGGGCGTTAAGCCTCTCAGCGCAAACCGTTACGGTAAAAGGCACAATTACCGACGCCACGTTTAATGAGCCGGTAATTGGAGCCACCGTTATTGTGCAAGGTAACGCGACTATAGGTACAGTTACCGACTTGGATGGAAATTTCACACTCTCCAACGTTCCCACGAACGGAGCATTGGAAATTTCTTATGTAGGAATGAAAACGCAAGTAATTCCCGTAAACGGACAAACAACTTTTAATGTTGTTCTATCCGAAGACTCTGAATTGCTGGAAGAAGTGGTAGTAACAGGGTATGGCGGTACTCAATTAAGAAGTAAATCAACCAACTCAATTTCAAAAGTTGCCACAGAATCGTTTACAAAAGGAGTTTTCTCCAACCCTGCTCAAGCATTATCAGGAAAAATACCTGGTGTTCGGGTTATTCAATCTAGTGGAGACCCCGGTGCAGCTCCAAGAATTATTCTCCGTGGTGGTACCAACTTCGACGGCTCCGGCTCACCTCTGATTATTGTTGACGGTATGGTTCGCCCCAGCATGAGCGATATTAACCCCGACGATATCGAATCAATGGAAGTAATGAAAGACGCCGGTGCAACAGCTATTTATGGTGCACGTGCAAACAACGGTGTGGTATTAATTACAACCAAAAAAGGTAAATCGGGAACAAGCGCTATTAACCTAAAAGTGAAATATGGTGTTAACTACATGAACAATCCCTATGAGTTTTTAAATGCAGGAGATTACTTGTATTACATGCGTAGTGCTTACCAAAAAGCATCTCAGTACTTTCAGGTTCCCGACAAAAATGGTGCACCTATTTGGGTGGGAGTTCAAAATATGGGATCTCTCGGAGACCCGGTAGCATACGGTACCGGAAACATCTATTGGAATAAAGACGGAACTCTTGCAAACGGATTAGTTAACAGCCAAGCCGTATGGAGTCCGATGATTTACTCCGACAAATTGGCTTTCCTTCTTGATGAAGGTTGGGAAACAATGATTGACCCTGTTTTCGGAAACAAAATCATTTACAAAAACTGGGATATGGCAAAAGCCAACATCAATTCACCGGCAAATTCACAAGACTACAACCTCGGTTTTTCAGGTGGTAACGACAAAGGCACCTATTATGCCAACATTGGTTACAACCGCACAGAAGGTATGCCTTTAGATAACATATATAACAGGTTTACTTTTACATTAAATGCTGATTATAAAATTAGAGAATGGCTAACTTCCATAACAAATATTTCTTTTCAAGATGCAAAATGGAAAGGATTACCCCCTACACAAGGAAACGAATCCAACTACTTTAGTCGTATGTTGTCTGCTCCACCTACAATGCGTGGATATAATGCAAATGGCGAACTTCTTTTAGGTCAAAACTCGGGTGACGGAAACCAGGCAGTGAATATCGACAAGTTCATCAGACGCAACAACACAGATAAATTTACTTTTGGACAATCGTTTAAAGTAGATTTCACCAAAGACCTCTCCCTTAAAACCAATGTGAACTGGATGTACACCGAAGGTGTTTATGAATATTTCGAAAAGGATTACTTAAGAGGAACAAACAACTGGAGTAGAGGTCGCTATTCTTCAGCATCATTCGACAGAAATTTAAGAATAGTAGCCAATGCGGTATTAAATTACAAAAAAGAGTTCGGAATGAATTCAATCGACGGACTTGTTGGTACAGAGTACTATGATGATTACGTAAAAGGATTTGCAGCTTCAGGCTCCGGTGCGCCAACCGATGATTTTATGGCCTTAGGATACACATCTGCGGATAAAGACAAAAGAAGTATCAGCTCTTATCATAGAAGAGAAAGAATCATGTCTTACTTCGGCCGTGCAAACTATGACTACGATGCCAAATATCTACTATCGGCCATATTCCGTTATGATGGATACTCCAGACTATTGGGCGACAACCGTTGGGGATTCTTCCCGGGCGTATCGGCAGGTTGGGTTTTCACAAAAGAACCTTTTATGCAAGATTTGTCAGACAAGCTAAATATGTCTTTCGGAAAATTAAGATCAAGCTATGGTGTTAACGGTAATGTTTCCGGAATAGGACCATATACACTTCAAGGTTCATACTCTGCTCCTAAATATGATGGTTTAGTTGGTAATCTTGTAGGAACTATCCCCAATCCCTATTTACGTTGGGAGCGTTCAAACACATTTGAAATTGGCGCTGACTTAAGTTTCTGGCAAAACAAACTTACAACAAACATCACCTATTACAATCGTTTGACTACCGACAAATTCGCAAATATACCTTTGCCAACTACGTCGGGTATTTCAAGCATAACCACAAACAACGGGGCAATCCGCAACAAAGGAGTTGAGGTGCAAATAGACTACCGCGCCATCAACACCAAAGACTGGAAATGGAACCTTTCTTTAAACGGAGCCTTTAATAAAAACATAGTTGTTAAATTACCGGATAACGGTTTGGAAAGAAACCGTCAGGGAGCATTTGAAGTTTACACCGGTAACGGTGATGAAAAAATATGGGTAGGCGGTTATCAGGAAGGACAAGAGCCGGGAGTACTATATGCTTACAAAGCCGAAGGTATTTATAAATCATATGATGAAATACCTGGTAATTTAATTGACCGCTCAACCGGTAATAACGGAAGTAACAATATGTGGCTTTATGGACCGGATGCATGGAATGCTTTACCACTCTCTGAAAAAGTAAAATTCGATAACAAAGGTAACATTATAGGCGCAAAAGCACTGCCAATTCAACCGGGCGATGTAAAATGGAAAGATGTGAACGGCGATGGAGTGATTGATAAATTTGACCTCGTTAAAATTGGTAATACTACACCAAGAGTAACTGGTGGTTTCAACTCTGTTTTAAGCTACAAAAACTTCACTTTTTCAACCAGTCTCGATTTCGGGTTAGGTTTTTACATTGTAGACGCAAGAACTCCATGGATTATGGGTAACATGCAGGGAACATTCAATACTTTGAAAGAGGTGAAACAATCCTGGTCTGTTGACAACCCAAACGGAATCTACCCACAATTCACCTGGGCCGACCAATTGAACAAGAGAAACTATGCACGTACTACGTCAATGTTTATGTATAAAGGTGACTACGTGTCGTTCCGCGAAGTGTCATTTACTTATTCTCTCCCAAAAACACTGGCAGAAAAGCTAATGATGCAGAGATTAGACTTCACAGTTACCGGACAAAATCTCGGGTATTTGACTCAGGGAAAAAACATCTTCTCTCCTGAAGCAGGCACAGACGCCTGGGGCGGTTATCCACTCCCAAGAACAATGATTTTTGGTCTTAATATAACATTCTAAAAAATATAATTATGAAACATATAAAAACATTTCTTAGTTTCCTGTTTATATCGCTTTTAATTACTTCCTGCGACTTATTGGATTTGTCACCGGAAGATAACTATGCTAGCGGTAACTTTTGGAAAAACGAAGCACACGTAGAGGCTTTTGCTCTCGGACTACACGCGGACCTCAGAAGTTCTTATCAAAGTATGATGTTTACCTTAGGAGAAGCACGCGGCGGAACTCAGAAAACAGGTAACGGTTCGCAAGGTTCAAGTTTGGATATGAGTAGTCCTATCAAGAACAATGCATTTACAAAAGATTTGACCGGCATTAGCAGCTGGATGGGCTTATACTCTAATATTCTTCAGGTAAATCACTTCATTGAACAGTTAGAAAAAGGCACAGAATTTTTAAGCGCCGACAAAAGAAATTATTTTCTTGGACAAGCTTATGGGTTACGTGCATTCTACTATTTCTATCTTTACAGAACTTTTGGTGGGGTACCCATTATAACAGAAGTAAAAATATTACAGGGGAAAGTTGAAGCAAAAAACCTTTACACACCCAGAGCAACTGCAAAACAAACATTAGATTTTATTAAAGAAGACATTAATAAATCTGAAACGGCTTTTGGTAGTCAAACTACAATAAAAAATAAAAAGGCACAATGGTCTTATTATGCAACCAAAATGCTGAAAACAGAAATTTATTTATGGTCTGCGAAAGTTAAAACAGGAGATCAGTCTCCGGCTACAGCAGATTTAACAACAGCTGAAACGGCTCTTCAAAGTGTTTTAAGTGCTTCGCAATTTGAATTGCTCCCAGCATATTCAGATGTTTTTGCATATACAAATAAAGGTAATAAGGAAGTAATTTTTGCCGTCAGATATGCTGATGGAGAAGCTTCTAACTTCGTTCATAATTTCTCTTATCAAATCCCGCTGTTTGTAAACAAGTTTTACAACAATAAAGGTGAGTTAATTACAAAAGACACCCTTGATATCAAATCAACGGTAGTTCAAAGACACGAATACAAGTTAGGTTTGTTTAATTCATACGACGACTTGGATGCAAGAAAAAGAGGTATTTTCTTAGATTACTACAATAAAGAAAAAGCATTAGTAGGAACTGTTGTTAAAAAGTACAACGGACTTCTTAATAGTGAAGGCAACCGCTCATGGTCTGATGACTTTGTAGTGTATCGTTATGCCGACGCCGTTCTTTTAATGGCTGAGATTAAAAACATGCAGAACCAATCTGTAGCCACTTATATTAATCAAATTCGTCAACGCGCATTCGGCAAAAACTATATTGCCGCAACGCACGGATATACGGATGGGAACTTTTTAGCAAACGAGTTGGCTATTTTGCATGAACGTGACAAAGAATTTGTTTTAGAAGGCAAGCGCTGGTTTGACATACGCAGAATGCAGCAAAGCTTAAATGGACAGCCTCTTGCTTTCTCTGCAACTGCTAACTACGATGACCCGAGCCCTGTTATTGATCCTTCAAAATCTTACTTATTATTGTGGCCGATTGATATAAATACACTCAATAACGACCCTGAACTTAAACAAACTGAAGGATATTAATAGATTTTATTACTTTATACTCAATTTTATACCGAAAGCGAATGATTTCGCTTTCGGTATATTTTCTAATTTTCTCACAATGTCCAAAAAAACAATATTAATCCTATTTTTTCTAATTGCTTTAATCGGTTTTGTCGCGGCACAAACACAAAAGGTTGCGTGCGTAGGCAATTCGGTAACTTTCGGCATGGGCATAGAAAATCCGCAAGAGCGATATCCTGCCCAACTACAAGCAATGCTGGGAAACAACTACGAAGTAAGAAACTTTGGACATAGCGGAGCTACCCTGCTCCGAAAAGGGCATCGTCCCTATAACTCTCTGCCCGAATATAGTGCGGCATTAGACTTTAAACCTGATATCGTGATTATTCATCTCGGCTTAAACGATACCGACCCACGCAACTGGCCCCGTTACCGCGATGAATTTACAAAAGATTACATTGCGTTTATAGACACCTTTAAAACGGTAAATCCCAATGCGGAAGTCTATATTTGCAGAATGACTCCCATTTTTCACACACATCCTCGATTTAAATCGAGTACACGCGACTGGTTTTGGCAAATTCAAGAGACAATAGAGATAATTGCCGCGTCGCAAAATGTAAAACTGATTGACCTCCACACACCGCTGTACAAACGTCCGGATTTACTTCCCGATGCGTTGCATCCCAATGGCGAAGGAGCTACAATCATTGCTGAAACCATGTATAAAACAATTTCCAAAGATTTTGGCGGACTAAAGTTAGCATCTGTTTTTTCCGACAACATGGTTTTACAGCGCGATAAACCCATCTCGTTTTGGGGAATCGCCAATCCCGACACGGAAGTAACCATTTACTTCAACAATAAACCTTTATCTACGACCACACGTTACGACGGAAAGTGGCAAATAACCTTCCCCGCTCAAAAAGCGAGCCAAAGACCTCATTCCATAACCATTAAAAACCTGAACACAACAATCACACTTCAAAACATTGTGATAGGCGAGGTATGGCTCTGTTCGGGACAATCCAATATGGAGTTTCGATTAAAGAGTGCACGAAATGCATCGCAAGACATACCAAATTCAACTAACAAGAATTTGCGCTTTTTCGACAGTAAAGGGAAGTTCGGCTTTCCCACATCGGCTTATAACGCTGAGCAATTAGCCGATTTAAACAAATTACACTATTTCAACGAAAACACTACATGGCAAGAGTCCACACCAATCACTTCCGCTGACTTTTCCGCCGTAGGATACTACTTCGGAAAGATGCTACAAGACTCATTACAAATACCTGTCGGACTTATTTGTAACGCCATCGGAGGTTCTACAACCGAATCGTGGATTGACCGCTATACATTGGAACATAATACAAGATTAGTTGATTTGCTGTATAACTGGTCAAAAAACGACAACATCATGCCATGGGTACGTGAACGTGCAGGTCAGAATTTAGAAAATGCGGAAAATCCATTTCAGCGACATCCGTATCATCCGACATATCTTTATGAAAGTTCGATAACGGATTTAGCAAATTTTCCCATTGCAGGTGTAATCTGGTATCAGGGAGAAAGCAATGCTCATAATGTGGAGCTACACGAAGTCACTTTCTCCACCTTAGTGGAAAGTTGGCGAAAAACATGGAGCAATCCCGAACTTCCGTTTTACTATGTCCAGCTATCGAGCATGGAAGTAGGAAGAGAAACCTGGGGACATTTCAGAGATAGTCAAAGACGTCTGCTCACAGCTATTCCCCATTCGGGCATGGCAGTTTCATCGGATGTAGGCAACCGTACCGATGTTCATCCCATAGACAAAAAACCGATCGGTGAACGATTGGCTCGGTGGGCTTTATCTGAAACGTATAATTTTAACATCGCAAAAAGCGGTCCGTTATTCAAAAATGCTACCTTTGTAAAGGACAAAGCAATAGTAACCTTTACAGATACGCAAAATTTGGAAACATCAGACGGCGAAGCCGTAAAATCAGTAGAATTGGCAGGCAATGACAAAATATTTTATCCCGCTAATGCGCATTTAATCGGTGATACGTTGGAAGCTATAAGCGATAAAGTACCATATCCTAAATATGTACGCTACGGATGGGCATCGTTTTCGGAAGGAAATTTAGTGAATGAAATAGGTTTACCCGCCTCAACGTTTTCATCGGAATACAACAAGTAAAAAAATAAAGCTGTGAAAAATATTTTCATTACAACGATTCTTTGTATTATCCTACTCTCCTGCACTTCGAATACGGAAGTCGCAAAACTGCAACTGTTGCCTCAACCTCAAGAAATTGAGATGGGTGAAGGCAAACATGTTTTGACAAACAAAGAGATTAATCCATCGGTTATTGTGGAAAAGATAGTTTCCGATATTCCGGAGGCTACAATCAATCCGGATGAAGCTTATCGGTTACAGATAACAACCGATTCTGTTTTCATTGAAGCGACAACCGAAAAGGGTATTTATTGGGCAAACCAAACATTGGCGCAAATTGTGGAATCTTCCGATGGAAAATCCATCCCCACACTCACTATTACCGATTATCCCGCTTTCCGCATTCGCGGTTTTATGCACGATATCGGACGAAGCTATATGTCGGTTGATGAAATAAAGAAGCACATTCGTCTGCTCTCGAAATACAAAATCAACACGTTTCATTGGCACTTAACCGAAAATCAAGGATGGCGATTAGAGAGCAAAATCTATCCGCAACTGAACGACAGCAGCAGTTTCGAGCGTCATCACGGACAATTTTACACCATCGCCGAAGCGAAGGAAATTTCCGCTTATTGTCACGAACACAACATGTTACTTATTCCCGAAGTAGATATGCCGGGACACAGTGCAGCGTTTGTACGCGCGATGGGCGTAGATATGCAATCGAAGCAGGGAGTGGAGATTTTGAAAAACCTGATGGTGGAAATTTGCACCGAAGTTTTTCCCGATGAGCCATATTTCCACATTGGAACAGATGAAGTGCAATTTACCAACCCCAACTTTGTACCGGAAATGGTTGCTCATATCCGTGGTTTAGGCAAAAAGGTTATTTCGTGGAATCCCGGCTGGAAATACGAAGTGGGAGAAATCGATATGACACAATTGTGGAGCTACAGAGGAACGGCACAACCCGGTATTCCCGCGATAGATTCAAAATTTCATTACATCAATCACTTCGATGCTTTTGCCGATATAGTAGCGCTCTACAACAGCAAAGTGTACAATCAATCGCAAGGAAGCGACGATTTGGCGGGAGGAATTGTCGGAATGTGGAACGACCGCCTTTTACCCGATGACAAACAAATTGTATTGCAAAACAACTTCTATCCTTCCATGTTGACGTTTGCCGAAAGAAGTTGGTTAGGTGGTGGAACTGAGTATTTCGATAAAAACGGCACCAACATTCCGACAGATGAAAACGATGAAACTTTCAAGAACTTTGTCGATTTCGAAGATAGAATGTTGTGGCATAAAAATCACACTTTCGCCAACGAACCATTCGCTTACGTGAAGCAAACAAATATCCGTTGGCGCATTATCGATGCTTTCCCAAATGAGGGTGATTTATTGAAATCTTTTCCTCCCGAAGAGGAAGTCCTCAATAGTTATACATACGACGGCAATCAATACTCATCTCGTGAGGCGGTAGGCGCCGCAATTTATCTGCGTCACGTTTGGGGAGCTACCATTCCTACTTTCTATCCCGAGCCTAAGGAAAATCATACCGCTTATGCTTACACGTATGTTTATTCTCCGAAAAAGCAAACAGTGGGATTATGGGTTAACACACAGGATTACAGTCGCTCCGAAGCCGATTTACCACCACCACAAGGAAAATGGGATTATCGCGAAAGCAAAATTTTCATTAATGATACAGAAATAGCTCCGCCTGTTTGGGAAAATACTCACACAGAAAAAACGAATGAGATTACATTGAAAAATGAAAATTTCCAAGCTCGAGAACCCGTTTCCATCACCCTAAATAAAGGTTGGAATAAAGTATTCCTGAAATTACCGATTGGAAAATTTTCAAGTCCCGAAGTACGATTACAAAAATGGATGTTTACCTTTGTATTTGTTACTCCCGACGGTAAAAACGCAGTAGAAGGATTGATTTACAGTCCTGAAAAAATAAAATAGATTGAATAAAATCAGAGAAGAAGTAAATGAAAAGTAAAACAACCAAATTAACGATAAAGCTATTTTTGATATCCCTTTTCGGAGTAGTTTTATCGTGTACTACAAAAAGTAACGACATGAAACTGAATCTCACCCAAATGCCCGTAAACGGGCTAACAGGTAATCTCCAAAAAGGAGTTTCCGCAACTTATGCGGCATTGATAGACGGGAAATTAATTGTTGCCGGTGGCGCCAATTTTCCCGATAAACTTGGATTTGAAGGCGGTTCAAAAGCATTTTACGATGAAATAATGCTGTTTGACAACACACAAAATGCATGGAAACAAGTCGGAAAACTACCGCAACTGTCGGCTTACGGAGTTTCCGTTCCTATCTCAGACGGAGCGCTATGGATTGGTGGAAACACTGCTACCGAATCTCTCACAAACTGTTACAAAGTAACGCTTGACGAGAACAATTCCGTAACTTTGGATGCCTTTCCTGCTTTACCATCAACAATGGATAATTTCGCAGGATGCTCCTTAAACGATATTATTTTTGTGGGTGGCGGCTCAGAAAACGGGAAACCATCGAACTCGCTCTACTGCATCAACGCCAAAACCGATACAGCTTGGACAAAACTTCCCGATTTTCCGGGAACAGCACGTGTTCAACCAATAATGGCATGCATCGAGAAAGAAGGAAAAACATTTGTTTACCTATTGGGAGGATTTTTCGGAGGGAACGCTACCGAAAAACCGACAATGGCAACCGATGTGCTTCGTTACGATGTGGCATCACAAAAATGGGAAAAGGTAGGTGAACAAATTGATACT
>Ga0255342_1005405_pt1 | contig 12256 bp, 14 predicted proteins | sample wastewater_treat_3_FD_192416 | JGI IMG/M metagenome (GOLD analysis project Ga0255342, IMG submission 192416) | Wastewater microbial communities from Lulu Island WWTP, Vancouver, Canada - plant14 | ecosystem: Engineered > WWTP > Wastewater > Unclassified | place: Canada: Vancouver, British...
ATCCTATGACGGTTCGTGGTTTTTTAAGGTTGAAGTGACTATTACCAATCAATATGGTGCCAGCAGGAAGATGACTGCTGAAGCTTACATAAATAATGTAACTAAGTCAGTTGAGAACTTTTTAGTATATTAATAACATTCTTGATGAAAATGATGTTTGATGTAGTAATCTAAGAAAAAATTAGGAGGGTATCTTTTTATGAACAAGAACTTTTGGAAGTTAGTTATTGGTATAATAATTATCACCTCACTATTAGTAGGAGGCCTTGCCTTCGCCGAAAATAACATTACCGTTCAGTTGGATGGCAAAACATTAAATTTTGACGTTCAACCGCAGCTTATCGGAGGAAGAACAATGGTTCCTCTGAGAACGATTTTCGAATCACTTGGTGCAACTGTGGATTGGAACAATGATACTCAAACCGTGACAGCTTTTAATGAGCTTTATTATGTACAAGCAACAATAAACGATAACAAGATGAAAATAAACGGCGAAACAAGGACATTGGATGTGCCACCACTTTTAGTTGATGGTAGAACACTTGTTTCTGCTCGATTTGTTGCTGAAGCATTTGGTGCAAAAGTTGATTGGGATGGCGGAAATAATAAAGTAGTTATTACAACGAATGATGCTTCGACAACATTTTCGGTGGGAGAATATGTCTGCGAGGTTTCGTCGACTTGGAAACAAGTAGAAGGTAGTAATGGAATAACGTATTTTTACCCATCCGGAACTAATTCATCTGAAAATGGGCTACTAATGGTACAAACTGAATACATGAAAGTTGATAATGCTTCTCTGGGCGGATTATATGACGCATTTATAGAAGGAATTAAAGGAAGTGTGACAAATTTTCGAATTCTTGAACAAAGCCATACAATAGTAGCAAATATTGAAGGCAGAAAAATGTATTTTAGTGGGAACATGGATGATAATGTATATCAATTTGAGGTTGTGTTTTTTATACAAAATGACATGTTTTATAATTTTATGTTTGCTCACCAAGATAACATACCAAGTAGCCTTACTAATGATTTCAATAAGGTAATAAAATCAATAAGTATTGTTAATAGCGATACTCCAAATGTTGTTGTGCCAAAGGTTGCAGAAATTAAATCAGCAATTGAACTTGAAAAATATTTGAAAGATAATTTTGGAGAACTGAAAACAGAATTTATAACATTTGATTTAAAGAATTATATACGAGTAATTGAAAATGAAAACAAATTCAAATGCTATGATATAGCCATAGTTATTCCCTGGTCTACCATCGAAAATGAGTATTATAACATTAGAAACAGCATAAAGTACACAGATGAACAGATAAAAGCATTTGAGGATTCTATTAATTCGTATCTAAAAAGCATGGCCAACGCCGCTATTAGTGCGATGCCTACAAAGAAGATAAGAGGTGGATTTTTAGAGTCAGGGTATAAATATCCTAATTTAAAAATGGATTATTATGAGAACACTATATTTGGATGGAAAAATTACGATTATTTGACTAGGATTTTCCCTTATTACGAGGATACGAAAGTTACTGAATTTCATTGGCACATTTTCAGTCATTCGGGTGCACCACTTGATGAAATATGACATTATTACATCCTAAAAAACGGAATCAGCTATATTTTTAAAGATGCGCCAGAATATGAAATCAACAATGATGGTAAAGAATAGAATCAATTTGTATATAAAATCAGTTTTGAATATAAAATCAGTTCTGATGAATCCGTCACTTATGCTGTGTTCAAGACAACAGGAAATTTTAAATATTCTCAAATGTAACGATAATAACTAAAAATATAACAAATAGAGTGCTTACGTTTATTTTTTAATAGTTAATATTTATTACTTTTGTAAATCATATGAAAGCATCTGTCCCTCTGTGGGAAGGTGCTTTTTTCATACCAATTTTTAAGGAGAGTGATGTCTATGGGGATACTACAAGGAATTTTTAAGGCTCGTGACAAGCCTAAAGATAGCTTAAGCGGCAGCCGATACAGCTTCTTCTTCGGTGGAACAACCGCAGGAAAGACGGTCAATGAGCATACCGCAATGCAAATGACAGCTGTGTACTCCTGTGTAAGAATACTTGCTGAAACAGTGGCCTGTCTCCCCCTTCATGTGTATAAATACAATAATTCAGGAGGCAAAGAAAAGTATTTTAAACACCCCTTATATAAACTGCTCCATGATGAGCCAAACCCTGAGATGACTTCATTTTCGTTTAGAGAAACGCTTATGAGTCATCTTTTATTATGGGGAAATGCCTATGCTCAGATTATACGAAATGCCCGAGGTGAAGTAATAGCTCTCTACCCTTTAATGCCTAACAAAATGACAGTCGACCGAGACAAAAACGGTCGGCTCTTTTATTTGTACCAAAGAAATACCGAGGATGTGCCAACATTAGGAAAAGACAGTTTAGTTTATCTTGACCCCTCGGATGTTTTGCATATCCCGGGCCTAGGATTTGATGGTCTGGTTGGCTACTCCCCTATTGCAATGGCTAAAAATGCAGTTGGTTTATCTATGGCTACTGAAGAATATGGAGCAAAATTCTTTGCTAACGGTGCTACTCCGGGCGGAGTATTGGAACATCCTGGCACAATCAAGGACCCGCAGAAGGTAAAAGATAGCTGGAACATGGCATATCAAGGTTCTGCAAATTCCCACCGTGTGGCTGTACTTGAGGAAGGAATGAAATATCAGCCAATAGGTATCTCACCTGAACAGGCACAGTTTCTTGAAACAAGAAAGTTTCAAATAAATGAAATTGCCCGAATTTTCAGGGTGCCTCCGCACATGCTTGCTGACCTTGAAAAGTCCTCTTTTTCAAACATTGAGCAACAGTCATTGGAGTTTGTAAAATATACTCTTGATCCGTGGATAATTCGCTGGGAACAATCAATGTGCCGCTCACTTCTTATGGAAAGTGAAAAGTCAGATATGTTTATTAAATTTAATGTGGATGGTTTGCTTCGAGGTGATTATGTAAGCCGTATGAACGGCTATGCAACAGCAAGACAAAATGGCTGGATGAGCACTAACGATATTAGAGAGCTTGAAAATTTAGACCGTATCTCTGCTGAACTTGGAGGTGACCTATATCTCATAAACGGTGCAATGACGAAATTACAAGATGCAGGTATATTTTCAAATAATACAGAAAGGAAGGAAACAAAATGAAGAAATTCTGGAATTGGGTTAAGGATGAGGATACAGGTATAAGGACCCTTTACCTTGACGGAGTAATTGCTGAGGAATCATGGTTTGATGATGATGTCACCCCTAAGGCTTTTAAAACTGATTTAAATGCCGGTGAGGGTGACATTGTTATTTGGCTTAACTCACCTGGTGGCGACTGTATAGCAGCAAGTCAAATTTATTCAATGCTTATGGACTACAAGGGACAAGTAACCATTAAAATTGATGGGATTGCAGCTTCTGCGACTTCAGTAATTGCTATGGCCGGAACAACCGTGCTAATTGCACCCACTGCTCTAATGATGGTTCACAATCCCCTAACCATAGCAATTGGAGACACTGAGGAAATGCAAAAAGCAATTGATATGCTCTCAGAAGTAAAGGAAAGCATCATCAATGCCTATGAGATAAAGACAGGGCTGTCTAGGGCAAGGCTTTCACATTTTATGGATGCTGAAACTTGGCTTAATGCAAATAAGGCAATTGAACTTGGATTTGCAGATGACATTTTAACAGATGAGAAAAAGCGAATTAAAAGTGATGATTTCACCTATGCCTTTAGTCGCAGGGCTGTTACAAATTCACTTTTAAATAAAGTTTGTCCCAAGATAAATGAAAAGGACAATAAAGAAGGTATTTCTGCCGCTGATCTTGAAAAGCGGCTTAACAACATCATTCATTAATTAGGAGGAAAAAATAATGAACAAAATTTTAGAACTGCGCGAGAAACGTGCAAAAGCATGGGATGCCACTAAGGCGTTCTTGGATACAAAACGTGGCAATGACGGCCTTATATCAGCTGAGGATGAAGCTACCTACAACAAGATGGAAGCTGATGTTATTGCTCTTGGTAAAGAAATTGACCGTTTGGAAAAACAGGCAATACTTGATGCAGAGCTAAATGCTCCTACAGCCAATCCCCTGACAGGAAAACCTAAAACTTCAAACATGGAAGAAAAAACAGGCAGAGCAACTGATGAATACAAAAAAGCATTCTGGAATGTGATGAGAAACAAAAAAAACTATCAACTTCAAAACGCTCTTGAAGTCGGAGAGGATTCTGAAGGCGGATACCTGGTCCCAGATGAATTTGAAAGAACATTGATTGAAGCTTTGGAAGAAGAAAACATCTTCAGAACTATGGCTAAGGTGATAACCACTTCTTCTGGAGACAGAAAGATTCCGGTTGTTGCTACAAAAGGAACCGCGGCATGGGTTGATGAAGAAGGGGAAATTTCAGAAAGCGATGATGCATTTACGCAAGCTTCAATCGGCGCATACAAATTGGCCACTATGATTAAAGTATCGGAAGAACTCCTGAATGACAGTGTTTTCAATTTAGAAAGCTATATTGCTAAGGAATTTGCAAGAAGAATTGGAGCAAAAGAAGAGGAAGCATTCTTCATTGGAGACGGCTCCGGGAAGCCTACAGGAATTTTTCACTCAACAAACGGGGCACAGATTGGAGTTACGGCAGCTTCAGCTACAGCAATAACTGTTGATGAGCTAATGGATTTGTTTTACAGCCTTAAATCTCCATACAGGAGAAAAGCCGTGTTTGTTATGAATGATGCGACAGTCAAAGCGATAAGAAAGTTAAAAGACGGCAGCGGGCAGTATATATGGCAGCCATCGATAACCGCAGGAACACCGGACACAATTTTAAACAGGCCGGTTAAGACTTCCGCCTATGTTCCAACCATAGCATCCGCAGCTAAAAGCATAGCATTTGGGGACTTTGGATACTACTGGGTTGCAGACAGGCAAGGAAGAGTGTTTAAAAGATTGAACGAGCTGTTTGCCGTAACCGGTCAAGTTGGCTTCATGGCTACGCAAAGAGTTGATGGGAAACTGATACTTCCTGAAGCTATCAAGGTGCTTCAGCAAAAGGCTTAATGGAGGTGCATTATGAGCTACAATACAAAGAACTACACCGAACAGGGTGGTAATAAAACCGTAATTGGTGGTACTTTGGAAATTAAACAGGGAGCTACTGTTACAGGGCTTCCTTCTTCAGGCTTATCTGTTGCTACTGAAACTACACTTGGAGGGGTTAAAGCAGCTGCAAAGTCTGAAACAGATACAGTTACTGTAAAAATAGGTGCTGATGGAAACCTTTATGTACCCACATACCCTGTTGTACCTGAACAGCTAATAGCAGTAAATCAAGCTGACAGCGTAGCTGGGGATATAGCAGAGCTACTTATTGATTTTAATGCCTTACTTGCCAAGCTTAAAGCTGCAGGTTTGATGGCAGCTGATACACCCTAATGGAAGGACGGTGGTGATATGGCATTGTTAGAAAAGGTAAAATCAAATCTAATTCTTGAGCATGCAGAAGATGACGAGCTTCTTAATATGTACATCACTGCCGCTATTTCTTACGCTGAAAGCTTTCAACATCTGCCACCAGCGTATTATACTGATAATCAAATGCCTCCTACTACTGAGCAGGCAATAATCATGCTATCAAGCCATTTCTATGAAAGTAGGGATGGCTCGACAGCTGGTTTCTTCTCCGATAGCGTGCAAGCAGGTCAGCAGGTTTGGAACACTGTAAATCTGCTCCTAAGACTTAACCGGGACTGGAAGATATAAATCTTTATTTCTTTCTGTAACGTTGCTGGTTTTGGGGAGTTTTGCCTAACGGAATTATTTGTGCTGCACCTGCCCCTTGAGCAAAAGCAAAAAATGAACTACCAAGACGTGTGCGATTTCCTTTGTCGATTCGATTCCATTCGTATCCAAGGAATAGGTCTTTGACCATAAATTCCTCACCGACTAATAGGTTCTGAATTTCTGCTTGTGCATAGGTAATCAAATCTGTCAAAGGAGTGTTATTTGTTATTTGAGTGTTTAAAATAGGCATTATTTTGCCCTCCTTTTTAATATATCAGCTACTTGCTTATAGCTACTATATTAATAGTAGCATAGTAGCTATAAACTGTCAAGTACTATTGGAAAAAATTTTAGGTGGTGATACAACTTGAGCTTTGGAAAAATGAGTGTATTTATTAAGATAGTAGAAAAGGTAATACTTAAAGATGACGAGGGCTTTTCTTCTGAAACAGATGTTATTTTAGCTTCAGTAAGAGCATATAAGGAAAGGCGCCGTGGTACAGAAATATGGGCTAACAGGACTACCTTTTCAACTGCTACAGACTTATTTCGTTTCCGATGTATTCCCGGTGTTGCAGTAACAACCGATTTGTCTATATTAACAGCTAATAGTCGATTTGAAATTCTATCAGTTGAAGATGTTAAAAATCGCAAAATGTATATTGAGGTACTTGCAAAGGAGGTGAAGCCAAGTGGCTAAGACTGTTATGAAGATGCCGGAAGAATTTCTGTTAAAGATTTCAAGGCTTAGAGATAAAACGGATGAAATAATTCCTAAAGTACTTGAAGCTGGCGGAAAAATTGTAGAAGAAAAAGTTAAGTCTAACCTACAAAGTGTTATTGGCACTAACATAAAAGAAGAAAGCCGTTCTACAAGTGAGCTTGTTTCAGCACTTGGTGTCTCCCCTGCTCTGATTGATAAGGATGGCAATTATAATGTTAAAGTTGGTTTTTCCGAGCCACGCTCTGACGGTAAAAGCAATTCAATGATTGCAGGAGTTTTGGAATATGGTAAATCAAATCAACCACCTAAACCATTTTTAAAACCTGCTATATCATCAAGTAAAAAAGCATGTATTAGTGCAATGATTGATGCATTTGACAAGGAGGTTGAAAAAATATGAGTCTGTTAGAGGAGATAAATACTCTTATTTCACCTATAGTACCAATTGAAACTGGTTTATTTTCAGATACTCCACCTGATGAATATTTGATTATTACTCCACTTGTTGATACCTTTGAGCTGCATGGAGATAATTCTCCCTGCTATGAAGTACAAGAAGCAAGGTTGTCTCTTTTTACCAAAGGAAACTATACACAACTTAAAAATACAATTGTCCGTACTCTGCTCGGTGCAGATTTTAATATAACAGACCGCCGGTATATTGGTTATGTGGAAGATACCGGCTTTCACCATAATGCCATTGATGTGGCAAAATCATATAAATTGGAGGAATGAAAATGGCAACAATAGGACTTGATAGTTTATATTATTCAAAAATTACTGAAGACACTGACGGAACAGAAACATATGCAGTTCCTGTAAAGCTTGCTAAAGCAATTAAGGCTGATTTATCAATAGAACTTGCTGAAGCAATTCTTTATGCAGATGACGGAGCTGCTGTAGTAGTTAAAGAATTTAAGAATGGAAAACTCTCACTTGGCATTGATGATATTGGTTCAACTGCTGCAGGTGATTTGACTGGAGCTAAAATAGACGATAACAAGGTTATAATATCTACAAGCGAAGATGGAGGTGACCCCGTAGCTATAGGTTTCAGGGCAAAGAAAGCCAATGGTAAGTACAGATATTTCTGGCTTTACAGGGTTAAATTCGGAATACCTGCAACAAATCTTCAAACTAAAGGAGACAGCATCACATTTCAAACACCTACAATTGAAGGTACTGTACTAAGAAGAAACAAAGTTGATGGTAATGGAAATCATCCTTGGAAAGCAGAAGTCAATGAGGATGATACCGGAGTTATAGCTTCAACCATAACTGGCTGGTTTACCGAAGTTTATGAGCCTGAATTTACTGTTACGCCATAGGAGGTTTTAAGTAATGGATAATGAAAGAAGCAGCAAAATCAAGATAGGCAGTGAAGAATATCAGCTAATATTAACAACAAAGGCAACAAAGGAAATAGCCAAGAGGTATGGCGGTCTTGAACATCTTGGTGATAAGCTTATGAAAGCTGAGAACTTTGAAATGGCTCTTGATGAAATTGTATGGCTTATCACTCTTCTTGCAAATCAGAGTGTATTAATTCATAACCTTCAAAACAAGGATGAAAAGAAAGAGCTACTTAAAGAAGAGGATGTAGAGCTGTTGACTTCCCCTCTTGAGCTTTCTACCTATAAGGAAGCAATTATTGAAGCAATGTTTAAAGGTACAAAAAGATATGTTGAGTCTGAGGAAACTGAATCAAAAAACGAGTTAGTCGAGTAAGCGATGAAGAGTTGTTTGCTCGACTCATTTATTATGGAGTTACACAACTTGGCAGAGATGAAAATGAAGTCTGGCTAATAGTTATAGGAGATCTTTTGGATCAGTGGGAAATACACAAGCAGTTTATTGGTATAGCAAGGCCAAAAGTTGAATTGTTTATTGATGATATAATTCCTCCTGGAATATAGATAAAAGTAAATATTGTATTAGGCATTACTAATTATACTCTTATAATATTCCTTATTGAATATACTACTTAATAAAAAGCCCGTTGTAAAAATGAACCTCTTAAGGTATAATAATTTATATTATACAATTGGAGGAAAAAATGAAAATAGTTAGAATAATCAACTATAAGTTTATATTTACTTTAATAATTATGATGTTAATAATGTCTCAAATATTCTTAGGGCAAAATGTATATGCTACAACGGGTGTTTCTGTTAATGTAAACGGGGAGAAGGTTATTTTTACACAAGAACCAATTATCAAAGATGGGAGAACTCTAGTACCATTACGTGCTATATTTGAGGCATTAGGAATGAATGTAGATTGGGATCAAGAAACAAAAGGAATTATAGCGTATAATGAAAGCGTAATTATTAAGTTGCAAATAGGCAATAAATTTGCAACAGTCGGCAATAGAAACTCAGAGGTTATTACAACTGCACTAGACGTAGTTCCTCAAATATTCAATAATAGTACTTTAGTTCCTGTAAGATTTATTAGCGAGGCTTCAGGAGCAGATGTTATTTGGGAGCAATCAACAAAAACAGTTTATATTAAAAGTAATTCTGATAGATATTTTTGTGATATGTATGATGCTATTGAAAATGATGCTACTGTTACCTACATGGGATACAGATCTCATCAAAGTGGATTTCAGGACGGATTTGGGTTAGGGATTTTTAGTAATGGTGATATTTATACAGGAAATTTCTCTAATGGTATATTTAAGGGTCAGGGAAGTTATGTTTTTTCAGATGAAACAGTATATAGTGGTAATTGGGTAGATGGAAGGCCAGAAGGTTTAGGGACTTTAGTCTATCCAAACGGTGATGTTTATATCGGAAACTTTGTTAAAGGTATAATTGAAGGGCAAGGAACATACTATTATTCAACGACGGACAATTATTATGTAGGTGAAATGAGAGATGGATTAAAAAATGGTGAAGGAACATTTACATGGAATGATGGAACAAAATACATTGGAAACTGGATAAATGATCAAAGGAGCGGTTTCGGAGAGCTATATTTAATAAATGGAGAAAATTACTCTGGCCAATGGATAGATGAAACAATGAATGGTTATGGTAGATATACATTTGATGATGGCTCATACTATGAAGGGAATTTTGAAAATGGATATTTTGTTAGTGGAACAAAATATGATAATATTGGAACAATTACAAATCAAACTGATGTTGAAATAGAATCAATTACAGTTAATAATTTAGTGTTAAAAAAGGGATATGTACATACATTGCAGTTTAGTGTTTATCCGATTGATGCCGATAAAGGCCGTATAAGCATTACTTCGAGCAATCCAAGTGTTGTTCTCGTCTGGGATAATATACGTACTTTACAACCACTAAATACTGGGACAGCAATAATTACGCTTAAGGCACCAAATGGAGTTACAAGCTCATGTATTGTAGAGGTAATAGAATAAATTTATAATGTATCTAATGTTAGACACTCTTAAACAAGGGTGTCTTTTTTATGCCTAAAAGCAAGGAGGTGGAATCATGGCGGACAATTTTGGACTAAAGATTGGTGTTGAAGGAGAACGAGAATTTAAGAAGGCTTTAAGTGAAATCAATCAAAGTTTTAAGGTTTTAGGCTCTGAAATGAACCTGGTTACTTCCCAATTTGATAAACAGGATAAATCTTTACAGGCAGTCACTGCAAGAAACGAAGTTCTTAACAAAGAGATTGACGCTCAAAAGGAAAAAATATCTGCATTAGAAGCTGCCCTAAAGAATTCTGCTGAATCCTTCGGAGAGAATGATAAGCGTACAAAAGCTTGGCAGATTCAATTAAATAACGCCAATGCGGATTTAAATAAGATGGAGAAAGAACTTGAAGAATCCGCAGATAGTGCTGACAAACTTGGAGATGAGCTGGAGGAAACAGGCAAATCTGCAGATAATGCAGGCGGCAGATTTGAAAAGTTAGGCGGAATCCTTAAAGGTATCGGAGCCGCCATGGGCTCTGTGGCTGTTGCCGCCGGGGCTGCGACAGTAAAACTCGGCAAAGAGATAGTGCAGCAATTCGGAGAACTGGAACAGAACCTTGGCGGCTCTGAAGCGGTATTTGGAGAGTACGCCTTGTCAATTCAGAGAACAGGAGAAGAAGCCTACAAAAACATGGGTGTATCACAAAGCCAGTATCTTGCTACAGCAAACAAGATGGGCGCTCTCTTTCAAGGGTCTGGAGTTGAGCAGCAGAAATCGCTTGAACTTACAGAAAAGGCAATGCAGCGTGCTGCTGATATGGCATCTGTAATGGGTATTGACATGCAAACGGCACTTGACTCCGTCGCTGGAGCAGCAAAAGGCAACTTCGCCATGATGGACAATTTGGGTGTGGTTATGAATGCTACAAGTATTCAAGCCTATGCTCTTGCAAAAGGGCTTGATTTCACTTGGGCGTCTGCAACAAACGCAGAAAAGGCTGAAGTTGCAATGCAGATGTTCTTTGAGAATACAGAACAATATGCTGGTAACTTTGCAAAGGAATCAACCGAGACAATATCCGGCTCAATTGGACTTATGCAGGCAGCCCTTGGTTCGTTTACAGCAGGCCTTGGTAATGCTGATGCAGACATGAAAAATTTAACTAATAATCTTGTGGATGCATTTCAGACAGTTGTAAAAAACATAGTGCCGGTATTAGAGAATATTGTAACCGCATTACCTGCTGCAATGGATGCAATTATTTCAGCTATTGGGGATATGCTCCCGGTGCTTCTTAGTACTGTTACAGAATTATTCAGCCAGGTATTTGAAACAATCTTGAATTTATTACCAGAGCTTATTCCGGCTGCTGTTGATGCTGTTATGACAATTGTTGAAACACTTATAAATAACTTGCCACTGTTAATCAATACGGCTGTTCTTTTAATTACCTCCCTTGTAGAAGGTATGGGGCTTGCTTTACCTGAATTAATTCCGGCAACGGTAAGTGCTGTAATAACAATAGTACAAAGTCTTATGGAGAATATGGATATGGTTTTAGGAGCAGCCTTCGCTATCATAAAGGGACTTTCTGAAGGACTTCTTAATGCCCTACCTACTCTAATTGAGGCGCTTCCGCAAATCACCACAACCATTATCAACTTCATTACAAATAATCTGCCAGAAATTATAGCTATGGGTGTGGAGCTTACAGTACAGCTTGCATTTGGTTTAATTAAGGCCTTGCCACAGCTTGTAGCCTCATTACCTCAGGTTATTACAGCGATTGTAACGGGTATTGGAAAGGCTACTGTTTCAATAGTTGAAGTAGGTAAAAACATAGTTGTGGGACTATGGGATGGTATAGCATCAATGATTGGTTGGATAAAGGAAAAAGTCAGCGGTTTTGTTGGTGGAATAGTTAGTAATGTAAAAGGTGTCTTAGGCATTCAGTCCCCTTCTACTGTATTTGCAGGCATTGGAACTAATATGAGTTTAGGTCTTGGAGAGGGCTTCACTAAGGCAATGAACTCAGTTAAGGATGATATGAATAAGTCAATACCAACAAGCTTTGATATAGATGCAAACCTAAGAAACGGAGCAAGCTTTAACAGCGGACTTGGTTCAAATGTTACAAACACTTTTAATATCGCAAGCATGATTGTAAGAAATGATAATGATATTAAAAATATAGCAAGAGAGTTATATCTCTTACAGGTAAGAAGTGACAGGGGGTATGCAGTATGATGGGATTTACTTTTAGAGGAATACACACATCCGAATTTAAGGGGCTTG
>Ga0255342_1005406_pt1 | contig 12251 bp, 10 predicted proteins | sample wastewater_treat_3_FD_192416 | JGI IMG/M metagenome (GOLD analysis project Ga0255342, IMG submission 192416) | Wastewater microbial communities from Lulu Island WWTP, Vancouver, Canada - plant14 | ecosystem: Engineered > WWTP > Wastewater > Unclassified | place: Canada: Vancouver, British...
AAGCCTCTTTAACATAGTTTATAGTAATACCACAGGTAATTATCCCCACTTTACTATTTTTATGTTCTATAAAGTTAAATGGTGTATTCTCAATATAAGAAGTGAGTTCATTAAAGCGATTTATAAGGTCTGGATGAAGTTTATATGCATGCGCTGGAAGTACTGCTCTTCTAACTTTATCTCTAATAAATGATGGGGGAGATGTAAATTTAGTAATATCACCAAATTCTACTCCACCTGAGCAATGAGCAATTCTTGTGGTTTGTCTAAGAAGTGCAGGAAGTTTAAACTTCTCTGAAACGGAAAAAGCATATTTTGTCATATCCTTTGTTTCTTGTGGTGAAGCTGGTTCAAAGCAAGGAATGGAAGCAAATCTTGCATAATACCTGCTGTCCTGCTCATTCTGAGATGAATAGCATGAAGGATCATCTCCTACAGCAATAACCATACCACCTTCGACTCCTCCATAGGTGACGGAGAGCAACGCATCAGATGCAACATTTAAGCCCACATGTTTCATTGAAACGATAGACCTAAGCCCTGTCCATGATGCAGCAAGAGCTGTTTCAAATGCAACCTTTTCATTGGTTGAATACTCAAAATAAATTCCAGCATCTTTAGCGATTTCAGAAAACAGATCTCCAATCTCAGAAGCAGGAGTACCTGGATAGGTTACTGCAACCCTTACACCTGCTTCAATTGCACCCCTAACTACTGCGTGGTTTCCCATTAATAATTCAACTTTTCCAATTTTGTCTTCGGTTACCATAATTCCTCCTGTTATTTACTTGAATTAAAATTTTTAATAAATTCTTTTATTTCACTACTAAAATTAACAAATATACTACCAAACTCTGAAAAGATGGTATTTAATTCATTATCAAAGTTAACTTCTGTATCAAAAATTAATTTACTACGTAGAGCTGCAAAAGCTCTCATTTTTTCGGATGTTTCTTTGGAAATAATATTTCCATCATTAAGTATTGTAAATGTTTCAAGATAATTTTTAGGCTTCTTTAAGTCTAAATTGATTATAAGAATGAATGAAGTATCAATTGCTGCTTGCATTGCTCTTAAAAAGAGAAAGTATTTTGCAAATTGGTCTTCATGTCGACCAATCTCATGAATATTATTTTCGCTAGTTAATAGATAGTCGAAAACGAGGTCAGTATTAAACATAATAAAATTTCTCTCTTACTTTAGATGTATCATAGTAATAATTTATAACATTCACTGACCACTTATCTAAAAGCTTTTGATTTTTGACAAATAATGTCGCTCCAGTATTCAGTAGATTCATAAGGAAGACTGGTGAATAGCTTTCTAATTTTTCATTTAAATATATTAGTTCAATATTTTCATAAAACTTAGAAGCAATAAATCCAAGTAACTCAATTAATTCTTTAAAGGATTTTTTATCTTTAAAATAGATTGCTAAGCCAAGCTTAGAATTTTTATAGCCAATATCTTTAAGATAGTCACCATAACAAATTGCAAAAATTACATCTTCAAAACCAAAAAGATAGTTCCTAAGCTTTTTAATCTTTTCCTGAAAAATCATCACATAAAAGAATTATAAAATATTTAATAAATAAGGCAAAGTAAAAAAGATAATTGACATTATTTTTGACAGTTAATTTTAAAGGTTTTAAAATATATAGGCAAATTGATTTTTGAAAAAATTAATTAATATTAATGGGGTGCTTTAAGGTCTTTTATTGACCATTAGGCTGAGAGGAGTTATAAAAACTCTAACCCAATGTACCTGATCTGGGTAATACCAGCGTAGGGAAAAGTTTTAAAAAACCAAACCTCAAAACCTCAAAAAAAGTAAAAACCCCATAGAAAGGATTTTTTATTTATGGATTGTTTGTATAGAGCACTGACTATTGCTGGCTCTGATTCAAGTGGAGGAGCTGGCATTCAGGCAGATTTAAAAACATTTCAAGTATTTAATGTTTATGGAGCTTCGGTTATAACTGCTATTACTGCACAAAATACATATGAAATAAAATCTATTCACAAAGTGCCTCCTCAAATAGTAGCAGACCAGATTAATGCAGTATTAGAAGATGTTGGAGCTGACTCAGTAAAAACTGGAATGCTTTACAGTGAAGACATTATTGAAGTTGTTGCTGAGTGTATTAAAAAATTTGATGTAAAAAATTTAGTTGTTGACCCTGTTATGGTCTCTAAAACCGAAGTCCGTTTAATTAGTGAAGAGGCTGAAAGAGCTCTCATAGAAAAATTTTTTCCTCTTACCCTTATACTGACTCCTAATATTCCTGAGGCTTCAGTTATTTCGAAAGTAAAAATAGAAAACTTAGATGATATTAAAAAAGCAGCGAAGTGCATCCATTCAATGGGACCAAAATATGTATTAATTAAAGGTGGACACCTTGCTGGACCGAATTCAACCGATGTTCTCTATGATGGTAATGAGTATTACTACTTTGAAGATTCAAGAGTTGATACATCTAACCTTCATGGCGCTGGATGCACATTTTCTGCTGCAATTACTGCAAATATAGCGTTAAAAAAAGATGTAATATCTTCTATAAAAGCTGCTAAGGATTTTATTACTTTTGCTATTAAAAATACATCTATAAAAATAGGCAAAGGTTATGGTCCATTATTTCATGATATTAACTATAAGAAAGGAGAAAACATTTAAATTATGGATAACATTAATATTTTAAACCAATGTGCTAAGATCTGGGGAGAGATGAAAGCGAAAAAACCGCTTGTCTACCACATCACCAATTATGTCGCCATAAATGAACAAGCCCATACAACTCTAACAATTGGTGCAAGGCCTGTAATGGCTTACTCCCCTGAAGAATCTGAAGAAATGTGTAGTATTTCTAATGCATTGCTTTTAAACATAGGCACTCCCTCTATAGGAGAGCTCTATGCTATGAAAAAGGCTTTAAAAAAAGCAAATGAAATGAATATTCCGGTTCTCCTTGACCCTGTTGGCTACGGAGCTACAGAATTCAGAAATATGGTAGTACATTGTCTATTAAATTCTGGTAAGTTCTGTGTAATTAAAGGAAATTGTGGAGAAATAGCGGCATTATCAGGAATTAGTGGCGCAGTAAGTGGAGTTGACAGTATTTTTAAAGAAAGAAGCATTATAAAACAGGTTGTAATGGGGTTAGCAGAAAAATACAAGTCAATAATAATTGCCACAGGCGAAGAGGATTTAATATCTAACGGTAAATGTAGCTTTTTGGTAAAAGGAGGTAGCAGAATGCTCACCTATCTAACTGGCTCTGGTTGTATGGTGGGCACTATAATCTCATCCTTGCTTGCAGTGAGTGATAATTATTTAGAAGCCTCCTTAACAGGTCTCATAGCTATGAAAATAGCTGGTAAGAGAGCAGAATTAAACTCTAAAGGTATAGGTAGTTACAAAGCTAATCTATATGACAGATTGTTTGAACTAAAAGAAGAGGATTTTATAGAAGAGGGAGAAATAGAAAAATGGGATTAAGAGAAAACTTAAAACTCTATTTTATCCCTGATAAAGAGATTGGTCACGGGAGAGATTTAGTATTTCAAGCTTTAGAAGCTATTAAAGGTGGTGCAACAACAATTCAACTTAGAGCTAAAAAGATGAAAGATATCGATATATATAAAATTGGTTTGGAGATGAGAAAAGTAACTGCTGAAAATAACATACTATTTATTGTAAATGATAGAGTTGATATTGCACTTGCTACTAAGGCTAACGGAGTGCACCTTGGTAAAGATGATTTGCCAATCTCAATTGCAAGAAAACTCACCCCAAAGAACTTTATAATTGGAGTATCTGTCTCTAACATAGAGGAGGCTATAAAAGCACAAAGCGAAGGAGCTGATTACCTCGCTGTGTCAAGCGTATTTCCGACAACAAGCAAAGATGATGTAGATGCAGTGGGGATTGAGACTCTTAAGAAAATTGTCAAATCTACTGATTTGCCAGTTATTGGAATCGGAGGAATAAACCTAAACAATTTAGAGCAGGTCTTATATGCAGGGGCTTGCGGAGTAGCAATAATTTCTGCTATTGCAGCAAAAGAAGATATTGCAATAGAGGCTTTAGCATTTAAGCAAAGTATAATGAAAATTTTAAAAGGAGATGAGTTAAAGTGACTCAATGGGAAAATGCTATAAAAGGCATAATAACACAACAGATGGAGATATGTGCAAGGAATGAAGATGTAGCAGTGGAGCAAATAATAAGTTCACTAACAGATGGTACAGCAGTAATCCCAGCAAATAGGTTGCACACGAATCTTACATTACCTTCAATTATCGGAAAAGGCTTTAGAGTAAAAGTTAATGCAAATATTGGCACATCTTTTGGTCATGCAGATTTAAAAGAGGAATTAGAAAAGCTAAAAGTTGCCATAGAAACTCAAACTGATTCTGTAATGGACCTCTCTACCTGGGGTGATCTAAGAGAGATAAGGAAAGAGATTTTAAAGAATTCTCCAATTCCCGTAGGTAGTGTGCCAATATACAGTGCTTCAGTAAAGGCATTTGATTCAAAAAAGAGTGTTATTGATTTTACTGAAGAAGAATTTATAGAAATAGTTAAAGAACATGCAGAAGATGGTATTGACTTTATGACAATTCACTCTGGAGTGACAAAGAAGGTATTAGAGACAACTAAAAGGTCAAAAAGAATTGCGAAGATGGTAAGTAGGGGGGGCTCAATTATAGCTGGATGGATGGTAAAAAATAATAAAGAAAATCCATTCTTTGCTCATTTTGACGAGATACTCGATATTGCAAGAGATTATGATGTTACATTGAGCCTTGGAGATGGTTTACGCCCCGGAGCTATTTTAGATTCTACAGACTCCTCTCAAATATCTGAGCTTTTAGTCCTTGGAGAACTTGTTGAAATAGCAAGATTGAAAGGTGTGCAGGTAATGGTAGAGGGTCCCGGACACATATTTCTTGACCAGATTGAAGCGAATATTGTACTTCAAAAAAGTATATGTAAAGAAGCACCATTCTTTGTCCTTGGGCCTGTGGTAGCTGATATTGCCCCTGGGTATGATCATATAACATCAGCAATTGGTGGAGCAGTAGCTGCAATGTATGGGGCAGACTTTCTATGTTATGTCACCCCAAATGAACATTTAGGACTACCTGATGCATCTGATGTAAGAGAAGGAGCAATAGCAACAAGAATATCTGCTATTGCTGCTGATCTTTCTCGGAGAAATCATTTAATGTTAGAGAAAAATAAAGATATGGCATTGGCTCGTGCTAATTTTGACTGGGAGAAGCAATTTGAATTATCAATAGACCCAAAAGGAGCAAAGGAGAGATATAATAGAAGGAAAGTTAATATAGAAAAGGGCTGTTCAATGTGTGGACCGTTTTGTGCTTTGAAAATCGCAGAAGAATACTTAAAAGACAAGTAAAGCTAATATTCTATAATTTTAATTATAAGTAAAACATCTCACTATTTAATTTTTTTGTATTGGTGGTAGATACATTTTTCTGCCATCCCAAAATGTATTTATCGTGAATCAATCATTCTCTTTCTTTATTAATTTTATAAGAATGAATATACCTTGGATTCCGCATCAAGCGAGGAATGACAATACTTATTTCATCCTCGAAAGTACACCCACTGTCATCCTCGAAATCTTTTATCGAGGATCAAGTAACTTGTCATCCTCGAAAACTACCCCACTATCATCCCCATAAACATACTCACTGTCATCCCCAACTTGATTGGGGATCCAGTGTTTATTTCTTTTCTTTTAACAGAAGTAATAAATACTTCCTGGATTCCCGCTTTCGCGGGAATGACAAAGAGTTAACTGTCATCCCCATAAACATACTCACTGTCATCCCCATAAACATACTCACTGTCATCCCCAACTTGATTGGGGATCCAGTGTTTATTTCTTTTCTTTTAACAGAAGTAATAAATACTTCCTGGATTCCCGCTTTCGCGGGAATGACAAAGAGTTAACTGTCATCCTCGAAATCTTTTATCGAGGATCCAGACCAAATTCCTTTTATTATTTTCTTTCTATTTACAATTTATTGCATTTTATAGTAACCGAATAGTCATTTTTATTCTGCTTATATTTTGAGGTTTTATGCAATAACAAAATGAGAAGACCCTTAGGAAGCAAAATACGGAAACACTTCCTCAAGATTATAGCATAGTTAGCTTTTTCTTTTTCGTTTACGTTGGATGGAGTTCATCATTACTCTCCAGTCTTCCTCTTTCACAAAACCAATATCCTGCAATATATGAAGAGTTGCCTCTAATCTTCCCTTCTCACCAAAAAAGTTGTTTGCAGCATTAATAATATCCAAGTTATGACCAGTGATGCCATGTCCTAAACCCTTTATCTGGCTACTTGCATCAATAAGTTCATGTAATAATGGAATGCTCCAACCTAAGAGAACTTTGCTCGCCTTTATATGCTCAAGTCTTCCTGGCACTTTATATTATTTATTTTCTTCGTGAAATAACCGTATAATATCATCAAGCATTAAGCCTGGTATCTGATTTGCTTTCTCTAAAATGTCTGCTGCTGTTCCAATCCACCTCTGCCATAAACCCTGTAATTGGGCTTCGCTAACAGGTAATATATTTCCTGAACTCTTAGTTTTACTTGTAGATTCATCTTCTATTGTTGATAAAAATAGGTTAGATGGCTTTGTCTCTTTGAGGTACCTCATCACTGAATCAAGCGTTTGCATTGCTCCAATTCTTCTCTCTTCGATGATTCTCATTTTTTCTCTATCCATTACAATTATCTCCTCCTACATATAATTTTATAATTTAATTATACTTATCTCTTTGTTAATAGAATCTGTTATTTAACTTTTAGTTTAACAGTTGCTTTCTTGCTTCTTCCTACTGAATCAATAACTTCAAACTTAATCTCAATGGTTCCTCTTGATTCAAACTTATGGGTTAGATTGATTTCAGCTGCATCAACTTTCTTTTCCTCTTTGGAAGAGCCATCACCCCAATCAATTTTTAGAGTATAAGGAGCATTCCCACCATCAATTCTAACAGTTAATTCAAGAGAAGTATCAAAGTCAATGTAAGCTTCTCCTGTATCTGGATCTGACTTTATGTTCTTTAAATATACTCCTATTGAGAGAGGCATTACTTCACCTCTTTTTGGTTTGATTAGTAGATGAACTGCTCTTCTATCAGTAGAACCTTCCTTGCAGGTTACATCAAATATTATATCTACACTCTTATCATTTCTAATGTTTTTATTTATCTGACAGAAAATATTAAAAGTAACTGTTTCACCTTTTGGTATATTTCCAATACTAAATTCTACATTTCTGCCAAATACTGAACCTCTTAATAAATCGGCTTTAACATACTCAATATCTTGAGGAAGAGTCATTACTAATTTAACATTTGTAGCAGTTGATCCACCTTTATTCATTACAGATACTTTAATTATAACTTCATCTCCAGGATTATACTCTTCTCTGTTAACTTCTGGGGAAACATAAAGAACAGGATCTGCAATTGTAGCTGTAACTATAGCTGAAGCTTCATTTGATGGAGGCGAGTTATTATCGAAATTATCAAATGCAACAACATAATAATAATATCTTACATCAGCTTCAACTGAAAAATCAACATAAGCGAGATTAAAACTTCTCACTGTCCCTATTAAAGATGCACTATTGAAGTCAGAGAATAAGTTTCTATAAATTTTATATCCTCTCACAGGCAAAGTACTTTCAGCAGGTGGTTTCCATTGAAGAACAATTACAACTCCTTCTGTATCAGGAGTAGCAGTGAGATTTTGTGGTGGACTTAAAATAGGTATTACTCCAATAGCTTCATTTGAAGGTGCTGACAAATCACTATAATAATTATAAGCAACTATGTAATAGTAATATACAACTCCTGCAACTACATCAGAATCGTTATAAGCAAGATTATCTTTAGATAAATCAGCAATTACCGATGCATTTCCAAAACCCGGAATGGTGCCCTTGTAAACTTTATATCCCATTAATCGTGTGCTTTCACCAGGTGGCTCCCATGTAAGTTTTATAAAATTATTCATCTTGTCATAAATAGCAGTAAGATTTCGTGGTGACGTAACTGTGGTTAGAATTCCAACTGCCTCATTAGAAGGATCAGATTTAAAACCATATATATCAACAGCTACCACATAATAGAAATAATAAATACCTTTTGCAACCGAAGTATCAGCAAAAGTAAATTCACTTTCAGAAACTTCACCTATTAATCTTGCTTGACTAAAATCCGAAGTTGGTGCTTTATAGATTCTAAATCCGCCGAGTGGAAAATAACTATTCTGAGCTGGGATCTCCCATGACCAAGTAATTACTATCCTGTTAAGCTCAACATTTGGTGTAGCTGTAACATTTTGAGGAGGATCTACAAATATTGGTGGATACGTTGCTGAAGCTTCATTAGATGGAGCTGAAACGTAATCATATATATCAATTGCTACAACATAGTAATAATAAGTAATTGTTGGAAGAATATCTGTGTCTGAATAAGTAAGAGTGCTTCCATCAACTTCATCAATTAAAGTAGCAATACTAAAACCAGGTGAAGTCCCTCTATAAATCTTATATATAGCGATAGGAAACAGACTTGCTGGAGCTTCCCATGATAAATCAATTTTAAGTTCTGTGGGATTATGATTAGCTGTAAGATTTTGTGGAGGAGGTACGATTACGGAGGGAGAAGGTACTGATACTTCATTTGATGGAGGAGAAGAATGCATTTTATTGTCAATAGCTACAACATAGTAATAATATGTAACGTGGGGTAGTATGTTTGTATCAGAATAAGTTAGAGTGCTGCTATCAACTTCACCAATAAATATAGCATTAATAAAGCCTGAAATGGTGCTTCTGTAAATTCTGTAAGCATAAATGGGATAAGTGCTTATTGAAGGCGGATCCCATAATAAATTTATTTGATAAGGTAAAGATGAAGTATTAGCCTGAAGGTTTTGTGGTGGACCAAGAGTATAAATTTTAAGTTTGGATACAAATACATCACCATTATAATAAGTTCTATCCCATGCACCTACAGTGGTAGGAAAGTTAGTTGAATTTGTATAACCTGCTACCCATATATTACCTCTCGAATCAGCTGCTATACCGCCATATGGATACTCAGAGCTTGAGCCACCTAAATATGTAGAATAATTAAGTGAAGTTCCTGTCACATTTATTTCAGTAATAAATACATCGCCATTACTGTAAGAACCGATAGCCCCTGAAGTAATTGGAAAATCAGTTGAGCTTGTATAACCTGTTACATATGCGCAACCAGAAGAATCAACTGCTATACCACCATAGCCATACTCAGAGCTACTACCACCTAAAAAAGTAGAATAGACGAGAGCTGTACCTGCTGAATTAAATTTTGTAACAAATAGATCAGTATTATAATAACTAGTATCCCATGCACCTGGAGTGGTAGGAAAGTTAGATGAGTTTGTATAACCCATTACATATGCGCATCCAGAAGAATCAACTGCTATACCACCATATGGATAATCAGAGCTTGAGCCACCTAAATAAGTGGAATAGACGAGAGCTGTGCCTCCTGAATTAAACTTTGTTACAAATACATCAGTACTACCGTTAAAAGTGCTATCGTAAGCCCCTGAAGTAATTGGAAAATCAGATGATTGAGTATAACCTGTTACATACGCGCAACCAGAAGAATCAACTGCAATTTGTGAAGCACCATATTGACTATTATACTCATAGCTTGTACCACCTAAAAAAGTAGAATATAAAAGTGCTGTACCTGCTGAATTAAATTTTGTAACAAATAGATCAGTATTATAATAACTAGTATCCCATGCACCTACCGTAGTAGGAAAGTCAGATGAGTATGTATAACCTGTTACATATGCGCAACCAGAAGAATCAACTGCTATACCGTAGCCATACTCAGAGCTACTACCACCTAAATAAGTAGAATATAAAAGGGCTGTACCTGCTGAATTAAATTTTGTAACAAATACATCACCATTATAATAAGTGGTATCCCATGCACCTACCGTAGTAGGAAAGTCAGATGAGTATGTATAACCTGTTACATATGCGCAACCAGAAGAATCAACTGCTATACCGTAGCCATACTCAGAGCTATTACCACCTAAATAAGTAGAATATAAAAGGGCTGTGCCTGCCGAATTAAACTTTGTTACAAATACATCATAACTATTATAAATGGTGTCATATGCACCTGGAGTAGTAGGAAAGTCAGATGAGTATGTATAACCTGTTACATATGCGCAACCAGAAGAATCAACTGCTATAGCGTAGCAATATTCAGAGCTACTACCACCTAAAAAAGTAGAATAAGATAGAGATGTAGTAAGGTCAAACTTTGTTACAAATACATCAGTATTATTATAAATGGTATCCCATGCACCTACCGTAGTAGGAAAGTTAGATGAACTTGTATAACCTGTTACATAGGCGCAACCAGAAGAATCAACTGCTATACCATAACCATAATCAGAACTTGTACCACCTAAAAAAGTAGAATATAAAAGGGCTGTACCTGCCGCATTAAACTTTGTTACAAATACTTCAATATTATTATAAGTGCTATCCCATGCGCCTACAGTAGTTGGGAAATCAGTTGATTGAGTATAACCTGTTACATAGGCGCAACCAGAAGAGTCAATTGCTATACCACGGCCATAATCATAGCTTGTACCGCCTAAAAAAGTAGAATAGATAAGAGGATCTATTACTATGTCTTCACTAACTTCATCGCCGTTTGTGTATATATTATAGTTGTTGAAATCAAATCCATAAACATTTTCAGAATATAATTCAAAGTCAGTGTCGATTTTTTCTTTAGAAGTGGGCTTGAAAGAGAATAATCCTGAATCACTAATGCTTCCTAAACTTGTTTTTAACTCTAAAGTTTTATCATTATTAATAATATCAGCTCCTTCTATTGCAACTTTGATATCGCTGACTTTAGCTCCCTTTTTAAGATAAAACTCATACTTCAAACCATCTTCATTGTAGAAATAAGAAAGATCAATATTATCATAAATATTTTTATAAACTACCTTACTATAATTTTTTGCTCCCTTAATCCATTTACTTGGATCATTTCCATAAAAATAATTTGTTAAATGAGATAGAAGATCGGAACCTTCTGGAGATACAAGATTTGAATTTTTAAAAGACTGCTTTATCACATATCTTTCAATTTCAGGTTCAGGATTTAAAACCTCATTGCTTATTTCTTCTACTCTATGAAATTTTATCAATTCATAATAAATTGACTCTCTTCCAAAACCAATTCGACCAAAAGGAGTTTTGCCTACGAATATTATTTCATTATTCCATTGTCCATTGTTTTCTGTAAAGAAACCCATTAAAGCTTTTGAAATATCTGGAGTAAAATTTTTATCATTGTTAACAACACTTTTAGCACCAGCTATAGAGTAGGATGAAAATACTAAAAAAACTACAAGAAAAAAAGAAACTAACTTATTAACTTTTTTCATTATACATTTACCTCCTAAGGAGTAAATCAAAAACAACCATTATATTGAAAATAAATCTTAAACTAACTTCCAATAAACTCTTTCCTTTTAAAAATATCAAATTAAAACTATTTGAATTAAAATATCTAAATATTTTTAAAAAAGTCAATAAAATTTAAAAACTTTTAATGATTTACATATTTTATCATTTATTTTCTTTTTGAATTTATTATCAATGCCTTATTAAAAAATTTAAATATGAGTTTCTAATGCTTTCATTTTATTTGATTTTTTAGATTTAGTAGATGCAAAACACATTTTCATTCATAGCGTTATTGAAGAATAACAGTATTTATCGTTTCCTAAGATATATATTGGCAGGATCCAGTAAGTAATTTGTCACCCCGAGTATATTTATTGATAATCTATGATTATTCCGTTATCTTGTCTCTTTCTTGTCATTTTCTGCTTGATAGGGAATCCATTCGTTAATTTCTTCTTTCTTTAATGTCAAAATAATGAATAGTCATTGGATTCTGTATCGAATGCGGAATAACAGAGAGGTAAATGTCTTTCAGAGCGATTGCGGGAATCCAGTGTTTATTTTCTTTGTTTTTTTCATTTTCTGTAATTCCTGAAATCTTTAAACAGGAATCTATGGTCTTTTCCCTCTAACATTAGAAGAAAGAAATACTTCCTGGATTCCCAGTCAAGCTGGGAATGACAAAAGAGTAT
>Ga0255342_1005418_pt1 | contig 12231 bp, 5 predicted proteins | sample wastewater_treat_3_FD_192416 | JGI IMG/M metagenome (GOLD analysis project Ga0255342, IMG submission 192416) | Wastewater microbial communities from Lulu Island WWTP, Vancouver, Canada - plant14 | ecosystem: Engineered > WWTP > Wastewater > Unclassified | place: Canada: Vancouver, British...
CGAGGCGGGGGTAGGCCAGGTCGCCGTGTGGCAATCCCCCGTTGAAGAGGTGATAGGCCAAAATGCCGGGGAACACGACAATGCCCACGCCAAGTATTTTCAGAAGCCCGGCGAACAGCACGCCTTTCTGCCCTTCGGCAAGACTGCGGGCGCCAAACGTGCGTTGAATAATGAACTGGTTCAGCCCCCAGTAGCTTACGCTGATCAGCAGCAGGGCGGTGAACAGGCTGGAAAAGGGAACCGCCGACTTTTCCCCGCCGATGGCGTTCAACAAGTCGGGCCGCTGTTCTGTCAGTATCCGGCAGGCGCGGCTGAAGGAACCTTCGCCCAGCTTGAGAAAAGCCAGCACCGTCACTAGCGTCCCGCCAATCAGCAGGCCCAGACCGTTGATTGTGTCCGAAATGGCCACGGCCTTCAGTCCGCCGGCCACCGCGTAGGCCCCACCCACGAGCGCCAGCCCGACAACCGTCACCATCACCGCCATATTTTCCGAAACCCCCAGAATCCGGTCCAAGCCGAAGATGCTGACAAAGCTGAGAGCGCCGGTGTACAGCACAAAGGGCAGGATCAGGATGATGGTGGTCACCACGGTGACGATGGCGATCATGGTGCGCACGCCGCGGCTGTACCGTTCTTCCAGAAACTCCGGAATCGTCGTTACGCCGTCTCGCAGATAACGCGGGAGCAGAAACAGGGCCATGATCGCCAGGCCGATCGCGGCGATGACCTCCCATGCCATGACGGACATGCCAAAACTATAGGCGCTGCCGTTGAGGCCCACAATCTGTTCGGTCGAGATGTTCGTCATCATCAGCGATCCGGCGATGACTATCCACGAGAGGCTTCGGCCGCCGAGAAAGTATCCCTCGAAATGCCGGAGATCCTCTCGGCGCGTGCGCCACCAGGTGAAAACCGCCACCAGCCCGGTGAACGTCAAAAAACTGATGGCAGCAAGCATGGGGCCTCCTCGAAATGGGCGTCTTTCGTCACAAAAGGGGGAGACGGGAAATCGAAGGTCATACGCAAAGAGACGGTTTATTCCTCGATGCCATAGAAGACCAGGTAGTCATAGGTTCGCACATCATTGAACTTCCGCTGATAAGGCGCTAGCGGGCCGAAATAGCGGCAGTGAAAATACTGATCGTCGCTGACCGCTTGAGGGAGGTCGGCGCGGCGACCTTCGATGGCGGCCGCCAGATGGAGCAGCGCGAGGGGAATCTCATCGCCGGTGCGGGCATACCGCCGCGCCGGTTGCTCCACCCCGGGAATCGCATCGTGGGTTTTCCCGACGCCCTCGGGCCGCGGCGGCGGGGCAGGTCGGGGGAAGAGACCGGACGGCGCTTGGAGCGCCAACAGATGGTCGCCCACGCGGGCCGCCAGCCGCAGAAACGCGTCGTCGCCGGTGGCGCGGTGAAGTTCCAGCAATCCATAGAGCAGGCGGCGGTCGCGGACGGGCAAATCGGGGAGGGCAAGTGTGCGCCCCGCGCCATCGGGTTCGCCGAATTCCCCTAATTGGAATAGACGACCAAGCGACCGAGCCATGCTCCATATCTCGGTATCCCGCGAATGGCGATACGCCAGCGCGCAGCCCCAGAAAAGCCAGCCATCCACGGGTTGCGGCAAAAAATCCTCCGGCGTGAAATACCCGGGTTTCATCTCGTCGGTCCGGATCGGCGTGCCATCGGTCAGGCGCGGCGGTACCAGGCCCGTGCTCCAGTCCACGGCCTGTCGGCCGTAGGTCTTGAGGTCGTCCACGGCCCAGACCACGAATTCTTCTCCTGTACGGCGGGCCTTCTCGTCCGGCGAGGCCAGCAAGACTTCGCCCGCCTGCATTTGCGCCAGCGGCATGACGTGATACCGTCCGGCTGGATGATAGGAGGCGAGGATGCTAGCTTCATTGATCTGCGGGTAGACATGGCCGAGCGCTTCGATGGCGCGGTCATGCCCGCGGCGCCAACTCAGCTGGGCGGCCGATAGACCGGTCTTCGGGTGTCGCGCCCGCTGCCACTGATAGGTCATCCGCCGAGCCCACACCAGCGGCTTTTCCTCGCCACCGAGCATATATAACAGCACGCCCGATCGCACGAAGGGTGCCGTGCATGCCGAGAAGGACAGGTTGCCGCCGTCGGTCGGGAAGGGCACCGGGCCGGTCTCGTCGAAGGGATGGTCCCAGACGATTTCCCGCTTGTTGTTCATTTTCCCGTGGCGATTGTAATCGAGCGTTTCCCAGTTAGTGATGTGTGCCTGCCAGATCATTGCCATCAATCGGCGCGTCGCCTCCGGGTTGATCCGCCACATCAACTCGAAATAGGGTTGATTCGATTTGAGCTCGTGATTGCTATAGATGATCTTACCATCGGCTGGCCCGCCGGAATTGCCGACGGGCACGTCGTTTTTCAGATCCCAGGCGGCATGTCCGCCCCAGGAAGGCAGGCCGCTTGGTGAAAGCCCGTGCTCGAGAACGTAGCGGGCGGCGGCCTCGGCGGCCTCCCGATATCGGCCCTCGCCGGTCAACGTGGTCAGACCATCGAGCAGTCGCAAAAGCGGCTGCTGATTGGCGAAATTGGAGAGCACCCACTCCTCGCCGTTGCGCCATTTCCAAACGACCGGCTCCAGCGTATCGGCGTGCAGCCCGTCCACAAAGAGCGGCGTAGGCCGTTCGCCGTAACGGTCCCGCCCGTGCTCCAGCACCGCGTCGGCAAATCGGCGCACCGCCGCAAGATAGGGCTCTGCGGAGAGGCCGGAATGGTCCGCGCGCGCCCACGGCACGGCCATGCCAATGATCAACACGGAAATTCTTATGTTCTGGCTATTCCAAAGCATTACGGTGCTCTCTTTCATCTCGTCGTCCCATTTTCTATCCGATCATCCGCCTTCTAATGCGCCGCGTAACGGTCGAAAATCGTCCTCTTCCGACCAAACGACATGCGAACACCGCTCGGCGCGCCATTCCGCGCGCTCGCGCCGCTTGTCCGAGATCAAGGCCGTGTCGCCCGGCGCCGCAGGGCCCACAACCCGACGAGCACGACCGCCATCGAGACCAGCCCGGTCGGTTCCGGAATGACGCGAAGGTTCACCGCCTGGCTGAGCTCATCGATCTCGACCATGCCCATGTAGGAGCCCGGCATCGCCGTTACCTCGAGCGTCTTATCCGTTAACGCGCCAGTGTAGACGAAGAGGGTGTATATGCCCTCGTTAAAGCCCGACAACGCCGAAACATACAACCTGCCGTCCAGTGACAAGTCGCCATCGACGACCACGAGGTCGTTCGGGCTCGACCGCTCGCCGCCCGTGTATTGCCACGGGGTGCCAAGATCGAAGCTCAATTTACTTGTGTCGTTCATGGCCAGGGTGCCGACCGTCAATGTCCCGACCGAGGCGCCGGGGGCCAGCTCGCCGTCGTCCTCGATCGTCGTCGCGCCTGTGATGATGCCGGTGCCCCCCAGCACCGCACCGCCTTTGACCATCACTGCCCCCGTGCCGGTGCCGGAACCGGTCGTATTCGTCACCAGCAGCGTGCCGGCCTCGACGGTCGTGCCTCCGGTGTAGATATTGTCGCCGATACCCTGGAGCTCCAGTGTGCCCGGTCCTTGTTTCACGAGGGAGCCGTTGCCGCCCAACCGCGGCTTAAAGACGAGGTCCACCTCCGCCCCTCCATCGCCAATGACAAAATTACGCGCGCCCGACAACAGAAACGGCCCATCGCCAAAAGTGCCGGTGGCGGCGTTGACGTTCACGACCGCCGGTTCCGTGTTATCGGCGTGGCCGACGAACGTCAGATCGCCATTGAGGTTCATCACCGCGCGGCGGGTGGCGCTGCTACCGTAGAGCCATTCGATTGGTGTAAAAGCGCCCGCGGCGGGTTGCGTCAGCGTGATTCCCCCCGAGCCGACGGTGAAATTCGAGATGCTACCGCCGAACGATGCGACCTTGAACTGGCCAGCGCCGTTGATCCGGAGGGCCGTTGTGCTCCATTGCGCGCGATTTCCTGTGCGAAGAACCCCGCGCTCAATCGTCAGCACGTGGACGTTTTGCAGATTCGCCTCGCCAATATGAATTGTTCCCCCGCCCTCAATGGTCAAATTGTGCGTGGAACTGAAATTGGCAGAGGACTTGTTATCAAGAGTAACGGTCCTCCCGTCGGCGATATTCCAGGTCTGCGAAGCGGCGACGACGGTCGTGGCGAACAGCCTGAAATCCTGGACGGCTGACGAAAGGTCCAACCCACCGGCACCCAACGAGAGCGTGTTGCCGGGGTTGATTGTCACCAGCCCCCCAGGATTTGTAATGCGGATTCCGTACCACGAAAGGTCGGCGCCCAACGCCACCGAGTTCGAGGCTGTCACCGTATTGTTCCATACGGCCGTATCGAAGGGGCCGGGGACCGTACCGCCGACCCAGCTAGATGCGAGGTTCAAGGCATCGGTGTTGTCGGCCTTGACCACGTCGTCCGCGCGGGCCGCGCCCGCTGCGATCCAACCGATCGCCACGACCAGATACCGCGCGTCCCAGATTCCACCTTTTCTTTTCATGGTCATTCTTTCCTCCGTTCATCCTTACGGCTGTACGCCACCTGCCAGGGCGACATGAATTTCCCATGAAATCTCGTTATCATCGTATACTTTCCCATTGCTATCCGAAGCGCCGGATGAATCAATTATTGATCCGTATGGGTCGCTTGGATGAGGCATGGCCGATTACGTGATCTTCGGTTTTCACCATCGGCTTCGTGCGGAGAATGGATAGACCTATAACGGCGAACGGTCGCACACCATTCGCCGTGTTGCCGGCAGAATCATCAGAAACCGCAGGCAGCGAATCTTCCCTCGCACCATGACACGGACTACAAACCCCTGAGAAACATCTCGCCGAGTGACAAATTCGAATTCGGTTATCCCTGTTCTTTGGCCCGGCGGACCATGTTCGTTCGGCCTTCGAGATGCCGGAGAACGAACGGTCTAAATCCCGTATCCTTGTTCTTAAGCGGCACACACGGCGCTCTCGCCGTCAGCGCGAGCCTGTACACGGTGGACAGCGTGAGGCCGGACAGGTCAAGGGCCTGATACATCACCTGAAGCCCCGCGCGGCGGGCAAACCCGGAGATCGTCGGTTGTCCCCGCAGCGACCGGGGAGAAAAATTGGTGGAGCGGAGGAGGGTCGAACTCCCGACCTCTAGAGTGCGATTCTAGCGCTCTACCAAACTGAGCTACCGCCCCACTCTCGAGCCGCTGACAATCTACACGGGACGGCGTGATGGCGCAAGCATAAAGGCCGCAAGCCTTACCGCTTAAACGCCTCCCACAACTCCGACTCTTGTCTCCTACGGCCCCCCGGGCGGATGGCGATGGGTCGAATGCGCGCGGCTTGGCGTTGGAGTGCGGCGTTGTTCAGGACGTTCGCAGGTGTTCGGAACGCTCTCGGCAGAAGAGAACATGAGGCGCAAGGCGTTGCTCGACCGTATCGCCGCGATGCTGACGACACGCGGATAGCGAGGCTATGCCGTCCATGAGGATCCGGCGGAGTACGCACGGGAAATCGCTCCCGATTCCGATAGAGACGAGGAACAGACCGATTGCCAATCGGGTCGGCCCGACTGACCCCTGAGGGGCCAGCCGGGGCTCCCACACCACCGGTCATGCGGGCCCCTGCCTGCGTCGCCGCGCGGCAGGCAGGCGCACCGGGCGGTTTCGACGAGGCATTCAAGGATGACCTTGAACACGCGACCTGATCCGAAGATCGCGTCCCGAGCGCTCTCTGTCTCCCGGGAGGCGGCACTTACCGGCGGCCTGGCCCATACGGGCGTCAGCCGTCCCGGCATCCTCCCCGCGATCGAACGTTCGCTCATCAGTTCGGCCGTTGCCGTTCCCTGCTCTCACTCCCCGCGCAAGCGCGAGGCTCTCTCCCTGCGGTCGAGTCCCGACCTCGAGTCTTACGGTCTCCCAGTTTACGCGGGCGTATTCCAGGCCCCCGGCTCGCTGCGCGGTACTATGGCCTCTGCTGACCCACCTTCAGGTTGCCCCGTTGGGATCTCCCCAGGTAAGAGCGCCTTGGTTGCCGCTCCCTACGGTCGCCGCCGCCCTGCCGGGCAGTCTGTCTGGCTTCGCTCGGCTCTCGGCACGACCGCCGCATTTACCTCCGCGACGGGACCGTTCGGCTTCGCTGTGTGGTGCCGGCTCGCCGCATCGCGGGCGGCCTTGGTATGCGGTTCTTGTCCATCGGCCCGCCCTATCTGCCGTGCCGGCACAGGCAGGCGGTTTCCGCTATCCTTCCTTCCGCCGGGCGGTTACCCTGCGGGCGTTGGATTGGCGTGTTCGTTCTTTACGTTTTCACGTGCGGTCCTTTCGACCGGGGATTTGCTCCCCGTTTACAACGCGCCCATGATGGGCGCACACACGCCCTTGCTCGGTACGGCGTATCGCCGCCCGTGAACCGCGACGTTGGCTCAAGAAAGGAACGATATGACCAGACATGCGGAACACCCCTTTGAGAAGGTCTTAGCCGTCTCGACGGAAGACATACGCATGACGCTCCGGGCCATGGGCAATGTCCCCTGGGCGGAGTTCCTCCTCAATCCTCGCCGTCTTCGGGGAAGCGATTTCCTCATGCGCTGGTCCCAGGGTGTCTGGAGCGAAGAACGCCTCACCCAAGCGGTAAACGCGACGGGCAGGTATTTCGCAATGCCCTATGGCCCGAGCGGAACCGCACCAGACAATGATGTCCGTGCGTTTGAACTCTATTTCGAGCGTCTTGAGAAAGCCGGTCTCGGCCATATCAAGCGGCCCGACCTGCTGATCTATCGGACAAGAGATAAGGGCAGGGTAGATTCAGCGGTCAAAGCGCTGAACGGAATTAGTGAGTTGCCATTCACGCCTGAAGACGATCTGAAGATGCAAGATCTGCTGGAACACGCTATCATTGCCGTAGAGTGCGAGAACAGTCTTTGGAGGGCCAAGCAGATGCCGGACTACGCGTCGCCGCTCACCCCGCAGAAGCGGCTTGGCGGGCGCGAGGGTTTGAAAAAGACCGCTGTTGTTCCGACGATTATCATCAAAGAGGAGGACCGTGAGCCTTTGATAACGTGGCAGAAAAAGAGGAAGATTCCCATCCATGTGTGGCACGCCTTTTTTGATGAGGCGTATGGTATATCCTTGGCAGATGCCGAACGTCTCTTTACGCGGGGCGACATTGAACCGACCGAACAGGTGTTTCAAGCTCCCGGCGGCGCCACGACAAAGAAGGTGATCTACAAGATCTATTACAGGCACGCCTATCCCTTGGCGACGACGGTTGAAGAGCCGCAACTGGTTGCCGACTCGATTACTGACAAGAATGGTCACATCCTTCCCTACGTGCGGTTTGTGGGCGGGAAGTCCCGACTGAGCGAGCAGGCATTGAAGGTTTTGGATTCCGTCAGCCAGGCAGGATGAACCGAACACAACATCAAGCACTTCCAAGGTCGGGTCAAGAGCGTGAGACGCTCCGAACCAAGGGCCAGTTCTGGACACCCGACTGGGTAGCGGAGTTCATGGTTGCCTACGCCCTGCGTGAGCAACCAAAACAACTGCTCGATCCCGCGCTGGGTGAAGGCGTCTTTTTCCGTGCCTCAAAACGTTATGCCGAATCGCATGGGTTTGATCTTGCCCTTTTCGGGCGAGACGTTGACCCCGGCATCCTTGCGCAGGCTCGCCAATCGGGATTGAACGACGCCGACCTACGGCATGTGGAAATTCGCGACTTCGTTCTGGATCCACCGTCCGAGAAGTTCCCGGCCATCGTCGCAAATCCCCCTTACATACGCCATCATCGTCTTTCGGCGTCACAGAAGGCATCCTTGCGCGACTTCGCCCGAACGACTACCGGTATACACATTGACGGACGCGCCGGACTCCACGTGTATTTTCTCATCAGGGCGCTTCATACGCTGTCACCGGGAGGGCGACTCTGCTACATCGTGTCTGCCGATATCTGTGAGGGCGTGTTTGCTCAGGCGCTGTGGCCGTGGATTGTCTCGCGGTACAAGTTGGATGCCGTAATCGCTTTCTCCGCTGACGCGACGCCGTTTCCCGACGTGGACACCAACGCGCTGGTGTTTTGCATACAGAACGAACGTCCCGAGAAGTACTTCGATTGGGTGAAGTGTCAGCGTCCGAGCTCTGAGGAACTGGTCTCCTTGCTATCGGGAGCCAGGCACGAGAGATACGAGACGTTAGAAGTCCACCGGAGGGCTGTTGCAGAAGCGCTGGCGACCGGCCTCTCTCGTCCGCCTTCGCAAGCCACACCCGACCGCTACACCCTCGGCGACTTCGCCTCGGTCATGCGTGGCATCGTGACCGGTGATAATGATTTCTTCTTCATGACGCTAGCGCGGGCGAAGGAACTGGGCATACCGGAATCCCTGTTGGTTAAAGCGGTGGGGCGAACGCGCGATATTGAGGGAGAACAATTCACTCCCGAAGACGTTGATCGTCTTGAAGCCCGCCACAGGCCGACCCGTCTTTTGTGCGTCAACGGATTGTCCTTCGAGCAACTTCCGGCTGCGGTTCAGGAATATCTGAAGGAAGGCGAGCGGCGCGGCCTTGACAAAAAGACACTCATTCAGACGCGTAAACCATGGTATCGCATGGAGACTCGAAAGAGCCCCCCGATTATGTTTGCATACCTTGGGCGCAGAAACGCGCGCTTCATCAGAAACCATGCAGGCGTGGTGCCGCTTACATGCCTACTCTGCGTCTATCCAAAGTGTGAGGACTCGGATTTCATTGAGCACCTTTGGAAGGTTCTCGCACACCCTGACACCATTGCCAACTTGCGGAAGGTGGGGAAGTCCTACGGTGGCGACGCGATAAAGGTTGAACCACGGGCATTGGAACGCCTGCCTTTGCCGGACGCTCTGGTACGTTCCGAGAAGATGGACAAGTATCTTGGGCCAAAGCAAGGGTCATTGGACTTCGGAGAAGAATGAGCCAATCGAGTCGGCCCGGCTGCCCTGAGGGGCCAAGTCGGGGCTCCCACACCACCGGTCATGCGGGTCCCTGCCTGCGCTGCCGCGCGGCAGGCAGGCGCATCGGGCGGTTCCGGTCAGACGCGGGCCAGAGGCCCGTAGGGGAGAGTCATCCATAACGTGCGCATGTCGGGGACCCCTTGCTCGTGCAGCCAGCGGTTGGTCAGGGCGCGTTGGACGAGGCTGTTGGCACTCATCCGCCAGTACCCTTTGCGGCTGCGCGTGGCCAGGTGGACCTCGTCGGGCGAGATGCCCAGCGCGATCAAATGGCGTCGGCGCGGCCTTGCTTTTGGCCCGGTTGACCACCAGTTTGAACCGTCCTTCCACGAATCGGGTCAGGCTCGCCAACACCCGTTCGGACGCCTTCGCGCTTTTCATTATGACGAGGAAGTCATCGGCATACCGGGCAAAACGATGCTCGTGCCGTCGGGCAGCACCCCCCCGGCGTGGAGGTCGCGGCGGATCCGTCCCAGGGCCTTGCGGTCCTTTCGACCGGGGACTTGCCCCCCATTGACAACGCGCCCATGATGGGCGCCAACCATGCCTGGAGGCGACGTCTCAAGGCGCGCCTCAGGCGCGCCGTTGGACGGACGTTTTAATTTGCTGGAAATTACGAACCCGTCTCCGCCCACAATGGACAAGACCTTTTATGTGCGGTAAAAAAGACCATGCGTTGGGAGCCGTCATCGGCGGACGGCATCCCAGGCCAGTTGTCCGTGTAAAATGTAAAAGGAGGGAGGATTCCATGTTTCCTATGGCGGCTCATGTTCGTTCCCCGCGGGATCGCGTTTGGACGCCAACGATCTTGTTTCTCGCCGTTGGGCTTTTCGCCGTGACGGCGTCCGCGCAGCAAAACGCGGCGCTCTCCAGCCGCGGCGCGAAGATTCGCATTTCCGGAACCACCATGAACGCCCGATGGAATAGCCCGGCCGACATGCTGCGGGAGGAGCGGCCCGCCGGCCCTATTCTCAACCAGCTCGAAAAGACCGAGATCGAAATCACGCTGCCGATTGCCATGAACGTCGCGCAGGTGGGCATCGTCCAGTCCGACTATCGAGGGACGTTCTCGCTCGCCCGCGAGGTCGAGATTTCAGCGCCGGGCGTCGAGCCGCGGGTCGCGGAACTCGAGCGCCGGCCCAACCAAGTCCAGCTCGTTGAGTTTCCGGCGCGCACTGACCGGGTGACCGTGCGCGTTCGTTCGCTTTATCCCCCGGAGTCCGGAACGAATCCCTATGGGGGATTCAACCAGATTCAGGTGCTAGTCTCGGACGATCTGGACGCCCTCTATCGTCCCCCCGACTGGTACCGGCCCGCCGCCGAGCCGCGGGTCATGCTGACGGCCAACCTCTTGGAAGACCGGGGAGTGCAGGTCATCGGTTCGCCCCGCCGGGCGACAGAACATCCGCTGACCATTTGGGATGCGGAGGATATCCGGGAGCTGAAACAGCAGATCGCCACTCTTCCGGAAGCGAAGGCGGCCTATGAACGCCTCATCGCCTTCTGCGAACGCGCGGTGGCCCAGCCGATCCCCGTGCCGGCCCAAAAAGACGATGGACGGAATCCGGCCATTGCCTCCGCCCACTCGGCCGCGGCAACGGGTATTGCCAACCTCGGCATGGGATACGCGCTTTCCGGCAACGAGGCCTATGCGCGCGAGGCCCGCCGGATGCTTCTGGAATATGCCGAGCACTTCGAGGGCTGGCCGATCACCCAACACCCGCAGTTCACGCACGATTCGTCGCAGTGGAGCTGGCAGCGGCTCAACGATGCGATCTGGCTCATCCCCGCCGCCTGGGGATTCGATTTGATTCACCCCAGTCCCTCGCTGAACGACGCGGACCGCACGGCGATCCGCGACCGGTTCATCGTGCCTTGCGTTCGCAACATTCTCCGAAGCGAGAGCATCCTCGCCGCGCCGACGAACTGGTCGGTCATCGCTACGGCGGCGGTCATGATCGGCGCGCGCGTCTCCGGCGAGGAAGCCTTGTATGACAAGGCAAAACACGGCATTCAGCGCGGACGCAATCGGGTGGGCGGCATCTACTGGCACGTGGACACGGCCATCGCCGCCGACGGCCTCTGGGCGGAGGGGGCGATCGGCTACCAGTTTATGGCCATGCGCGGCCTCCTGGTCGCCGCCGAGATTCTATGGCGCGATGGCGAAGACCTCTATGGCTACCACAACGGCCGCCTGAAAGCCGTCTTCGACTCGCCGATCTGGTACGCCTATCCGGGCGGACGTTCCTCTCCCGCCATCGGCGACAGCGGCAGCGCGAGCCTGTTTGGCCGCGACGCCCACCTCTACCAATATGCGCTCCGGCGTTACGGCGACAAAACCTACAACGCCATCCTGGCCGGGGTCTCCCGCGCCCTCGATTCGCAAGACAATTTGTTTCTGCCCGCCATAGACTTCCGGCCGGTGGACGCCGCCGACCTGCCGCGCGTGCCCTCCATTCTGTTCAACGAGGTGGGGTACGCCATCCTGCGCGGCGGCGACGCCGAAGAATCGAAGTACCTCCTGCTCAAATATGGCCAGTCGCAGAGCCATTCGCATCCGGACCAGTTGAGCCTGAACTTTTTCGCGCTAGGCCGGGAACTCTTTGCCGACGCCGGCTCCGCTTGGTACAGCACGGATGTCTATCAGCGCTACTATTGCCGCACCCTCGCGCACAACACCGTCGTCGCCAACGGCCAGGATCACATTCGCGCGGCGGCGACTCTCGAGGCCTACGGCTCGCTCGGCCCGCTCGGCCTCGTCCGCGGTCATAACATCAAGGCCGTGCCCGCCGCCGTGCTCGACCGCGCCGTCATGCTGACGGATGGCCGGCTCTACGATGTCTTTCTCGCCGCCAGTCGCATCCCCTACACATGGGAGCTGCCCTACCATTCCTTCGGCGAACTCCAACAGGACCTCGCCGCCGAACCGTGGGCCGAACACCCTGCCGATCAGCCCGGCTACGCCTACTTCGAGAAGCCGCTCCACGGCGCCCGCGACGGCGACTGGCAGGCGACGTGGCGTCAGCCCTCCGGACACATGACGCTGCACTTTCTCGGCGAAACCGGCACGGAATTGGTCGTCGCGCATACCCCGAAAGGCGGCGCGCGGCTTCCGACGGTCATGCCCCGCCGCCACGCCCCGGAAACCGTTTTCGCCGGCGTGGCCGATCTCGTGCCCGCGGGCGCCGAACCCACCGTTCGAGCCGTTCGGGCCGTGCCCGTCGAAGGCGGAC
>Ga0255342_1005424_pt1 | contig 12226 bp, 11 predicted proteins | sample wastewater_treat_3_FD_192416 | JGI IMG/M metagenome (GOLD analysis project Ga0255342, IMG submission 192416) | Wastewater microbial communities from Lulu Island WWTP, Vancouver, Canada - plant14 | ecosystem: Engineered > WWTP > Wastewater > Unclassified | place: Canada: Vancouver, British...
GAAGAGGCTCTCGCGGAGGTCACCCGGCATCCCGTGCGGCTCATGATCCTCGACATCGGGCTGCCCGGCATCGACGGGTTCGAGGTCTGCCGCCGATTGCGGGCGCACTCCCAGCTTCCCGTGCTGATGCTGACGGCCCGTGACGAAGAGGCGGACAAGGTCGTCGGCTTCGCACTGGGTACCGACGACTACGTGCCCAAGCCCTTCAGCCCGCGGGAGCTGGCGGCGCGCGTCAAAGCGATCCTGCGCCGCACGGATCCGCGGCCATCGGACGACCTGCTGACGCTGGGCGACGTGGTGCTCGCGCGCTCCGCGCGCGAGGTCCGCGTCGCCGGCGCGCCGGTCGATTTGACGCCGCGCGAGTTCGAGCTGCTTTGCTGCCTTGTCGAGAACGCCGGCATCGCACTCAGCCGCGACCGCCTGCTGGAGCGGGTGTGGGGCCTGGAGTTCCCCGCCGGCACCCGCACCGTCGACCAACACGTGGCCCAGCTCCGCACCAAGCTCGGCCGACCGGAGCTCATCAAGACGGTCTTCGGCGTCGGCTACAAGGCGGTGGGCACATGAGGGCCCGGGCGGTGCTCGTGAGGCTGTCGTCGTTGGGCCCCCGGTCGTTGCGCATGAGGGTGTTCCTCGCAATCCTGATCGTCGGTGCGATCCCCATCGTCATCGGCATGGGGTGGCTGATCCTGGTGGAGGCGACGAACCCGCCCGCGGCCGATGTGACGACCCGGCCCGAGCACCAGGTGCTGGAGGCCTGGTCGAGAGCCCAGGAGAGCCAGCGAGGCTCGTGGGTCACGCAGCCCCTGGTCGACGTCGCGGCGATGCGCGACCGGCTCCCATCTTCAGAGTATCGGGACCTCGTCTTCCATCTGCAAGCGATCTCCGAAGCGGCCGGCTCCGAATCCGTCTATACGACGGAGTCCAGCAATCGCTTCTTCATGGAGGGACCCGGGTCGGTCCTTGAGAGCCCGGAGGCCCGCCGGCGTTTGCGTGACAGCGGATATTTCTGGGGGCAGGGATGGTACACGTGGCACGACTCGTCGGCGGTCAGGGACGGTGTCGCCAAGCCGGTCGAGAGGTCCGAGCTCGTACCCGTGGTCGCCTGGATGCCGACATCGCGGACCGTGCGGCTCGTACGCGTCGTACCCTTCGAGGCGACGCAGGACGGCACCAGTGCTCCGTTCTACCCGCCCGTCTGGTGGATAGCTGCTGTGCTCGGCGTGTCGTTCGCGTGTCTGATCGGCCTGGCGTTGCTCGCGACGGCGTTGGGCATGCGGGGGGCGACGAAGCCGTTGCGTCGCATGGTGACGGCCAGCTCCCTCGTCGCCGACGGGCGCGACGTCGACGAGGTGCCCGAGACGGGGCCGCCGGAGATCAAGGACCTCGCTGTAGCCTTCAACAGCATGGCGGCGAAAACGGCGAGAGCGCAGGAGGCCGAGCAGTCGTTCCTGCTCTCGGTCAGTCACGAGCTCAAGACGCCGCTCACGGCGATCCAGGGCTACGGCGAGACCCTCAGCGAGGGACGCGCGGACCCCAGGACGGCGGGCGAGGTGATCACCAGAGAGGCGAACCGCTTGAAGCGGCTGGTGCAGGACGTGCTCGACCTCGGCAGAGCGCGGAAGAGCAGCTTCGCGGTGCGCGAGGAAGCGGTCGACCTGACGGAGATCGCCGGGGACGTCAAGGAGCGGTACGCGGCGCAGGCGCGGGAGTTCGGCCTCGACCTCCGGGTCGAGGCCGCGGGACCCGCGCCCGCGTTGGCCGACGCCGACCGCGTGCTGCAGGTCGCGTCCAACCTCGTCGAGAACGCCCTGCGCTGCACGCCGTCGGAGGGGACCGTGACCGTCGCGACGTCCCCGGGCCACCTGCGCGTGACCGACACCGGCCCGGGTTTGGTGAGCGCCGACCTCGACCGGGCCTTCGAGCGCTTCTTCCTCTACGAACGCTGCGGCCGCGACCGACAGGTGGGCAGCGGGCTCGGACTGGCGATCGTCAAGGAGCTCACCGAGGCGATGCGCGGTAGTGTGGCCGTCGAGAGCCGGCTCGGCGTGGGCACGAGCTTCGAGGTGACGCTGCCGATGACCAACGCATAGACGACGAAGACGAGGGCGGGGCGAGTCCTGCGGGACCCGCCCCGCCCTCGTCGCGCTCTGACAAACCTCTGACGTGGATCTGATGAAGCCGCGACAGGGCCGGGCGAAGCTACGCCTGCTGGTAGCATCTGTCCACCGCAGGAGGAGGGGCCACATGACCACCGTGCTCGTCGTCGAGGACGAACACAACATCGCCACCGTCGTCCGCATCGCGCTGGAGCGGGACGGGCATCGCGTCGTCGCGGTGCGCACCGGCGAGGAGGCGCTCGCCGAGCTGCCGCGTCATCCCGTCGGGCTCGTCGTGCTGGACATCGGGTTGCCCGGCATGGACGGGCTCGAGGTCTGCCGGAGGATCCGGGCCGGCTCGAGCCTGCCGATCATCATGCTCACGGCGCGTGACGAGGAGGCCGACCGCGTCGTCGGCCTCGAGCTCGGCGCCGACGACTACGTGTCCAAGCCGTTCAGCCCGCGGGAGCTGGCGGCGCGCGTCAAGGCGGTGCTGCGTCGCAGCGCCGTCGCCCCGCGCGCCGACACCGTCGCCGTGGGCGAGGTCACGCTCAGCCGGTCGCGCCATGAGGTGCGCGTCGGCGACCGGCCGGTCCAGCTCAGCTCCAACGAGTTCAACCTGCTGGCCTTTCTCATGGAGAACGCGGGCTTCGTCTTCTCGCGCGACGCCCTCCTGGAGCACGTCTGGGGCCTCGAGTTCCCCGGCGGCACGCGCACCGTCGACCAGCACGTCGCCCAGGTCAGGTCGAAGCTCGGCCTCCCGGGGTTCATCGAGACGGTCCGCGGCGCCGGGTACAAGGCGGTGTCACGATGACTCCGATCGTGGTGTGGCTCCTCGTCGCGGCCCTGCTCGGCGTCGCCGTCTTCGCCTTCGTCCGCGGCGTCCGCTTCGTGCTCGCCGCCGTCCTCGCGGCCATCCTCATCTGGGCCGTGACCTTCACCTCCGCCCTGGGCATCATCCTCGGTGTCGTCCTCGTGGGCGGCGCAATCCTCGCGTGGAGCCTGCTCGGCGGGCTGCCGGGCACCGCGGCCGCGCGTGCGTCGCGTGCCGCACACCGGTCTTCCGGCACGCCTCTGCGCACCACGCTCTTCCGGACGGTCATCGTGGCGTTGCTGGCGCTCTCGCTGGCGGTGGGCGCGGTGCTCACGTGGAACGAGCGCAACCAGCAGAAGGAGTCGCTCTCCAGCTCCCAGCAAGGACTCGCCTTGCTGGACCTCGCCTACACGAGCCAGCCGGTTCGGGGCCCGGGCTCCGGCCCCGCATCAGACGACGTCCCCTTCGGGTCCGGCTCCGGTCTGTGGATCGACCAGGCGGGCTATCGCCAGATCAGGGACGTGGTCGCGAAGAGCAACTCAGGCCCGCAGACGTTCCTGCTCGACGGTCGCGGACAACAACCGGCCAGGCTGGTCCTGCCGCCGTCCGCCTACGCGGAGTGGAGAGACCCCAAGTCCGGCAGCGAGATCGCCATCCCCGACCAGTCGTTCCCCGACCAGGTCCTGGGGTTCCCCATCACGGAGGATGACGGCCGGGTCCGAGAGGCTCGACGGGGCTGGCTCTCCTACCTGAAGGAACACGGCTGGCGCGTGGGTTGGTCCGACACGTGGAACGGACGAGTGCAGTACGCTATGTGGCGCACCGGGGCGAACACGGCTGCCTACGTCCAGTATCGTCCGCGTACCGAACAGTCCACGCCTTGGTACCTGCGCCCCATCGGGTGGGGGTTCCAGGCGCTGATCCTGTACGCCCTGCTCACGCCGTTCGCGGCGGTCGCCGCGTGGTACCTCAACCGCCGCATCGTGCGGCCGGTGCGGCAGGTCGCCGAGGCCAGCGTGGTCCTGGCGGACGGCGGGACGCCCATGGAGATCCCGACCAGGGCGCCGCAGGAGCTGTCGGTCATGGCGCAGTCGTTCAACCGCATGGCGCAGAAGCTGAAGAGGGCCCAGGACACGGAGAAGGACTTCCTCATGTCCGTGGGCCACGAGCTCAAGACGCCGCTCACTGCCATCGACGGCTACGCCGAGCTGCTGCAGGACGGGGCGGTAGACTCCCGGGAGGCGGCCGAGGTGCTGGGCGCCGAGTCGGCCCGGCTGCGTCGCCTCATCACCGACCTGCTCGATCTGGCGCGCATCGATCGTTCCGAGTTCACGGTCGTGGACGAACCGGTCGACCTGGCCGTGACTGCGCGTGAGGTCGTCGCGCGGTTCGCAGGCTTGGCCGGCGCGCTCGGCGTCGAGCTGCGGGCCGACGCCGCTGAGCCCGCGCCCGCACGCGGCGACGCCGGCCGGCTCCTGCAGGTGGCGTCGAACCTGGTCGAGAACGCGCTGCGTGCGACCGGGGACGGCGGGCGGGTCGACGTCGTGGCCCGCCCCGGTGCCCTGAGCGTCCGCGACACCGGCCCGGGCCTGTCGGACGAAGACATAGGCCGCGCCTTCGACCGCTTCTACCTGCATCGCAAGTACGCCGACGGGCCGAGCGTGGGCACCGGCCTCGGCCTCGCCATCGTCAAAGACCTCACGGAGGCGATGGGCGGCGGCGTCGAGGTGGAGAGCGGGCGGGGGGCGGGCAGCACGTTCACCATCACTCTGCCCGCACCCGCCGCACCCGCCGACGTTTGACACTCCCCTGACAGTGGGCCGGCGGCGAGCTGACGCCGCCGGCCTACGCTCGTCCTCCACCGATCAAGGAGGCGGGGATGAGCATGGTGCGTGGGATGTAGTGGATCCCGGTCTCGCACCCGTTCTCCAACAGGCCGACATGGTCGCGTCACGGGTCGAGGAGCAGCGCGTCGGGGTGGCCGAGCAGCGAGCGCGGGAAGGCGAAGGCCTGTTCGTGGGTGTCGGGAGGGCTGAGCAGTTGGGATGAGTGGGGATTCGCACCAAGCCGGTGAGGACGTGCGCGCAGGGTCCGAACGGATCGTCCCCCACGTACATGCCCCGCAGGCAGTCGCCGCAGCGCTCGTGGAGCGTGCTGTCGGAGCGGTGTGCGGCGATCCGGAGGTTGAGGTCGGGAAGTGGTACGGCGGACGTTCAGCGCCGGCGCTCGCGGGGTGTGCCGTGGGTCGCCGCAGCGGGCACCGTTTCGTTCACGTCGCCTCAAGATCCGCCGGCGACGTCGCCTTCGAGAACCGGGACGCGCTCGTATGCCCCGTCGACGGTGTCGACGTAGCAGGCCAGGGGCGCGTTGCTCGACAGGTCGACGCCCGGCGCGACGCCGCCGGTACCGACGCTGGGGAAGTCGAGCGGCTCGGTGACGGCCTCGTCGCGTTCGCGGCTCATCTGCTCGCGCGGGGAGCCTTCGATGACGCCGCCGACGACGCGCTGCGTCGCGGCAGCGCGTCGCTTGAACCCGGCGAGGACCCCGCAAGTCGATGGTCGGTGCGGAGCGCCGGTAGCAGCCGTCTGCGTGCCGGCCGTAGCCGTCTGCGCGCCGGCCTCAGTCGACGAGCACGAGGGCGAAGTAGCGGTACGCGCTCTCGTGCGTGCGGACGACCTCGATCTCCCAGCCGGCGTTGCGTACCGTGGCGTAGACGTCGATGCCGCAGCCCTCCATCGAAGGCCGTGCCTTCTCCGGCGTCGGGCAGTCCCTGCCTTTGGTGCAGGCGTTGCAGATGTCGCAGGGGCCGGCGCCCATCGTCCACGTCTTGTGGAAGCCGGCGAGGAAGAGCTCGCGCTCAAGGGCGAGAGCGGCGTCGTTGAGGCGCCGCGACTCGGTGTCGGACCGGTCGTAGCCGACGGCCGGCCCGATGCGCAGCAGGACGGCGCGCCTGAACTCGCCGATCACGCGCCGCGTCTGCTCGACGCTCGGCGCTCCCTCCGGCGGGCAGGTCCGGTAGACGCCGAGGTCGTCGCAACCGAACAGGCACTTCATGCGCACCCAGTCGGCGACGACCACCTGGTCGGTCCCGATGACGATCGCCTGGTCCGCGCCGAGCTCGACGGCGCGCTCACACCACTTCGTCAGATCGTCGTCCACGACCACTCCTCACGCAGCCAGGCGGCGGGCGCCGAGCACCTCTCGCCCGTTCCCTCGCACGATGTGTTCGCGACTCTCCTGTGTGGGTCTCGCGCCGCGCCGTACGTCCTCGTCGCCGGGCCCCCCGGCCGAACCGCGAGAGCGGCGCTCTCTGCGCACGGACGCGTCACGCACAGTCCCTGCGGCGCGGACGCGCGATCTTGTATCACCCGATTCTGAGTGAAGGGACGAGGGCGAATCAAGTGCGGGAGGGGTCCGAATGAACGAAAGGACGGCCCAAATCGTCTCTCGCTGGAGCATCACCGACAAGCCGGGCCGCGGCGAGTGCCGACGCGGCTTCCGGCGAACACGACAGGACCACCCGACCAGGCAGGAGGACATCATGGACCATCCGATTCGCGCGAGCAGACTCATGTGGCGCGCCGCCGTGCTGACGGTCGTGGTCGCGGTCGTCCTGCTCGCCGCGGCCACGACCGCCTTCGCGGCGCCGCCCTCAGACACCATCTCGATCGACCAGATCCAAGCCATGCTCGAGACCGGCACGCCGGTCACGGGGTACTTCGACACCGTACTGGGCGGGCCGACACTCGCCTCGCAGACGCCGACGCCGATCCCCGTCACGGTCAAGGCGATCGTCCCCGACGGCGGGCCGGCCGGCGACCTCATCCTGTTCGAGGCGAGCGGCGCCGACATCGCCACGATCGGCGGCATCGCCCACGGCATGAGCGGCAGCCCGCTCTACATCGATGTCGGCGGCGGCACGTACGAGTTGGCTGGCGCCGTCTCGTACGGCGACATCTTCACCACCCACTACCTCGGGCTCGCCACCGCGATCGACGACATGATCGCCATCGAGACGACGTACATGACGGCGCCGGAGATCACCGCGGCACGCGGCGCCAGGACCGTCGAGTTGGAGGCTCCCGTCAAGACGGCCACCGCCGGCAAGGTCCGCAGCATCACCGTGGCCCCGAGCCGGAAGGCGGCGTCGCGCCTCAGTCGCAGCGCCACCGGCCCGGTCATGGCTCCGCTCACCGTGGTGCAGGTCAACGGCCTCGACCGGCGCAGCGCTCTCTTCAAGAAGCTCGTCGCCTCGTTCGCGGCCCGCGGCATCGACATCGCGCCGTTCTCGGCGGGAGCCAGAAAGGGCGGCCCGGCGGCGCCGATGCCGACCTCGGGCGGCGATTCGCTCGGCGCCCTGTACGCGACCGGCGACGTCTCGATCGGGTCGCTGGGCACCGTCACGTATGTCGACCCGGACAACCACGTGCTGCTCGCCTACGGACACCCCTTTGACTGGTTCGGCCCTCACTCGTTGTTCCTCACGAGCGCCTGGGTGCAGGGCGTGTGGAGCACGACCATGGACCCCTACAAGGTCATGTCGCCGGGCGCCGTCGCGGGTGAGATCACCCAGGACCGCGCCGCCGGCATCGCCGGCACGCTGGGCGCCCCTCCGGCCGCCGTGCCCATCACGTCGGAGGCGACCATGGGTTCGGTGACGCGCAGCCAGTCGAGCGCTGCGACCAGCTTCGTCGTCCACTCCCCGTACTTCTCCGGCCTGCCCAGTTACGTGGCCGGAGCCGTCATGTACAAGGCCGCCGACGCCAACATGCTGCCGGGCAGTGCCGTCACGAGCGTGACCATCGACGTGACCGACGGCAGCGACGACTACGTGATCCAGCGCGACAACGTCTGGAGCGATTCTTTCGACGTGTGCTCGACGGCGGTCGGCGACATCAACGCGGCGTTCGCAACTCTCGTGCCGCCGCCGGCCGGCGTGACGGCGACGGTCACGTCCGTCGCCATCTCCGCCGATCTGTCGCGGAAGCAGAAGAACGCCACGATCACCGACGTGAGCTGCCCCGGCGGCCTTCAGACCGGAAGCAACACGTTGACCGTGACGTTGACGGCGGCCGACGACAGTACGCTGAAGGTGCCCGTGACGCTCGAGTTGCCGCCAGGGTGCGCCCGTCAGGGCTTCCTGACGGTGTCCCCGGCGGGGGGCGCGGTCAGCCACAAGTTCGCCGCGCCGGCCAAGGCGACCGGGACGACGCTCGCCGACGTGGTCGACGCGATCAACAGCGCGCCGACCAACAGCCAGTTCCGGGTCGACTTCATGCCGAGCTCCGGTGCCGACGTCACCCTGAGCGCCGTGGGCGACACCCACAAATGGATGGTCGAGGGCAACGTCATGAAGGACACCGGGCGGCTGGCAGTGCGGGCGCCGGCCACTGTCGTCAAGGGCAAGGCGTTCTCGATCAACGGCAGGGTCGTGAGCGCCGACGGCGACACCACCCTCACCCTCTACAAGCGCATGGCCGGGACGAGCACGTACCAGGTGGTCGGCCCGGTGCAGGCCACCGCGACCGGCGACGGCTCGGCTGCCTTCAGCAAGAAGGTGACCATCAAGAAGGACACCACCTTCAAGCTGGTCTGGGAAGGCGACGGCAGTCACCTCGGTGCCACCTGGACCAAGCTGGTGCGCGTCAAGTAGTAGGAAACAGCAAGAAGGCGGGGCGTCTTGTCAGGGCACCCGACGCGCCCGCCGACGTTTGACACTCCCCTGACAGTGGGCCGGCGGCGAGCTGACGCCGCCGGCCTACGCTCGTCCTCTACCGATCAAGGAGGCGGGGATGGGCACGACGGCGATCACGCTTCGGCACACGGGGGACCTTGATACCATGCGGTGGCGCATGGCCGAGAGCATCCTCATCGTCGAAGACGACCGCAACATCGGCGACCTGGTGCGGCAGTACCTGGAGCGCGACGGGTACCAGGTCACCTGGGTACGGAGTGGAGAGGAGGGCCTGGCGGAGCTGCGCCGGCAGCCCCGGTCGCTCGTGGTGCTCGACGTGGGCCTGCCCGGTATCGACGGGTTCGAGGTGTGCCGCCGCATCCGCGCTCTGGGCGAGACGCCCGTGATCATGCTCACGGCGCGCGACGAAGAGGTGGATCGCGTGCTCGGGCTCGAGCTCGGCGCCGACGACTACGTGCCCAAGCCGTTCAGCCCGCGGGAGCTGGTCGCCCGGGTGAAGGCCGTGTTGCGCAGGACGCAGCCACGGCCGCCGAGCGACGTGCTCACACTCGGCGATGTCGAGGTGAGGCGCGGCGCCCGCGAGGCCACGTCCTCGGGCGCTGCACTCGACCTGACGATGAAGGAGTTCGACCTGCTGGCCTGCTTCATGGAGAACGCCGGGCTGGCGCTCACGCGCGAGCAGCTCCTCGAGCAGGTCTGGGGCCTCGAGTTCCCCGGCGGCACGCGCACCGTGGACCAGCACGTCGCGCAGCTTCGCGCCAAGCTGGGCGGCGCGCTGACCATCGAGACGTTGCGCGGCGTCGGCTACAAGCTGGTGCGGCCGTGAGCGCCCCGGTCGCCGTCCCGCCGCGAGGCGGCGTGCACGCCTCTGCCGTCACGACCCCGGTCGAGGGGCGCCGCCCGGCGCCGTGGCTGACGATCGCCGCGGTCATCGCGGTCTTCTCCGGGCTGCTCCTGGTGCTCGCGCTGTTCCTCGGCGCCGCCTTTCGATCGTGGCCCTGGCCCGCCGGCCTGAGCACCAGCTTCGGCCTGGTCCCCCTCCTCGGTTGGGACACCGCCGTGGCGACCGGCGTCGCGGGCCTCGTCGTGGCAGTGGCCATCGTCCTCACGGTGACGCTCTCGCGACACCGCACGCCCGGCGGGATGACTGTGGAGCCGGGCGCCACCTTGGCCGGCGACGGATCATCCGATCCACGGGTGCTTCGGCGAGTCGTCATGATCGCGGTCGCGGCGGCGCTGGTCGCCGGCTCCGTCCTCTTCTTCTCCGCCTTCGCCGGCATGGGCCTGGGCTACGGCTACGGCCTCCCCGGCAGGGTCGTGCTGATCGGCGCCGGGGCGATCGCGCTCCTGGGCATCGCCTCCGCCGTGGTCGTCGGCGTCCTCGCCGTGCTGCCGGGCAGTCGCGCGCGAGCGACCTCGCTGCGCACACGCTCTTTCGTCGTCCTGGTGGTCGCCATGATCGCTCCATCAGTGCTGTTGGCCGCTTTGGGCGCGTATGCGTACATGCGCGTGTGGGACTCCGCCGCGAGCCTGCGCGCCGAGCAGACGCAGTACTCCGCAGCACGGCTCGCCGACGATGTACGGTCCCTGCGCTCCGCGCCTGATCGCTTGAGCCCCGCCGCGCGCGCACGGGTGGGCGAGGCGATCGTCAAAGCCTACGCGGCCGGCAACACCGGCGGCGCATGGCGCTCCACCATGGCGGACGTCAAGAGACTGCACGTGTTGCCCCGCTGGGCTATCCGCGGCCTCGCCAGGCATGGTCATGCCGTGGGAGCCCTTGATGGCGGCGTCTCCCGGGGGTCCATGCCCGACATCGTCGCCTGGCGGAGTGGGCCGCGGGAGGTGCGCTACTTCACGACAGAGGCGTTGTCGGAGCCGTTCGACTACTACGGCCACAGCCCGATCGACCGCGGCACCGTGGAGGGCCTCCTGGTCTTGGGGGGCATGGGGCTCGCCGTGGTCGTCGTCCTCGGCCTCCTCGGTGCCTGGGTCCTCTCGAGGGGCGTCGTGCGGCCGGTGCGTCGGCTGGCGGAGGCCAGCGGCCGGCTCGCCGAAGGCGAAGCCGGCGTCACGGTGACGCCGGAGGGCCCGCGTGAGCTGCGCGAGCTGGCCGTCGCCTTCAACGACATGAACGCCAAGATGGCCAAGGCCCAGGAGACCGAGCAGGCGTTCCTGCTCTCGGTCAGTCACGAGCTCAAGACGCCGCTCACCTCGATCCGTGGGTACGCGGAAGGCATCGGCGACGGCACGGTCGAGGCGGACTAGGGCGCTGCGGTCATCGGGGCGGAGTCGGCGCGGCTGGAGCGGCTGGTCGGAGACCTGCTCGAGTCGGGCAGGATGCGCAAGGCGGCGTTCACCGTGCGCCGCGAGGCCGTCGATCTCGCCGCGGTGGCCGCCGACGTGGCGCGCCGCTACGAAGCCACGGCGTGCGACGCCGGGCTCACGCTTCTCCTGAACACCGAGGCCGGCGGCGGAGCGGTCGCCGACCACGACCGCGTCCTCCAGGTGGTGTCCAACCTCGTGGAGAACGCGATCCGCTGCACGCCGGCGCCCGGCACCGTGACCATCGCCACCGCACCGGGGACGATCACCGTCTCAGACACCGGCCGCGGTCTCACGAGCGACGACCTGCCGCGCGCCTTCGAACGGTTCTATCTCTACAGCCGGTATGGGACCGACAGGCCGGTCGGCACCGGATTGGGGCTGGCGATCGTCAAGGAGCTGACTGAGGCGATGGGCGGCAAGGTCAGCGTCTCGAGCGCCGTCGGCGTGGGCACGGCGTTCACGGTCGCGCTCCCGGCCGGTCCGGCGACACCTCCGGCCGCGACGGACGTCACGGCTGCTCCAGGTCCGGACGCGGCGGTCACGGTCGTGCCGGATCCGGGCCCGGCCGCCCCGGCGCCCGCGCGGGACGATGCACCGTGACGCGGGGCGCCGCCGCATCTACCGCTCTCGCGCGGCGCGGCGGCGCCGGTCGGCGCTCGCGGTGCTCGTCGCGGCGGCGCTCGCACTCCTCGTGATCGTCACCGCCCAGGGCGCGAGCCCGAAGACCGTCCGTGTCCGGTACGACCGCAAGGCGGCAGTCGGTTATGCGGACGCCTGGGCGCTGAAGACGAACCCGCGTTACTGGTCGTCGCCGGACAACGACTGCGCCAACTTCGTCTCGCAGTGCCTCGCGGCCGGCGGCCTTCGTCCCACCTGGGACGCCGGACTCGAGTGGCATGCCGACGGCGTCGAGTTCCCCAGCGTCGCCTGGGTCAACTGCGGCGCCCAGAAGAGGGCGCTCTCGACACGTGGCGCCACGCATACGAGGTACATCTCGCGGACGACGCGAAGGCAGCCGCCGGGCTGGTCGCGCGGCGACATCGTCTACCTCGGGAACGTGGTGGACGGTGCGGTCGAGTGGCAGCACGTGATCTTCTGCAGCGGGAGGCGCGGCGGCGAGTGGGTCTACGACAGCCATACCGCCGCGCGCCGGCGCGTCGCCCTCGGTCACTGGTACCCGAAGCACTTCACGGAGGTCCGCTTCTGCCGGATCGCCGACGTGGTCCAGTACACCGGGGAGTGACGAGGAGCCGGAGTCTGGGGCGGTGAACGGTCGAGGCCCAGTGGCCCCGGGCG
>Ga0255342_1005425_pt1 | contig 12219 bp, 12 predicted proteins | sample wastewater_treat_3_FD_192416 | JGI IMG/M metagenome (GOLD analysis project Ga0255342, IMG submission 192416) | Wastewater microbial communities from Lulu Island WWTP, Vancouver, Canada - plant14 | ecosystem: Engineered > WWTP > Wastewater > Unclassified | place: Canada: Vancouver, British...
ATTAATGAAACTTATTATGATAAGGACGGCATAGCATTATTTGTTAAAGATCATGAATACATTGAAAACCTTTGTGTAAAAACATTTACGCATACAGTTGGAAGCGACGAATTTATAAGCGACGAAAGAATGATTTATGACCGGAACGATAATTTGATTTTGAAAATTGCAAATATTCCATCATTATCGAGTAATTCACACGCAACTGCATTTTATGTAAATACCCGATATGTGTATAAATAACGCTGTTTTTTTATATAAAGTTTATTGATTATCCGCAAAACTTCCTAATCAATTCTCGTCAAAACGAGCGAACAAGTTCGAGCGGCCACATCCCTTTAGGGCGTGGATGAATAGTTGGAAATTCAATCGGCTTTAGCCAAAATTTAAATAATCTTGGGCTAAAGCCCGCTTTTAAATCCGGTTTACCCGCGAGTTAAAACTCGTGGTAATTGATAAATGTTTTTAGGACACATTGCGGATAATCATATAAAGTTTTAACTTTCTCTGCTTGTTTATTACAAAAAATATAATTTTCTTTGTTCAAGTAAAATTACCAACAACCCTTTAAAATTATTTGCCTATTGGAATGACATTACTCAACTAATTTAAAATAAACCGTTTAATAGTTAAGGTAATGGATATTCTTTTGTCGATGACCGACGAGGAGTTGGTTGCATCGTATGCCGAAGGCAATAATTGTGCGTTTGAGGTTCTTCTTTCCCGGCACAAACAATCCCTTTTCAGTTACATTTTGTATGTGGTTCGCAATAGCGATTTGGCTGACGATATTTTTCAGGATACGTTCATCAAAGCCATTTCCACGATAAAACAAGGTAAATACACCGAGAGCGGTAAATTTCGTGCCTGGATTACACGCATTGCACACAACTTGATTATTGATTATTTCCGTCAGGAACGGCACGAAAACACGATTTCAAACGACGAGTACGAGTTTGACCTGTTCAATAATTCCAAACTTTGCGATGACAATATTGAGGTGACTATGGTGAAAACTCAAGTTCTTGATGATGTGAGAAAGTTAGTGGAATTTTTGCCCGAATCGCAACGCGAAGTATTGACCATGCGTTATTATCAGGAGTTGAGTTTTAAGGAAATTGCCGATAAAACCGGTGTGAGCATCAATACGGCGTTGGGAAGAATGCGTTATGCCATTTTAAATATGCGTAAAATGGCTAATGAAAACCGAATGGTGTTGTCAATGAGTTAGATGAATTGAGAGTTTCGATTTGACTCCGTCAATTTACAATTCCAAATCAATAAACAATGTGAGTTGGAACTCGCAAGAATCATCCCGAAAACTTGTGGAAATATAAAATGAAAAAAGAACAAGTTAGTTGTTTAGGTACCTCCAAAAGTTTCAGTTCAACCCTTATGGGTACCGTAAAAGCAAATTAGCCATAACCTGCATTATTCACCCTTTTAGCTTATGCGATGCAAAGCGCGAACCTTACCGATAAAGTGGTCCATTTCAAGAGATTTGGAACACAGCATCTGCGTTACGAAAAACAAAGTTGTACATGTATCCCACCACTACCATTTGCGGAAGTTTTATCCAACATCAGCGGTACGATATGAATGTAAACGATAAAATCCGTTCTACTTTTGGTGGAATTGGAGAGTATGGATTCTCTTTTTTAAAGATATAAAGCAAGTTTTGAGTAAATGTAAATGTAGCAAAATCGATTAAAAAGGCACCGAAAATTATTTTCTAACCACTTAATTATTATTTTTGTAAAAATAAATCGTATAAGACTTATGGATCGATTAAAAGTTGCTATTGCCGATAAGATTTTAGAGGTTTCGTTGGGAAACCCGGAAGAAATGAAATACAAGTTGAGTAAGATTCAACGATTCAGCGATTTTGCCGAGGCTTGCAAGACATTAATGACAAAATATCCCGACATCGAAACAGAGTTGCTCGAAATGGTTCACGATGATGATTTCGACGCTTCGCGTGCTTCGCGACGGGTAGATTCTATTATCAGTCGGGAACAGAAAATAGCGGATTCCGCTTCTGATGCTCAAGCCAATCAAATCCCCGAAGTGATTCCCATTATAACTCCGCCACCGGCAATTGATTCCGAGAATGACGTGTCGATAGCGGAAAATGAAACACCGTTCAAAGAAACGATTGAAGAAAATGAAGAACTACCGGTAGTTGAAGAAGTATTCGCTACTGAAAACGAGATTGAAACGGAGACGTTATGGAAAGAAGAATCACAAGTTGCGGATGAAATAAATCAGCCCGAAAATGAGGTTATTTTTTCAACTGTGCCGGAAGAAAGTGCAGAAAATGCTGACAAAAAAGCAAAAAGAAAAAAACAACTCACGTTGCTATGGCAGGTGTTAGCTATTGCAGTAGCTGTTTTCGTGGTAGTAATTGTGGTTAAATTTGTGATAAGCTATTGGAAAACAATACTTATCGTATTGGGTTCGCTGTTAGTAATCAGTTTGCTTTTGATTTTTCTAAAAAAACGTAACAAAAATAAAGTCAATTAAGTGGAAGAAAATACACCGATAAAAAAAACAAGCCGTTCAACGTACTTTTTTCTTGCTACGACAATAATTTTGGCGATATTGCTTATCATCAATAAAATGAACGAAGCTGGGAATAAAAGATACGACACTTCTACTGTTCTGAGTAAAATTGTTCATATTCAGGAACTTGCTACCGTAAAATACAATTACGCGGGCGTTATTGGGTACAAAGATAATTTCAAGATATTAAACATCAGCGTACCGCTTACCGATAAATATTTCTTGCTGAAATACAACGGCTACCTTAAAGCCGGAGTAGATTTCAGCAGAATAAAAGTGAATATTAACGGCGAAAATGTTCATGTCTCCATGCCTCGCGCACAGATTTTCGATATTGTTATCGACGAAAACAGCATAAAAGTGTATAACGAAAGCGATAACGCCTTTAATCCCATAAAAATACAAGACTACAACAAAGCGTTGATGAATGAGAAAGAAACGATGAGTCAAGACGCCATAAAACAGGGACTCTTGAACGATGCAAACCGTCAGGCGGAACTGGCGATAAAATCGCTTTTAGAGGAAATGGGATTCAAAAATATCGATATAACTACGGAAATTATTATTCCGGAACTTCATTAACTACGGATTTAAACTCAAACAGTTATGAAATTTACATCGAAACTCTTCCTTGCCTGGACATCCATTTTTTTAATATTTTATATCACTGTTATTGCCATTATCGGCTTGTTTTGGGGGATTCGCATTCAGTTTTGGCAATGGTTGCTTGTGTTTTTAATTGCAGGTGTGTTGCCACCGGCCGTTCTTACTTGGTTGTTCTATAAAAGATTGGACTATATGGAGTCAGAAAATCAAGAACCGCCCACATTTTCGGGACAGAAAAAAGCAACCTTTGTTTTCAAGACAAGATCGAATAATCACTATGCCGAATTGTTGCAGAAGATCGATAGAAGTTTCATCGTTTCCTATTCCGATAAAGAAGCCCGTATTGTAAAATTTAGGACCGATAGCCGGATTATGTCGTGGGGAGTTGGCGGATACGTTAAATTATTGGATGCCAACAAAGTGGAAGCCATTGTCTATCCTATGATTGCCGATTCAAAACGAGAAGAAAAGATATTGCTGCAAACGCTGCGGTTATTGAAGGCGGTGTTGAATCCGTAGAAATCCGTCTAACCGATGACTGTCTGACGGATATAAAGTATAAGTATCAGACGGATTTTAAGCCGTCAGATGCCTCAAACGGATAACCTTCGCAATACATAATCACTCGTTCATCAATGAATTTCAGAAAATCGTTGTGCTGTTCTTTTGTTATCATTTTCGGATAACTAAGGATCAGCAGTTCAATGGATTTTGCTTCCAATCGATAGGGCAGATGCATGAAACGGTAAGGCGTTAACGTAAAACCTGCTCTTTCGTAAAACTGCAATCGCCTTACCGACAATTCGTTCACAAGCGGGTCGATTTCCAGAATAATGGTATGATCGGAATCGCGCAGATGACGAAGTAATTGCGACCCGAAACCACCCCCTCGAAGTTCGGGATTCACTGCCAGATATTCCAAATACCTATACGAATCCCATTCCCAATAGAACAGCAACCCGATAAGTTCACCCCCTTCCCACGCCGAAACCGGAAAAAATTGCGGGTCGAAACAAGCACGGATGTGGTCGCCCATCTTTCGCCTTTCGGCGATGGGGAAACTTTGTTCATACAACTTCCAAACCTTATCCCAGCGGTACTTGTCGGTTTCTTTTATTTCTAAAAATTCCATTCTTTTATCTTTTATCTCTTGTCTATCTGTCTTTGTTCTTTGTTCTTTGTTCCTTGCTCCTTGTTCCTTGTTATTTTTGTTCTTAGCCGCAAAAGTATTACTTTTACAATTCTTAAAACACTCAATCTGAATTTTTGTTTATAATACACTTATTTAAAACAGATAAAAATGTCTAAGGATAGAATATTGACGAAGAATTTCTTGTTTCTCACAATTGCAAATCTGCTCATGGCCGTTGCTTTTTATTTTATGACGCCTGTAATGGCGTTGTTTATGGTAGATATTTTCGGCTCCGGGAAAGACGAAATTGGTATGGTGATGTTTGTTTTCACCATCGCAGCCATACTGATGCGCCCTTTTTCGGGTTATTTGCTCGATACCATGAACAGATACACGGTTTATGTGCTGTCGTTTATATTGTTTTCGCTGGCATTTTTGGGTTATCCCATCGCTTTTTCTTTTGCATTTTTACTCGTGCTGCGATTTCTTCACGGACTTACGTGGGGAGCTATAAATACTGCCGGATATACGCTTGCAGTTGATTTGATCTCCGAAAGAAGACGAGGGGAAGGATTGGGCATTTTCGGCCTTTTCATGACTGTTGCCATGGCGATCGGGCCGATGATGGCAATGTCCATTTCCGGCAATTGGGGATACGATGTGTTGTTTTATTCGGCTGTTGGATTCTGTATGTTGGGTTTTATATTTGTGATGCTGCTTAAAACTCCCAATATCAAAGGTGTGCGTAAAGCGCTCAATTTGAAATCGATGTTCGAAAGGAAAACCTTGCCGGTAGCTTTTAATATAATGCTTACACAAATTCCGTACGGCGGAATTATTTCGTTTGTAGCTCTTTACGGCCGTGGAATTGGTGTGACAAACAGCGGAACGTTTTTCCTGATACTTTCCATCTGCATTATTGTTTCGCGTATATTGAGCGGACGTATATTTGACCGTTTTGGTCCCCGAAACATTACTTTTGTAGGGTTGATATTGGTGATGATAGGCTTTTTGCTAATAGGTTACTTTGCCACTCCCGTCGGATTCCATTTGGCGGCAATTGTGCTTGGATTCGGATTCGGGGTTATTCCGCCTACGTTTCAGGCTATGGCCAACCGCAACATATCGCCCGAAAGGCGGGGCGCTGCCAATTCCACTTACCTTATGTTTTTCGATTCCGGAGTAGGGCTGGGCATGTTATTCTTCGGCGCACTAATCGATGTGGTGGGATACGCCGGAACGTTTTATTTGTCGGCAGCTATCCAGTTACTGGCGCTGATTGTTTTCTTTACCGTTACCTTGCCGAGGTATAGAAGGGAAAATGAGATTAGCCTGCATTATTCATCGAAATAAAAGATAAAATTTTCTTTTTCAAAACCACATAATGTCAAGTCAAGAGTTCAAAGTATTGAGTTTCGAGTTTAAAACGCGCTTATTTATAAGAATTTACAAAATACAATTTACATTATTTTATAATTGACACGACAAGAAATACATAGAATAATGTATGCTGACCATTGCTACCCACATAATACGGGTTAGAAAAATGTCTTATTGAATTTTATTCTTCTAACAACTTCTCAATTTTCGCCTTTGTTTCCGGTAAAGAAGGAAGTATGTGGTTGCCGAAATCCACCATTACGCCGTTTTTGTCGAAAAGCAGAAAATAGGGGACGCTACTTCCCGTGTTAAAACGCTTTACGATATCTTGCCACTCTTTGTCGGTAAGAGCGATGTGAACGCCGTGAAGATCAAGACTTGGAATAATGTTTTTCCCGCGTTCGGTTTCACCGTCTAACCACAGGTAAACAAACACGATGGGCTTATCGACAAGTTCTTCGTGTAGGGCTTTGCTATAAGGAATTTGCTTCATACACGGTCCACACCACGTTGCGCTGATATCAATATACACCACTTTTTCCGGATTAGAATCGACAATATGTTTCACTACGTTGGCAGAATCGGTTATCAGCGAACCGCTTCCGTGCAATTCAACGGCATTTTTCCCTAAAACTGCATCGGAATAAATGCGCGGATTGGCATTGTAGGCTTTTACCTGATTGTACCGGTTGTTGAGTGTGGTGCGCAGGAACGGGTCGGTAATTGTTTTATTTATCATTACGCGATTGCTGTCAATCCAATCCGTTTTATGAGTTTGCAGATACAAATCATTCACAAAACTTGCAAAGGTAAATTGCGACAGATAGGCGTTTGTTGAACTCGATTTTAATTTTTCAAGTATCTTGCCCAGTAATTGAATGTTATTTAACTGAGCTTCATTTATTTTGATGTAAAATTCGGGATAATTTTCTTCAATTACGTATCTCGAAAAACCGTTCACTGCCCTAAAATTATCCGCCATAATTATTGAATCATCCGTTTCACTTTCAAATGTTTTTATGAAATCATAATACATTTTCCGCTCTTTACCTGTCAGTTCCTTTTTTGTTCGCAAGAAGTGCTGATAAGGAAATAAGAACAACTCATTGTAGTAATCCAATGCCACTTGCTTTTTTGCCCATGTGTTAAACGTTTCCGAAGTGTTGTGCTCTTGCTGAAATGCAGCAAGTTTTTGCAACGTTTTTTCGTACTGCTTTTCCGCGGCTACCTTAAACTCCATATACGGCAGTTCATACGGTTGCGTATATCGTCCTAAATATTGGTTTCGGAAAGCGTTAATCTGTTTGTTCAACTCGGCACTAGTTCCTCCGAAAACGGTATGAGCAATATTTTTGAAATCTTTTTCGATATACAAACTGTCGCCCGGGGCGATAACGATGCGGTCTTCCACCGGAACAAACGATATTTCGCGGGTGGTAATAGGGTAAATTTCAAAACGAAACATTCCATCTTCGGTAATGGGTGATGAATGAGTAGTTTCGCTTCCCTGAAAATCGAGTAGTTTTATTTCCAACCACTTCACGTGCGGATAGACATCGCGATTGCTTATTCGCCCCGTAATAATGGCTTTCTGGCCTTGGTCTAATTCAGCACCGGTAAATATGGGCGGCGTTTGATTCTCTTTCTGTTGTTGGCAGGCAGAGAAGATGAGAATTAGAGAGAGAAGGAGGATTGTTTTTAATTTCATCATTTCTTATTATCTGTAAAAAATTTGTATCTGTAAAAAATTTATGGATAAACTTTTTTATTTTAAGCAACTGCTACTGCAATACATTTTTCAATTTTTCTTTCAACATCCCTTTTCCGTAACCTGACCATATTTTCTCTACGATGCCTTCGGGCGAGATAAGCACGTAAAACGGAATGCCACGAATGCCGTAAAGACTGGCGTATCCTTCCATCCCTAAATAATCGGTTAGGTTTACCCAAGGAAGTTGATGACGTTGTAAGCCCTCTTTCCAAATTTTTTCCGTGTCGGTAGTAATGCTGATAATGGTTAATTTGTCGCTGTGAGCTTCGTAAATTTCTTTCATTTCGGGAAAAGCAGCGATACAGGGTGGGCAACCTACTCCCCAAAAATCAAGTAATAAGTATTTTCCTTGAAAATCTTCGGCAATTTTGTGTGGTTTCCCTTGTGGGTCGTATAACTCGGCATTAGCCATGGGTTGTCCTTCTTGTATGATTTGCATCGGGAAAATATAGCGATAAATAAGTTGTCCTTTTTGGCTTTGCTTTTGTTCATCGGTAAGGCGGTTATAAAGATTTTGCATTTGTTTAATATTGTCTTCGGGATATGTAGTAGTGCTTCCATAATTGACTGCAAATCCTGCATAATCAGCTAATTTGTTTATCCAGTTTTGTGTAACAGGTTGTGTTTCCATAACATCGAAAAGTATTTGATGTTTAATAAATTCAATACTGTCAAACTGATTACTTAGCCGCCGTGATTCCGTTCGAGTTGATTCGTTATTTACTTGTTGCATTTTATCAATGGAGTTATAATAAAGAAAGAGTAGCGAATCGGACTTTGAAGACAGGTCGCCCATAGCATCGCGATAAATCTCTTCTTCCTGCTGTTCCTTAACATTACTTTCAATACTCCACGAGGAGAGATAATACCCTTTTCCGGTTATTTTGGTTCGGGAGCCGGGAGAAATCCAAACAAAGATTGTTGTCATTGGGTAATTTTCTCCAATCACCATAAAACTAAGCATTTGCAGCGAGTCTGTTTCTCCTTCAATAGTAAATTTCCCATTATGAATAGTGTCTTGCTTAAAAAGAGTACCCACTCTCCCTTCTATGGTGTATAATTGTACAATATCTCCGTCGGGTACATTATCAATTTGTCCCGTAATTTTAAAGGTATTGGTTTGGGCGCAGGCGGTAATTGCAACAGCAACCAGTAAAAGGGTAAGAATTGTTTTTGGTCTCATGTTATTTTGATTAGTCATTTAGTTGCCAAACTCAGCTTCCATTCTTTCTTTTGCCGTATAAAAAGCTTTGTGGAAATCTCTTGCAATAATTTTCCCATCGGGCGAAATAAATACGAAATAGGGCAAACCACCAAAGGCATAATCATTTTCTATTTTTTCATTGCCGTTTGTTTTCTCTGCATCAAACCAAGGATGGACAAGCATATTCTTTAATACAGGTTTTAATTCTATATTCATTAGTGTGGTATTCGGGGCAATTTTTTCATAGAGACTTTTTATATAATCAATTTTATCGGTTATACCGATAATTATCAGATGAGCTTTGAATTTATTGTATAACTCAATTACTTCTTTATCAATTATTAGAGAACCGGGACATAATCCCCAATGATAAATCAATACATACGAGCCTTTACAACTGCTTAAAGAAATTTCCTTGCCACCCAAAGCAATTAGATGAAAATCAGGTGCTTTATTGCCGGGTTGCAAAAGAGCAATTTTATCGATTTCTTGTTTTAGAATTTTGCCGAAATAACTGCTTTTTGCTTCGTTATTCATTTTCTGATACCTTGTTTCTATTGTTTCCAAAGGTGCAGAATTAACCCTATGAAGTGCATCAATTATAGTGTGTTGAGATGATGGAAATTGATTGTAAAAGTCGCTTTTTAATAAAGATAACTTCTGAAAATCTTCTTTGTTGTCAAAATGAAAAGAGTTGAATTTATCAGCATACTCTTTTGCTTTTACGCTGTCTTTTGCAACATTTGCTTCTTCAATGAGTCGAGATAAATTAGCTCTCTCTCTTCCAAGAGAATCGTCAAGTTGTATTGTTTTTTGCAGTAATTCGTTATCATAAAGTCCGCCTTCTAACCGGCAATAATAAATTTGTGATGCTGTACCAATTAAACGTGTGGTTCCGTCTTGTATAAGCATTGTCAGTCCTGATCTATCACTATGAATAGTCTCTTTGACAACAGGTTTATAGGTCATTATATAATACCCTATATGTTCGTGGGTGTCGCTGTATGTAAATTCATCTTGTTTTTCAACAATAATATCAAATGCAAAACTGCGACTAAATCCGGGCATCGTAATTAGTTCAAAGCTAAGTGTATCTCCGGGAGATAGCCCTTTAATTTTACCTTCAAGCGTGAAGGTCATTGCGTGTGGTTGTTCTACTACTTTTTTCTGTTGTGCTTGTGCCGATATAGCTACGGCAAGCAGCAAAAGGGTAAAAATTGTTTTTGGTTTCATATTATATTTATTGTTTATTTGATAAAGTAAACACATCTTTCAACTTTTCTTTTACTTTTTCCGGATAAAATCCAACGGATTTCATAACCAATTTTCCTTCTTTATTAATCAGATAGACTGTAGGACGTGTCTGTGCTCCGTAGATAATTTTAAAGGGTGTGTGATCTTGTAGGAAATCGGACACCATTATAAACTTCACATTATATTCATCTTTTGCCTTTTTGAGATATTCTAGTGATGAAACCGTATTGTAAACAACAATCTCGAAGCTCTCCCGTGATGTATTTTCATACAAATCAACCAATTCATTTCTACCTCTTTCTCCCATACAGCCCAACCCTCCGTATAAAAGTAAAATGTTTTTACCGCTTAAAGAAGAAAGTTTGAACGGTTGTCCATTTACATCTGTTGCTTCAAAATCTTTATACGGATCGCCCTCTTCTAATTGCTTGTTCTCAATGTGCATTAGAATGCTTTTACCGTAAGGCGAGAGCTGCATTTCTTGGGGCAACCTGTTCCATATAGCTTTAATGGTGTCTTTGGGTATATCGAGCCTTACCATAAACAACCGTTGCAATCCGCTGGGTACAGCGGCATACTTTATGGCAGCTTCTATATTTTTAAGGGAAGCGGTGTTGTAAACTATTTCAGATTCTTTTATCAAACTATCTTTTTTTTCGGGATGCAGTTTAAATTGTGCCGAAATGCTATCCATTTTTGTGTAGTAAGTGTCCCAAATTTCTTTGTCGATTTTGAGATAGTTTTCTTCGGTAATTTGTTGCGCTTGTGCCGATATAGCCACGGTAACGAGCAAAAGGGTAAAAATTGTTTTTAGTTTCATATTATTCGATTTTTTTATCTATTCTTTATTTGTTATTAATTTACCGCATTTAATTTCTCTTCAATGGAAGCCGCAATTTTATCTTTGTTGTTGATATCAAACCCAACCACTCGCGATGCAATTTTGTTTTCTCTGTCCAATATCAAGAAAGTGGGCATTCCCATTTGCATTTTATTCATTATATCTATACGCTCTGTTTCATTGCTCATTGAATTATAAACTACGGGGTAAGTTATTTCTTTTGTTTTAACATACTTGTCTAAGTTATTTTTAGGGTCGAAAGGATAAAAAACCACAACATCTACATTAGGATTAGTTTTGTACTTCTCTATTAATTCGTAAATAAACGGCGGAGCGGTTTGGCAAGGTCCGCAGTTAATCATTGACACAAGGAGAATTGTTTTTTTACCTTTTAGATTTTCAAACAAGAAAGATTCGCCCGAAAGCGTGTTCAAATTCCAATCAGGTACAACTTCACCATCGGAAAGTGGTTTAGATGTATTTGCTTCGCCTTTTATCGGTTGCAACATTGATTGCGGCTTATCGAAAGATTCAGGATAGGCAAAAGAAGAAAAAGTGTATTCTTCGATAAATGGCTGAAACGTATTGGTTGTGATACGGAGAAAATAAGGTAAATTTTGTTGTTTGTTAATCAATAATTCGTGGTGGATGGTATCATTTACGGGAAGAGCGGCAATGTAATAATAATGCGCATTGTTAATAATAGTATCTTTTTCGCTAACGATATTATAGCCATTCGACTCTAATATTTGTAATAAAGTAATTAAAGAACCTTGAGCAAATTCAAAGTCTCTGCGTTTTAAATCACTGCTTTTTTTTATTTGTCGCGAAACTTCCATAGGGGTATATACATCGAATATCATCGAGTCTCCATCATAATAATTGTGAGTAACGACATCCACATTAAAGTAGGGATGATGGTAGGAAGATTCTTTATACATTTGATATCCATCGAGAAGAACTTCTTTTTCATCTTTCTTAAAAACGTAGTTATCGGACGACGGAATGAACAATGTGTCTTTCTCCGTCACTCCTTGTATGGTAAGCAAGTCGATATGAAAAGCAAGTATTGGATTTTTTATAAGATTTTCAAGAGTTGCTTCTTTTATGTTGTTTTGGGCACAAGCTGTTATTGCCACGACAACCATTAAAAGGGTGAGAATTGTTTTTGGTTTCATTATATTCTGTTTTAAAATTATTTTTTTAATCGTTTTAAATAGCGGCTGCTTTGAAGGCAGCAACTACTGAAAGATTTCTTTCAATTTTTCTTTCAGCGATCCTTTTCCGTAACCCGACCAAGTTTTTTCTACAATGCCTTCGGGCGAAATCAGAATATAAAACGGAATGCCGCGAATGCCATAACGTGCAGAGTAACCACTTATCCCTTTAAAATCATTTAGGTTTATCCACGGTAATTGGTGTTTTTTTAATCCCTCTTGCCATACATCACGCGTATCGGTGCTGATGCT
>Ga0255342_1005427_pt1:0-5000 | contig 12218 bp, 10 predicted proteins | sample wastewater_treat_3_FD_192416 | JGI IMG/M metagenome (GOLD analysis project Ga0255342, IMG submission 192416) | Wastewater microbial communities from Lulu Island WWTP, Vancouver, Canada - plant14 | ecosystem: Engineered > WWTP > Wastewater > Unclassified | place: Canada: Vancouver, British...
GGAGATGGACAGACCGAATCAAGGATGGTTGACTCTCATTTAGAATGGTCCTAACAGAGGGGTCATGTCACACCGGATCGGGACCACAGACTCGCTCGCTCTTCCCATCCGGACACGTCCCACACGACTCCCCGCACACGGGGTCCGGGCCGCACTCCATTATCCCACACGCTGGTTCACAGTCGGAACCACACCCAGATTGCACCAACAACAAAAGGAAGACCGCCAGTACCGACGAAAAATGGAGCGATTTCATCACGACCTCCAACATCCAGAAGACTACAACTCAAAGACACCACAACGACCGACCCCGATGTATCGTAACAGTCGACTGCCAACTGCACATACGCAACAGGTTAGATCGGCGAACCGGGGGATTCTGGCATGTTCCGTGAATCCCCGTCAAACATTCCCACGGGACTGGCTAGAAGACGGAGCATGTAGGCGTTCGGCACAAGACCTGCGCCCGCAGAAATGACCACTGCGATTCTTGTTGGGCGTCGAAAAGGTTGGATGTGCATGAACACGACAATCACCCGTACTTCACAAAGTCCCCAATGAGTCGAATGGACGGGGCTCACTCGATGCCGCGAGGTATGGTTGCACTGGCGGCAGAAAGAGACAAGAAGGACAACGGTGGTCAGTTACCGACGGATCAGGCGGCAGCGCCATTTAACGGGCAGTTGCGATAAGGTGGTACCAATCATGAACCAAGTTGGCGTCATCGGGCCCACCAATGCTGCCTTGATCGAACGCACCTCAGGACTAGAACTTGGTAGCCTGGAAGCAGTTGCCCGACGCATTGGGTTTCTTTTGGCCAGCAAGGGGACGGCCATGGTCTGCGTCCCAGACAGGGGCGTTGGCCTATGGGCGCTTGATGCCTATTTCCATGCAGGTGTCGCCATACCAGTTCTCCAAAGGAACGATGTAGTCCCCGTCAATCTGGTCAGGATGTAATCTCGCATAATCCGAGGTCTGAATGAGGAAACGGCGATTAGCTCCAAATTCCGCGAGTGTCACCGCTCGTCGGGATCTGTAAAAATCTGGACGTAGTGGTCGGTGGGTAGCGCCGGCGTCAGCCGGCGTGGCCCCCGCCGGACCTATTCGTCCTGATCGTCCCGGCCTTTCCTGTCCTGCTTTGCTTCGTGCTTGGTCGTGCACCGTTGGGCTCCTTGGGACGACTGTCCCCTTACGACAAGGTTCTTCCCGGCCTGCGGCCAAGCGTCCTTGTTCGAGCACTGTTGGGCTCCTTAGGGCGACTGTCCCCTCACGACAAGGGTGCTCCCGGCCTGCGATGAAGGGCGCTACGAGGTTGCCCCCGGCTGCGGTGCTGGTCTCGCAGCGACGAGGTGGCCCCCGGCTGCCGCTTTCTTCGGCCCGTGGTCACTCTTCGTGATTCAAAGGGCGTGCCACAATCGCCGCCCACGATTTTCCGCCTGGGGGTATTCTTGGTGGGCACGGGCGAATCATGATGGATGGGTGCCAGATGACCGGGTAAGCCATGATGATCGCGATGAGGTGGGCAGGTCAGACCCGTTGGATGCGGAGAATGTAGATGAGGGTCACGGTCACGCTCGTATTTTTCGGCTGGGCACTCAGTTCCTGTGGTGGTGAATGCGGTGATAGAGAGAACTATCTGGAATGCAACACCATTCAGCCAGTCGCGCCGACCCTCATCCTTGACGAAACTCCGGTTACACCTCTGAGTACGACCTTCGGGTTTGGATGCGCGGAGCCTGACCACTACTCTGGCGCGTGTCTTACGAAGGAGTCGCCGAACGGATACGTTTCCGTGGACGGCCACGCCCAGGGCGTCCGGTCAGGTCGGCCGCCTCCGGGTCATCGCAAAAAGATGCTTCCTGAAACATCCGTGGGCGGGCATCGATATGACCAGACATGGAAGCATGTCCTGCAACGGCCTCGGCCTCAGACATCCGCGACGGCCAGGGCACACGGGCGCCGGCGCGCCCCCTGCCGGCGCTGGTGTTCGAGCGAACCCCGGGCGAGGCGGCCCGGCCCCTGCCGTCGCGCTGGCAGCGCCGCGAGCCTGAACGGACCGCCCTGCACGCGGTCGTCCGAGGCCATTTGGCGGAACTGCTGGACGACGCCCGCCGTCGCAGCGACTCGGGCACGGGCTACCCGGCGTTCGTGAGACACGAGTTCAGCCGCTATCTGGATTGCGGAGTCATGGCACATGGTTTTTCCCGCCTTCGGTGCCCGGACTGCGGGTTCGAGCGGCTGGTGGCGTTCTCGTGCAAGGGCAGGCTGTGCCCGTCCTGCTGGGCGCGCCGGGCGGCGGACACGGCCGCGGACCTGGTAGACCGGGTGCTGCCCGAAGCCCGCTACCGCCAGTGGGTGCTGACCTTTCCGTGGCAGATGCGCTACCTGCTGGCGACCGACCGGGCCTTCCAGAGTGCGGTGCTGCGGACGTTCCTGCGGACGGTGGGCGCCTGGATGCGATTGCGCGCCCGGCGTCTTGGGCTGCGCGGCGGACAGGTCGGGGCGGTGACCTTCGTGCAACGCTTCGGCGGCATCCTCAACCTCAATCCCCACTTCCACACATTGATACCCGACGGAGTGTTCATTGAGGACGCCGACGCCCCGGGCGGGCCGCTGTCCTTCGTGGCCCTGCCGCCGCCCACCGATGCCGATATCGCCGCCCTGGGCCTGCGGCTGGCCACCCGCATCGGCGACCTGGCCCGGCAACGATTCCGCCAGACACAGGACGACCCGCCCTGGCAGGACCCAGACGAGTTGCCCCTGCGCATCACCGTCGCCGAGGCCGTCCGGCCGCCAGGTCCAAAGCCGCCGCGAGCGCTTCCCTGGGAGGCCGCCCCACCGCCCGACGACCAGGGGTCCGGGAAGACCCCCGCCAAAGCCTTGTGTACCCGGGTCCAGGGCTTCTCGCTGCACGCCGCTCGCACCGTGGCGCCCGACGACCGGCTGGGCCTGGAGCGCCTGTGCCGCTACGGGCTGCGCGCCCCCTTCTCCCTGGACCGCCTGTCCCTGGACCCTGACGGTCGCGTCCGCTACCGCCTGCACCGCCCCTGGCCCACGCCCGAGGGTCGGACCGAGATCCTCCTGGAACCCGTCGCCTTCCTGCGGCGCCTGGCCGCCCTGCTGCCTGCCCCCTACCAGAATCTGGTCCGCTACCACGGCGTCTTCGCCAACCGGTCCCGATTCCGCAACCGCCTGCCCACCGCGCCGGCCAGGACCGCCGAACCGGAGGCGGCATCTGCGACCACCACGGCCACGGATGCCTCTCCCGCCGCGACCGCATCCCCCGAATCGGCTGCCGCGCCCCCTGCACCCGCTGCCCCACCGCCCGACCGACCACGGCGTGTTCACCTGGGGTGGGCGCAACTGCTGCGCCGGGTTCTGGACGTCGATGCCCTGCAATGCCCGCGCTGTCCGGCCCACCGGCCCATGGTCGTACTCGCCTTCCTGACCGACCCCGCAGTCGTCCGGCGGATCCTCGAACACCTGAAGTTGCCCGCTACCCCGATGCCCGTCGCAACGGCAAGGCGTGTCGATTGGGAGGCCGAATTCGACACCGGCGACCGGCCTGATGAATGGTATGGATACGACGCCGACTGTGGAGCAGGCAGCACGGGCGACGACGCCGGCATCCGCGCCCCTGCCCGGGGACCGCCCTGAACCTGGGCGGCACGTCGCGTTTCGCGTCAGGAACAGCCCGTCACCACGCCGCCTCGCCGCCCGCGGACTGGCAACGGCAATCGGCAGCCCCGACTCGTGCTCCGCGGACACACGGAGAAGGCATCAGTACGCCCTCCGGAGGCATTCTCGGCCATGTGACGACGCGATCCAGCCGGGAGACATGTCCGATTCCACCCGAACGACCTTCTCGATGCCTCGACGGGGTCCCTGGACAGACCTCCCTATCCAGGCCGATCGCCCGTTTCGTGCATGAAAGTTCCTACACGCGATCCTTCCACCTGCGGTCCCGGAAAAGTCAGCGCTTCTTGTCGCTTTGAGAATTCATGTTGGGATTTGGAATGCCGCCATTTGCAAAAAGATGGCAGCTGCCCCACCGCATCCAACAGAAACCAGGATAAAGACTCCTGTGTGAATAAACTGAAAGGGGTGTGGTCGGAAAACTGCCCCTGCTCCCGGAAAGAGACCATCGGCGGTTGCAAGCGTGGTGGGGACGAGCCCGACCGCAAGATGACCACGTGGTTGTACGGTGGAATGACGACCGAAGAGTACCGAAAGGTCTGCGAAATGTCCGTTTATAACACCTTCATCGAACCCGAGGATGCAGCCCAGTAACTGACCCCTCTTGTGTTTATAATCATGGGATAGGGGGCCATGTTATGGCTGCGGTGCTTGGGATTTCAGCTTTTTATCACGACGGGGCTGCCGTTTTAGTGGTTGACGGCAAGATCGTTGCCGGGGCCCAGGAAGAGCGTTTCACACGGATAAAGCACGACCCATCTTTTCCCGTAAATGCCATTGAATACTGCCTAAATGCCGGGGACTTACAGGCACAGGACCTGGAATTGGTGGCCTTTTATGAAAAGCCTCTGGTAAAAATGGATCGCCTGCTGGAGACCTATCTGGCCGTTGCCCCACGGGGTTTTGTGTCGTTTTATCGGGCCGTTGGGGAAATGTTGGGTGGAAAATTGGATGTGTCCAAGATGGTCCGCCGCCATCTGCCACAATACAAACGAAAGGTCGTTTTTTCAGACCACCATCAAAGTCATCTGGCGTCGGCCTTTTATCCGTCTCCATTTGGTGAGGCGGCCGTTTTGGCCCTGGACGGGGTAGGGGAGTGGACCACGACCAGCTGGGGTGTCGGTCGTGGCAAGGACATTCAGGTCCAGGGTAGGATGCAATTCCCCCACTCCCTGGGATTGCTGTATTCGGCCTTTACTTATTACTGTGGTTTCCGTGTAAATTCCGGGGAATACAAATTGATGGGCCTGGCGCCATACGGTCAGCCCATCTATGTTGACCAGATTCTAAAACACCTGATTGAC
>Ga0255342_1005432_pt1 | contig 12213 bp, 10 predicted proteins | sample wastewater_treat_3_FD_192416 | JGI IMG/M metagenome (GOLD analysis project Ga0255342, IMG submission 192416) | Wastewater microbial communities from Lulu Island WWTP, Vancouver, Canada - plant14 | ecosystem: Engineered > WWTP > Wastewater > Unclassified | place: Canada: Vancouver, British...
TATCCTGATATCAACGAAGCACCGTCGGTTTTATTTGGATCAATAATATATCTAATAGATTTATTTACTGTAGCTTTTATAGCCTGAATCTTAGTAATAGCCATTGTATTATCCTTCCCATATAAAAGTACTGATTTTATCTTTAGATAATGTTAAAAGGAATATAAGCCCCTGGAGAATAATTGGTAGCGAACAAGCCATAGCAATTATTAATAAATAAAACCAGAAATCAGTACCAACCTTAACGCCGTTGTCTATAAACTCAAGAATCATACCGAAAAGCATTATCGTAGATATGAGACCGGTTATCCAGATTGCTATATTACTTACTAGTAATAATATAAATGTTGCTATGTTTAATATACCAAGCAATATAGAGCAAATTACCTTTAAGCAGATTTTAAGGAATGACGTTAATACGGCTACAACAATATTATCCGTTTTTGATGGTGACTTATTATCCTCATTTCCCTGATACCCATCTTGAGTACTTCTATAATAAATATATTCGTAAGGGATCTCGTTGTTCGTTAATATATCATATGCTTCGTTTATCTCTTTAAGCTTTTCTTCTGCGAGATGCGATAGAGGATTATCTCCAAATTGGTCCGGGTGGTACCTCCGGACCGACTCGTGGTAGGATTGTTTTATTTCTTCTTTGGAAGCACTTTTGTTTACGCCCAAAACCTCATAAGGATCCATGCATTATCATCACCTATCTAATCATCTTAGGTACGGTTTTATTGACGATTTGCATAACTTGTTCGAGTAGCGTTAGCGCTTTATTTACATCTTCTTGATTTATAGTTTTTGTTTCATTCGCTCGCTTTGCAATTTGATTTATATTACTTCCTATTTTCCCTATCTGCCCGGTTAACGCTTTTAGTTCTTTAAAGTCATATTTTATTACATATCCATCTATTAACATTTTTCTAGCGTATGCTCCAAAATTATCAGTACCTAATTGATGCATTTTTTCCTGAATCATTTCTTTTTCTTCTTCAGTAACCATCAGTTTTAACTGTATATTTCGTTTTCTCTTCGCCACAACTTTCACTCCTTAAGATGGGGTTTGGGGCTTTGCCCCAAGAAGCAAAACGTGAGGATTGGGCAAAAGCCAAGTCCTCCGTTTCTACGCAAGTGTGTACACACTTGCAATGCTTGCTACTCTCCAGTACTTTATCTCCGGTATACACCATTTTGGGAATACAGGCAAGTTATTTAAAAGAAAGCGCTTACATTGTTTCCAATATGTCAGCTAAGTATTGCTCTAGTGCTTCTCGGACAACAGCGCTTTTAGTAAGATTGCTTTGCGCTGTTTTATAGGTAATGGCCTTTACTAATTTTTCGGGCAAATAATATGCTCTTTGTACGTAACCTTCTTCGCTCTTGGCCTTCTCGTTCTTTTCTTTATCCCTATCTATATCAGCATTATTCTCCTCGTTATCGGTCATAGTAATTAGATTCTTAAATACATCTGCTGTATTATATCTTCTCTTGTTTGCCATTTATTTGTGACCCCCTAAATATTCATCTATAAATAACCTATAATCATTTGCTACTGTCGAATCTGCCGCATATGAGAATATATCTTTTTTCACGGCTTGAGCTTCTTCAACTACCACTGAGGAACGAATATACGTATTATAAAGTTTCGCATCTATTTGTTCGCTTAATTGTGCAGTTAGGGCCTTGATGTCCTTGTTTATGTTTGCCCTGGGATTAAATCTAGTTAGCAAAATACCGGCAATCTGAAGGGTTTTATTGCAGTATTTACGGACGGTATTTATAGTATCGTTTAGTTGAACGATACCTTTTACAGCAAATATACCCGCCGTTGTCGGAATAATGATCTCGTTAGCAGCTGTAAAAGCATTTATTGTTAGGATTCCTAAAGAAGGTGGAGTATCTATAATGATAAAGTCGTAGCTATCTAGTACGGTTTCGATACACTCTCGTAATGTGTATTCTTTACCTGTCTTATTTAGTTCCTGTTCCATGCTAGCTAACAATATATTAGATGGAATGATATCAAAGGATAAATGCTGGATTGTCTCTTCCAATGTAGCTTCCTTTTTCAATAACTCGTACATTGTTGGGCGATTGTAATTATCAGCACCTGCATTATCAGAGAGATTTCCTTGAGGATCCATATCAAGAGCCAATACTTTGTATCCTCTCTGATCTAGTCCAGCAGCCATTGCATGAGTGGTTGTAGTTTTAGAAACTCCGCCTTTTTGATTAGCTATAGTTATTATTTGAGACAAATTATAAACCCTCCTTGTAAAAGTACTGTGGTATCAGTTTGCAACGCGGTGTTGACGCTTTGTGTTTCCCAAAAATGACATAGTACTATACTCCTTTAATGGTATAAGTGAAAACTACTAAACTACTAAAATACTTTAGTAACATAGTACTAAAATACTTTAGTACTATGCAAGCTATACTTCTTCAAGAGAATCTACATCTTCTACATATCTTAAAAATTATTAAGTAAGGAAGCATTGCAAGCCTTGCTTTCGTTAGGAGAAATAAGCGGTACCTTCCCTCCCTAAGAAATATCCCAAGCGTCTTCAGACGACAAACAGCGTCGAACGCCTGAACGAAGAAATCCGCCGAAGGGAAAGGGTCATTCGCATTTTCTCGAATCGACAATCCGTCATCCGGCTGCTGGGAGCTTTGCTCATGGAACAGGATGAAAAATGGGCCAGCGGTAGAAAATATCTTAACATGGAGGAGTATTTATCCTGGCGCAAGAACAACAATGTCAGCGATAACACCAAGGTTACAAGAATCATGTAGGTGACCATTTTGACCGAGGTAAATTTACACACAATTTAGGACTTGACCTGTTATTAGAGGTACATTTTGTTATGGAGATATTGCAGCTCATTGTATAGGAACTGTTTCGGCAGTTTATATAGGTAAAATCTTATTAAGCAGAGGGGGGAGTTTATTTGAAGAAAAAGTCTAAAGAAAAAGAAATGGCTTTTTTATACCTAGAAGAATTTAAACTGGGACTTGCTGGTAGAGTAGATGTAAGTTTAAATCAAGAAAAAAAAGGATACGACATCATACCAACCCACCCTTCTTTTTTACTAAATATAGATGCAGTTAGTAAGGGTGACCCTCAGGCAATTGAGGCTTGGGAAAGCTTGGTAGAAGCGTTTGTAGCTACATCTCTCTCAATGAAAGATAACTTACCTGATTATTATATAGCCGTGTTTAATCCATATAATACCAAGAAGTGGTTATTGCTGATTTTGGATGGAGTAATACTATATGATTTTGCATCAAAATGACAAACTCAATAAGGCGTAGAGCCTTTTTAGGGGCTCCGGAATGTCCGGATAATCCTGGGAATTGTGCGTAGCCAGCATGTGTGTTGGCTTCTTTTTTTTGTTTTTTGTCCCCAACTGGCTATTTCGTTTGCCTTATGTAGGTATAAAAAACTATTCGCCGACGGCAAAAACGCCTTAGAATGGCTCTAGGGGGGTTTATTGCTGCTATTCATTCGACCTTTGGGGCTAGTTGATGCAGAGATGTTCAGATAGTTGGCCAGACACCGACACAAAAACCGACATGGTTATTGGCATATCTGCTGGTAGCACTCAAGAAACACTGGCATCACACCGACATTTTCCGACGCTATAAAAAGGCGAAGCAGGCCAGCGAATGGGAGCGATGGCAGGCGTTTCCACGGCAGGCTCTTCCTGCGGGCCGTTTTGACCCGGCGTGCATGCCGTGAAGCATAGGATGAATGCGGTCAACAGAGCTAATCCCCGTAGTTTTTTCATGGAAAACCTCCTTTTGTTATGAAACCTTTCTTATTATATCAAAACATCTGAATTTTTCGGGAACTCATCACAAATGTATCTAAACGAATATGAAGTTTTTGTGAATTGTTGTATAATGACAGTTGTATTAATGCTGCATATTGCAGTATAGATGCGCATTTCATAAGGAGGAGAATTATGAAGAAGTATCTTGCACTGCTGCTCTCAGTAGTCATGGTCATCGGCCTGCTTGCCGGCTGCACCGGCGGCGGAAGCGACCAGCCTGCGGGCGGCGAAGGCGGAGAAGCTGCCGGCGCGGATCCCTACACCGGTATTCCTTACTCCAGCGACACGGAATACGACTATCTGTATTCCGAAGAGATCACCAGCATGAACTATCTGGCGACCTCTGTATCGGCGAACCAGAAGCCCCTGGCAAACTTCGTCGATACCCTTATCGAGTACGACAACTTAGGCAACATCGTTCCCGACCTGGCTACCAGCTGGGAAGAGAGCGACGACGGTCTCACCTGGACCTTCCATCTGAGAGATGACGCCAAGTGGTATACCTGCGAAGGCGAAGAGTATGCTCCCGTTACCGCCAACGACTTCGTAATGGCGGCAAGACTGGTCGCAGACGTCAAGTTCGACTCCGATATGCCCGACATGCTCACCTCTTACATCGTCAACGGCTCCGAACTGTACAACGGCGTCATCGACGACTTTACGCAGCTGGGCGTAGAAGCGGTGGACGACTACACGCTGGTCTATCACTTAAAGCAGCCCTGCGCTTACTTCCTCACCCTGCTCACCTACGGCTGCTATCTGCCGGTCAACGAGGAATTCTATAAGTCCTGCGAGATCGAGAATCCGACTCCGACCATCAACGACAGCGGCGAAGAAGAGCTCGTCACCAACGAGTTCGGTACCGACTACGACAAGATCCTGTACTGCGGCGCCTACATCTGCCAGAGCTGGCTGCCCCAGGAAGAGATGATCTGGGTCAAGAACGAGAATTACTTCGACGCAGACAAGGTCTACATCACCAAGGTAAACGGCAAGTATAACGCTCAGGCCGACTCCATCGCTCCGGAAATGTTCCTGCGCGGCGAGATCGACTCCTGCTCCGTCACCACCAACATCCTGGATGAATGGCTCAACGGCGACAACGCCCAGTACGTCCACCAGTCCAAGAAGCTGGGCACCATCATGTACATGCTGTTCAACTTCAACCCGAAGATGGAAGACGAAGCCGCAAACGAGGCTTACAGAGCTGCCGTCAACAACAAGAACTGGCGTATGTCCATCGTGTACGGTCTGAACAAGGCTTACTGCCTGTCCGCTTACGATCCGTATTATGCGGAAGAGCGTGTGACCAACCTGATGATCCCCGCGGACTTCGCGATGGTCGACGGTAAGGACTACACCGAGTTCGGCAACCTGCCCGAACTTTCCAAGGGCTTCTATGACGAAGCCAAGGCTCTGGAATTCAGAGACGCTGCCAAGGCCGAACTCGAGGCCGCCGGCGTGCCCCTGCCCATCCAGATCCCCGTATTCTACAACCCGTCCACGCCGAACATGGAAAACTCCTTCCAGCTGATCGAAAAGCAGCTCGAAGAACTGCTCGGCACCGACTACATCGACATTACAGTCTACGCCGGCCCGACCACGAACTTCATCGGTGAAGTCCGCCGTCCCGGCAAGTGGGGTCTCTACGAACAGGGCTGGTCCCCGGACTACGCAGATCCTGCCACCTACTTCGAACCCTTCGGTTACGGCTGGACCTTCGGTTCTCAGGAATACATCGAAGGCGATGAATACAAGACCGGCTACATCTACACCGAAGAAGATTACGCCAACAACGTGATCGACGACGAAGAACTGGTCGGAACCCCGCAGATGGTCTTCAACTCCCTGGTCGAGGCAGCCAGAGCCGAAAAGGAACTGAACGCCCGCTACGAGCTGTTCGCCAAGGCGGAAGAATACGCCCTGACCGAAGGCCTGATGATCCCTTATCAGCAGTACAACGACGGCTATGTTGCTTCCAAGCTCGCTCTCTACGAAGCAGAGAACGCGATGGCCGGCATCTGCGCCTACAAGTATAAGGGCATGCACCTGCTCGAAAAGTCCTACTCCATGGAGGAATTCGAGAAGGCTACCGAGGCCTGGGAAGCCGAGAAGGCAAAGTAAGACGCTTTGAGATCTCCAAATCTCAATAGAAAAGCGCAATAAAGTGGAGGGTGTCCCAAAAGGCATGCCAATGCTGAAGGGACGCCCTCTTTTCTCAATCAAACACAGAAGGAGGATGAAAAGGTGGCGAAATACATACTCAAGCGCTTCGGCGCAGCCCTTCTCAGCCTTTTTATCATCATTACGCTCATCTTCTGTCTACTGCGCCTGATGCCCATCGAAGGCTATCTGGGACCGAACGTGGATAAGCTGAGCGAAGAAGTCATCGCAGCGAAACTGGCTGCGAAGGGACTGGACAAACCGGTTCCCGTGCAATTATTCAACTTTTACCGAAATCTCGCGCGGGGCGACCTGGGCAAATCCTGGATCTACCGCGAAAACGTGGACATCGTCAAGATCATCAAGCCGAAGATCAAGATCTCCGCGAAACTGGGAGCGATGGCCATGGGCCTCTCCCTCCTCATCGGCATCCCTTTAGGCGCGGTCATGGCGCGAAGCAAAGGCAAGTGGCCCGACAAACTGGGCACCGGCTTTATCGTGTTCCTGCAGGCTGCCCCTTCCGCAGTGTACTTCCTGTTTATCCAGATGTACGCGACAAAAGGTACAGGCTTGCCGATGCTATACAACGACAGCAAACCCATCTCATGGATCTTGCCCATCATATCCCTGGCCCTTCCCTCCATCGCCAACTACGGCATGTGGATGCGCCGGTACATGGTGGACCAGATGAACCAGGACTACGTAAAACTGGCCCGGGCGAAAGGCGTATCCAACAAGGCGGTCATGATGAAGCACGTCTTCCGCAACGCCTTCGTTCCCATGGTCCAGACGATCCCCTCGTCCCTGCTCTTCACCATCATGGGTTCTCTATATGTGGAGTCGATCTACTCCGTGCCCGGCATGGGCGGTCTCCTGATCGACGTTATCCAGCGCCAGGACAACACGATGGTGCAGGCGCTGGTCCTCATCTTCGCCTCGGTGGGCATCATCGGCCTGTTCCTGGGCGACATCCTCATGGTGCTCGTTGACCCGCGCATCAGTCTTACCGGAAAGGAGGAGAGCCGCTGATGAGTCTGTTTAGAAAAGGCGCCGTCATGGAAAAAGCCTCGGAAGGCATGGCGGATCAGCTCGAGAAAGCGCTCCGGGATTCCCTTCCCGACGATCTTACGCCCGAGCAGGTCGCCGCGCTCGATCCTTCCCGCTTCGAGATGGCGGAATACGACGATACCCTGGCGGAAAAGACCGGCTACTCCAGCTATTCCTACTGGCGCAGCACGTTCCGCGCGTTCTGGAACAACAGGCTGGCGAGATTCCTGCTCGTCGCGCTGCTGCTCCTCATCGCATTTACGATCATCCAGCCCCATCTGCCGGGTCAGCGGCCCCCCGCCCAGATCTACGATTTCGACGACGGATCCGTCATGAGAAATCTCCCGCCCAGCCACGACTTCTGGTTCGGCACCAACGCCGTCGGCCAGGATTTGTGGGCCAGAGTGTGGAGCGGCACGAGAACGTCGCTGCTGATCGCCCTCATCGTCGCGATCAGCGATAACGTGATCGGCATCACGATCGGCATCCTGTGGGGCTATGTCCGCAAACTGGACGCCTTCCTCACGGAAGTCTACAACATCATCGACAACATCCCGAGAACGATCATCCTCATCCTGATCTCCTACATCCTGCGTCCGGGCATGGCCACCATGATCATCTCCATGTGCTGCGTCGGCTGGCTGGGCATGGCCCGGTTCATCCGCAACCAGATCCTGATGATCCGCGACAGAGACTATAACCTCGCGTCGCGCTGCCTCGGCACCAGCACCGGCAAGATCATGATCAAGAACCTGCTGCCCTACATGGTGTCCGTCATCATGCTGCAGACCGCGCTGGCCATCCCGTCGGTCATCTCCGACGAGGTATTCCTCACCTACTGCGGCCTGGGCATGCCGAAGAACATCGCCTCCCTGGGCAACCTGGTGGAGGAAGGCCGCAAGATGATGATGACCAGCAGCCGGTACCAGCTGATCTTCCCGGCTCTGGTGGTCACGTTCATCACCGTATCGTTCTATCTGATCGGCAACACCTTCGCGGATGCGTCCGATCCGAGAAACCACGTATAGAAAGGAGGCAAAGACATGTTGAACAATGGAGACATCATCCTTTCCGTAAAAGACCTGCATGTGAAATTCAGCCTCCGCGGAAAAGTCCTCAACGCGATCCGGGGCATCTCCCTGGACCTGCATAAGGGCGAATCCCTGGCCATCGTCGGCGAATCCGGCTCCGGCAAATCCGTCTTCACCAAGAACTTCATCGGCCTGCTCGACAAGAACGGCTGGGTGGATTCGGGCGAGATCCTGTATTACGGCATGGATCCGGAACATCCTGTCGATCTGGCGAAATACAAGACGGAGGAACAGTGGCAGACCATCCGGGGCAAGGAAGTCGCCATGGTGATGCAAGACCCGATGACCTCCCTCAACCCCTTAAAGACCATAGGCTGGCAGATCGAAGAAGCCCTTAAGCTCCACCAGGGGCTGAAAGGCGAAGCGGCCAGCAAAAAGGCGGTGGAGATCCTGCAGGACGTAGGCATTCCCGAAGCGGAGCGCCGCGCCAAGCAGTATCCCCATGAATTCTCCGGCGGCATGCGCCAGAGAGTCGTCATCGCCATCGCCATGGCCTGCAATCCCCAGATCCTCATCTGCGACGAGCCCACGACGGCCCTGGACGTTACGATCCAGGCCCAGATCCTGCAGCTCATCCGCAACCTAAAGGAAAAATACGGTCTTACGACCATCTACATCACCCACGACCTGGGCGTCGTAGCCAACGTAGCGGACAGAATTGCCGTCATGTACGCCGGCGACATCGTGGAAGTGGGCACCTGCGAAGAGGTGTTCTACGACCCGCGGCATCCCTACACCTGGGCGCTGCTGTCTTCCCTGCCCCAGCTGGGCATCAAAGGCAACGACCTGTATGCGATCAAAGGCACGCCGCCGAACCTGTTCAACGTCATCCGGGGCGACGCGTTCGCACCCAGAAACCCCAGGGCGCTTAAGATCGACTTCGAGCACCGCCCGCCCTATTTCGACGTCTCCCCGACCCACAAGGCCAGGACCTGGCTGCTGGATCCGAGAGCGCCGAAGGTGGATCCGCCGGAGATCATCCGGCATATCCGCAATATCCACGTGGGAGGTGTTGAAGAATGATCGACTACAAAGGAAGAGAAGTGCTCTGTTCCGTGCGGAACATGGAAGTGACGTTCGGCAAGGGCCGCAAGGCCTTCGTGGCCGTCAAGGGCGTAAACTTCGACATCTATAAGGGCGAGACCTTCGGTCTCGTCGGCGAATCCGGCTCCGGCAAGACCACGATCGGCCGCGCCATCATCCGCATCAACCCCATCTCTGCAGGAGAAGTCCTGTTCAAGGGAGAACGCATCTCCGGCAAGATCTCCAAGGAGATGGACAAGATGGTGACCCAGAAGATCCAGATGATCTTCCAGGACCCGATGGCATCGCTGAACGAACGGGCCAAGGTCGACTACATCGTCTCCGAAGGTCTGATGAACGTCCATCCGGACATGAAGAAGGAAGAGCGGGAAGAACGCGTATCCCAGGCGCTGTCCGACGTAGGGCTGCTGCCCGAGTTCGCCACCCGCTTCCCCCACGAGTTCTCGGGAGGCCAGCGGCAGAGGATCGGCATCGCCAGAGCCCTCATCATGGAACCCGAGTTCATCATCGCGGACGAGCCGATCTCGGCGCTGGACGTATCCATCCGTGCGCAGGTGTTAAACCTGATGAGCAAGCTGCAGAAAGAGAGAGGCCTCACCTATCTCTTCATCGCCCACGACCTGTCCGTCATGCGGTTCATCACGGACCGTATCGCGGTCATCCATAAGGGTGTGATCGTAGAGCTGGCAGAGACGGAGAAGCTGTACGCCCATCCGCTGCATCCCTACACCCAGGCGCTGCTGTCGGCCATCCCGATGCCCGACCCGGACAACGAGAAAAAGAAGGTCGTAAAGGTATACGATCCTTCGGTTCACCACTACGAGAACGATCCGCCCCGGTGGATCGAGATCGAAGAAGGCCATTTCATCATGGCCAACGGCGAAGAAGAAGCGAAGTACCGCGAGATTCTGAAAAAGTAAAGACACAAAGAAGCGGAGCAGAGGACGTCCTCTGCTCCGCTTTTGCATTTGCGGGTAACCGTTATTTTCCGGAGGATACGACAGGAATGTCTACGCTGCCGCCATTCACCGTAAAGCGGTAGTCGTGGTGGAACGGAACGACATTAGCAGAGTCGACGCCGTATTCCACCAGCTGCTCCGGGGTGCTGAGCTCCAGCGCGAAGTCCGTCGTGGAGAAGCCGCAGAACGGCAGGATGTATACCTCGAGCCTGTGACCCGGCTGCACCGTGTAATAGTTTGGCTGCAGCCAGATGGTGTAGTCGTACCAGGTATCCGCTTCTATGGGCTGCGCCCTTCTTACGGCCGTCGCCGGATCGTAATCCGCTTCGGGATTGCGCAGATCCATGGAACCGTAGGAGACGATCTTGCGGGTCACCTCGGTCGCATGGTATTCCACCAGGTCGTAGGGAGGAACGCCTTCTCCCCTGTCTACGCCGTTCTTCTGCACGTCGTCCACGGTCAGGACCTCCCAGCCCACGTCGTAGGTCGAAAACGGTTCGTCCGCGGCGTCCACCAGCACGGCGCTCAGCATGAGCATATCCTTGTCGAGATCCGCTGTCTTCGCCCTTACGTGTACGGCAACGGGCCCGTTGACCGTCAACTCCTCCGTCACGTCGTGCGATACGAGCAGCAGGTGATCGCTGCCGCTGGCGCCGTCCAGCGTATCGCTCACCAGCGTTGAATTTGCAGGGGTGGCGCCCTCCGCGGAGACGGTGTATTCAGAAGCGTCGTCCGTAGTTAACGTAAGCATGTTTCCCGTCTTCCACTCTTCTGCGCCGTAGAATTTTCCGTCCACGTTGCTCTGCACGGTGAAGGATGGCATGTCCGCCGTTTCGTTGTCCGCGTCCAGCAATTCGCGGGTGAACCACAGATTGAGGAGCTCCGTATAGGTATGGGCTCCGATCATGATGTCGGTCTGCATCTGCTCGTTGGCCGGGGTCACGTGGCCGTTCTGATGCAGCAGAGCCTTTACCTCGCAGCCGCAGCGCAGGAACGCGTCGCGCATCAGGTCGAAGTTCTTCGGCCGCACGTTAACGTCGTTTAAGCCCTGCACGATGAGAGCGGAGCACTTAAGGCCGTCCGTCTTCGAGAAGTCTCTTTGCGCCCAGAAATCGCCGTAGTCCCCTTCCAGCGTTATCTGTCCGTCCCGCAGGAAAGCAAGATAATCTTCGTAGGTCTTCGTCAGCTGCGGATCCACGTCCGCGAACATCCGGCTGGCGCAGGTGGCCGCGAGATCCGTTATGAAATCGTATTTGTCGAACAGACCCGAGGGGATGCCCTGGGTATTGTTGTATTCGTACCAGCAGGAGGGTCCTGCTACCGGAACGATGGTCTCCAGTCCCTTTACGCCGGAAGCCGCCACCTCGAACGCCATGGCGCCGGCATAGGATCTTCCGGTCATGCCGATGCGGCCGCTGCACCAGTCCGCCGCGATCTCGATGTTGTTTTCCTTGTCGGTATAGGCCTTGCGGTCGCCCGTGAGCCATTCCGCGATGCAGCGGAACGCGTCTGCCTCCGCCTGGCTGCAGCAGCATTCCAGGCCTTCGGAGCCCCAGGTGCCCAGACCTGCGGACTGCACGACGGCATAGCCTCTTACGAGATAATAATCGTAGGTCGTTAGATTTCCCATGAACTGCTGTTGGAAGGGGTCGTTCTCGAAGGTGTAGACCCAGTCGGAAGGATCGACCGCCGCTGCGTGCTGCAGGGTGCTTACGCTGCCGGCAGGGGTGCGTTTCTCGGGCGTTTTGTACATCCCGTCGACGTCGAACTCATATTCTCCCGCGGCAGGAAGGTGCGGCTGATAAGCATACATACCGCCGATGTAAGGCCGGGCTTCGTAGATCACGGGCGCTTTATATACGCCGGACGCCGCCTGCAGGGGCACCTGCACCATGGTCTTTACGAGATCCGGCTTGCCGTCCATGTCCGTATCGTTGTCCGTTTCCACATAGACGACGAAGCGCAGGAGCTCGCTTCCCTCGTTCGTATAGTCCTCTTTCATCGGATCCGTGTACGACGCGATCTGCTGCGCCATGCCGTTTTCGATCACAAGCCCGTCCCCGGAAA
>Ga0255342_1005441_pt1 | contig 12202 bp, 13 predicted proteins | sample wastewater_treat_3_FD_192416 | JGI IMG/M metagenome (GOLD analysis project Ga0255342, IMG submission 192416) | Wastewater microbial communities from Lulu Island WWTP, Vancouver, Canada - plant14 | ecosystem: Engineered > WWTP > Wastewater > Unclassified | place: Canada: Vancouver, British...
AACAGCGGTCATTGGAGGGTGTGCAAAAGACCTATATTTTAGGTACTATGTTAACGCGAAAGAAGAAAGCAAAAAACCTTACCGTGACAAACCTGTAAAACATACTGTTAAAATGTGTCACTATGCAGAACTGTTAGCAGTTGTCGAGTTTGAAGATTGAGAGGTGATTTAAATGTTAATTAAGGTACGCGATTATTATGACGGTATTGAAAGAGTGTACAAAGGTGAAAGTATTATCGATGCAAAAGAAGCAATTAAACGCCAAATAGATGACACATCGGGCGAATGTTATTTAGTTATTAGTGTCAAGTGTAAAAGCTGTGATTGCGATAATTGCGTTAATATCTGTTGTGATGATATTGAAACGGAATTAAGCAATTACGCCGACCACTATAATGAAGAAATAAAATGGCATCATTATGAAAGGGAGTGTGATTATTAATGGATTGCTATGTAAGCACTTTTGACCGTTTGGCATGGGAATGTTTATGCAATAGATTATTTACCGAAAAGTATCGTTTTGGCTTTATAATGCAGCCGCGCGGATACGGAAAAACAATGACTTCCCGCGCGTTATTTAGGTCAATTATGAATAACTTTTACGAAGATTCCGACAAAAAATCAATTTCTGTAAGGTGGTGTGAATATTTTGAAATTCCTGACGATAGAGGACGGAAAAACCGTCTTGTATACATGGCAAAAATCGAACGGTACTTATTACCGAAAACCCGTATTAGAGGGTAAAGCTAAACGCATAAACAGTGCGGATTTTTGGGCGGCACATAGTGCCGCCCGTACCCGTATAAAACAATATTTTGAGGTGGTAGAAAATGATAGGTAAAGAATTAACAAATTTTGCTAACCGTATCAATAAGCGTATAGACAATTTAGTAAAGCAGTTTGGGCGAAAGTCGGCAAGCGTGGTACAATATGAAACGATGATTAAAGCTAATTTCCCAAATGCGCGTTATGAAAAAGGCGACGTCTTACACATATCTCGAAGTGTGTCTAAGCTTGAAAAGACCTTTAATGTTGAAGCGAAATTTGAAAAATTTTTGAACGCTCCAACCGTTGGAGATATCAAGAAAAAAGCCGTTGAACAGTTAGCAGAAGAAGGTATTGACGCACCCACATGGGAAGAAATCAACAGCCGTGCTAATCTTATGCAATCAGCGGAAGAAATTATAAAAAACAACGCCTATAAATATGATATGTTTGATGATGAAGAAGGGCAATTGAAAATTGCAAAAGAATTAGTACATATTGAAGATAGGCGCAAAACATGGGCAGAAATTGATAAAATTGTTGATATCTTGAAAAAGGACTACACAAACGCCCGTATCAAAGAACCAAAGAACGAAATGGAAGCCATTGAAGGAGTATACCGATGATTGACACATATTACAGCGCCGCATTAAATATTAGTGCATTATGCAATCAGCCCGTGGATACAATACCAATTAAGCAAGGCAGGAAAAAAACGGAATATATACTATACTATTGCGGATTTGATATAGAGACAACTAATATTATTGACGGTGATGATAAACTTGCATTTATGTACCATTGGCAATTTGGGCTGAATGAACACACTATATACGGGCGCACATGGGAGGATTTTATACAATTTCTTGAACGCCTAAAAAAAAACCTTGAATTACATTCCAAACGCAAGTTAATAATATGGATTGCTAATGAAGGGTTTGAATTCCAGTTTATGCGCCGTCATTTGAATGTCACTCATGTTTTTGCCCGCGCAAAACGCGAACCGTTATTGGTGGAACATAACAATTGTATTGAATTTAGGGACTGTCTACCCATTTCAGGCGGCGGTCTTGACTATTTAGCTAAACACTATACAAGCGTTAGGAAAGCCAAGGGTGATTTGGATTTTAATGTCAAGCGAAATTCGCACACCCAATTGAATGACACTGAATTGAATTATTGCCGTATGGACGTAAGACCATTAGTTGAGTGGTCAAAGTACATTTTTGACAATTATGCCAAAAAAGATGGATATATACCCATGACGAAAACGGGCATTCTGCGACATATAATTAAAGAGCGCGTAACGCCCGAAATTAAAAGCTTTATCGCCCGAAATTTCCCGTCACATCAGCTTTATGACATTATGATGAAATGGCTATTTCGCGGCGGTTATACTCACTCTAATATGTGGTGGACTAACGTTATAATTGATGAAAAACACCATTTAAACGGCTACGATTTCACAAGTTCTTACCCCGCTGTTATGCAACAATATAATAAGTTCCCCATGTCTAAATTAAAGCTGATACCTACAATAAAGACAATTGAAGATTTAGACAAAATCCCGCCTAAGTGTCCTTATTTTATCGCCGTCCGATTTTATAATATAGAAAGTACAACATATCACAGCATAGAAAGCAGTTTTAAATGTCTGCGCTTGGAAGGGCGCGAAATTGATATGAAAACGGGCATTACAAAAGGTGTACCCCTCATTGATAACGGGCGCGTAAATGCGGCTGGGGTTATGTCGGTCTTATTAACTGACTTAGATTTAAAAATATATCAGATGTTTTACAAATGGGAACGCGCTGACATATACGCTTGTTATTATGCCGCGGGCGGTTATTTGCCGCGCTATCTCCGTGAACCCTTGGCAGATTTATACTGCCAAAAAGCAACGCTGAAAAAAGCAGGATTAGATGAAACAACGGAATATATTGAAAGTAAAAAAGCCATAAATGCGGGGTACGGGTTAACGGTCACCCGTCTTTATCTGGATGAAATACTATACACCCAAGGGCATATTAATGATGAAGGTAAATTAGAAGAATGGTGCGAAGTCGAAAAAACCCTCTCATGGTATGGCATTGTCAAAGGTCAATTTCTGTTGCCACAATGGGGAATATGGGTCACATCGGCGGCGCGTTATAGACTACTGTCAACAGTGTACCGCATAGAGCAGGAAGCACCTGAAGGCGGTCATGTTGTTTACTGTGATACGGACAGTATTTACATGGTTAACTATGATGAACATAAGCACATTATTGACGATTATAACAATAATATATATCAATGTAACGCTGAATTATTTCCTGATAAGAAAGAATTTTCAGATCTTGGAGAATTTGACTTAATCAATAAATCGGCGCATAATTACTATGCTTTTAAAACCTTAGGCGCAAAGAGATACATTAAGACGCAAAAACTAATAGTAAACAACCGTGTTTATAACGCCGCGGGAAAAACTACTGTTACAATTGCAGGTCTACCGATAGACAGCTTGCAGACATATTGTAAAGCTGAAAAGAAAGACATCTACAAGGTTTTCGCGGAAAACATGGAAATGAATGAATTGTATGCACATAAGAACGCCCATCATTACAATGATGAACCAACATCATATATAGTTGAGGGGGAAGAAATGTCTGAATTATCAAGCGTTTGTATATATCCGACCACTTTTAAATTAACATGGGCGGGCGTGTACAAAACACTACTTGAAGAAATTACAGAAAGGCGGAAAGACGTTGAAAAGTATATACATTAATGACGATATTAACAAGGGTATAAATTACGACTGGAAGCAATTGCGCCGCGATTTTGCGGCGCTTGGCGTCCCCGATTACGTCTATACCCCTATGAATTGCCCTTTTGAAAAATCACACATATTTGTAAATATGAGTGATAGAAGTGTAGGAAAAACAACAAACTGGCTTTTACTTGGTCTGTGTATGTGGAAGCGGTACGGCACTATTTTACACTATATCCGGAGCCGTGAAGATATGATTACACCGAAGGCATTAAAAGACCTTTTCGCAACAATATTAGATTATCACTACATTGAGAAAATCACAGACGGAAAATATAACGGCGTTTTCTATCGCGCCCGCCGTTGGTATTTTGCTAAAGTCGTGAATGAGGAAATAGCCGAAATATCGGAAACTCATTTTATGTTTTGCGCGTCTATTGATAAAAGTGAAAATCTAAAAAGCTCCTATAACGCGCCAAAGGGTGACTTTATATTATTTGATGAATTTATAGGCAAATACTACCCGCCCGATGAATTTGTATATTTTTGCGATTTGGTAAAAACTATAATACGTGACCGAATATCACCAATTATTATATATTCGGCAAACACCATTGATAAAAATTCCCCGTATTTCAACGAACTGGAAGTATATGATGAAATACAGATTTTAGCACAGGGCGAAAACCGCTTGCTAACATCATCGGGCGGAACGAATGTATTTGTTGAAATTGTTGGACAAAATGTTGAAAGACAAAAAAGACGATCACTTGTCAATAAACTTTTCTTTGGCTTCAGGAATCCACGATTAGCTGCTATCACGGGCGCGGATTGGGCAATGAAATATTACCCACATATTCCGCCGCAAGAAAAAACGATACACCGTGAAATAGAAAAGGCGGAATACTTGGCGCAGAATATCTATATAATTTACAACACAAAAATAGCGCGCTTAGACGTCGTGGATAACGAAAAACGCGGACTTTGTATATATTGTCATTGGGGAACAATAAAAGAGTTTTACGATGACAGCTATATTTTCACGGCGGGCGAAATTATTGACACACGTTATCATTTCAAATTTGGTGATTTGTCCGCGCCGCTTCCAAAATTTATTTGGGGGCTGTACAAACAAAATAAGTTCTTTTATTCTAAAAATGACGTTGGCGCATTCATCGAAAGTTATATAGGATATTGCAACCACCTTAAATAATAAAAGCCCCTCTTTTGAGGGGCTTTTATTTTATAAGAATACGCCGCTTGCAAACTGTCTTGTAATGTCCGCGCGTTCTTCTTCTGTGCAGGGAACGCCGTCAAGAACGATTTTCCCGACTGTAAAGCCGCTAAATGTTGAGACTTTCCCCGTTTGTAAACAGGCATACCCGTTAACTTTACCAAAGTTTTCAAGCGCTCCTATATCAAATGATGGTGGGCGGGTGTCTGTGATAACATCGCTCGAAGGATATGATATAATTAAACGGCAATTAAAGTCAATCGCCCACCCACCGACAGGGGAAGCGGCGGATATCATTTTTAGCGGGGCTTGGGTATGCTGTAAATCATAATCAGCCATTGTTGACGATAACTTATTGCTAAAAGCCGACTGCTCCGCACTTATTAGACCTATTCCCGCTCCTCCAATAGCGCCCGCGGGGCCCGCAAGCCGCGCACCCGCAACGCCGGCGCCAGCTGTTTTCATCAGGCCTGTTATAGGTGATAGTTTTCGGGCGGCTGTTGCAGATTTTGATGACAAGATAGCGTGTGATAACTGACTGTCTACCGTCGCCGACTCCGTACCCGTTACGGGTATGTCAATTGCAATAATGCCTGATGCTGTCTCTATCACAAGATTATCACATGACACAAAGGCATCACAATTGCCCGTTGTATAGTCAATAAGTAACTGTACATCAAGAGTATGCCCCATGACATCGTTAGGGTCAAGCTGTATTGTCCCGCAAAACGGGATATATAAATCAAGTGTTGTATATGGGGCATAGTCTAAAAAGCTATTGCCAAAACGCGGGAACACTTTTATCGGCTTAAAAAGATGCATAAATGAAGAATACGGCATATCAAAACCCGTTGTTGCAATCTGTACTTTGCCAAGTTTAAGAGGGTGTCTACTGCCCGTATGTGGTATAGTCTTGACAGGGTATTTTTTAAGCGATACAATAGCGTTAATCGGGTTATTAGTCAAAAAGTTATTAAGTATGATATTATCATAATCAACATAATTTCCCGCGCCCGTTACAATATCATCACCAATTTTAAAAAGGTCACCTCCTAAGCTCTCAACGGCGCGCGCGTCGAGTACATATCTTTTAAGCATTGACGATAAACCACCGATAAAATTAAAAGCTGTTGTATTGCTGTATGTGTTGGGGTCAATCGGTGCTGTTGGGTCATATGTGCTGTCATTGGTAGTTGTCCATGTGTATTGCGGCTGATTACGGTTATCAGTGCCGCGCGTGTAATCACCGTGGCAAAGTCCATTGTCATCAATAACGCCACAATACATATTAGCGTCATCAAGTGCGCCCGTGTATGCTGTTGTGCGTTTTACAGCAAAAAACAGTCCAAGGCTTGCAACACAACGCAATATCCATTCGCCATTGCCGTATGGTTTATAATATGTTAGTTTACCGTTGTCCGTGTTAAATGTGCCGCCCTTACCTTTAACATACTGATAATAATTAGCATAATAATATATGTTAGGTGCGCCCCATATACGGGCTGTTGTCTTGACGTTGCCCGCGTTTGCCCAATAGTCAAAAATGCCGCTTAATTGTGGTAAATCATAGGGCGCATTATATGCAAGTGCAATACCGCCGTTGTTGTTAATTGCCATAAAAGAGCGGTAATTATCTAAGGTATTACTACCAACAGGGGCAACCAAGATACTTGTAATGTTAGGGTGTGTTTGTGGACTAAAATTAAATGTATTATTGATATAGTCATCAAGAGAGGACGCGCGGCGGTCGTTAAACTGTTCCGTGTCGCACTCTATGTAAATTAACAACACAAAATTACGGGGCACAATGCTTACATACGGGGTAAAATATCTGTGTACATTACCCGCGGGGTAATCACTTTGTGACTGAGGGACTAAAAAATATTTGTCAGTCTCATTTGTATCTGATAAATCATTAAGATTGATTTGTCTGCCAGTTGTTAACTGTGTAGTGGTGTCTACATACCCCCACAAAAAATTAATTATGCCACTGTAATCAAATAACGGATTATTATAATCCACGCCGTCAATGCAATATAATTGAGCAATTGGGCTATCGTCTGCAATACCCGCATAACAGATAGAGTTGTCAAGCGGGGTATTAACAGACAGCTTACCGCTTGCAATACCGCCGTTTATTGTGCTGTATGGTGGTATCTTGTTGGCTGCGTCGTCACTTGCATGTGGCTTAGTTGTAGCATTAAGCCAATCCTCAGGATTGCCATAAAAAACGCTGTTAGGTAACATTTATATCACTCCTCTATTCGGTCGGTTCCCCACCGATACACGTCAACAGATAGCAAGTATCACCGTCACCCGTAAAACTTGACGATGTTTCAGGCATTACGATTGATGTTATATTTTTTTTGTTGGGGTATACGGGTAATTTGCTATCAGGGTATATTGTAGGCGCTCCGATACCCGCATTGCGGGTAACGGTGATATCACAATTTTTGATAGCATCCTTAAAACTCATAAGGGGGTCACGCTCACAAGTAACTATTAGCTGTCCGCCGTTATTAGTTGCAACGGTACAATAGTAATGATAACTCATGCCGTTATCCCATGTTATCCTAATATAATTAGCGTCGATGTAGTCGCTATTGTAATCAAGTATCAACACAGGTCTTGTTATAGATGTTATTTCATAGGGCACAACAGTTATAATGGGGGATATTGCAGTTATGTTTTTATCAAGTGTGTCCGTGGGTGATGTGTTGATATAAAACTGTGCTGTCATAACTCTATCACCCCGCTATAAAATAAGTATTTATCAACAAAACCCCCCATAACTATTTCAGCCGCCAACTCGGATTTACGCAACATTGCTTCCTGCCTTATCATCTCAGCTGTTGGCATAACTCCTGCGTTACCGTGACGGCGTAATGTGGTGTTTTCAAGGTCGTTCGCCTTTTCGGTCATATCGGTGTATGTGGAGCGTACAGTAGTTGACGTGGTGGTCTTGATTTTACCGTCTGTCTGTGTAAACTCTTGCGGCTTTTCCGCGCTTGCATATGTTGCCACATAATGACTTGTTTTCGGAGGGTTCACAGCGTCATTTACACTCTCTACAATAGCCGTATCTGTTGCACCGTTAGGGGTATGTGTAAATGTCTTATCCCCTGTTGTAAATGTCTTGTTTTCCGTCTCCGTTATATCGTAGTTGTCCAAGGGGTCATATGTGCTAAAGAGCGCTTTAAACAGCATACCCCAATTTTGCGACTGCATATTGCAATATTCGTTCCAGATATACCTTAGATATTCATCATCAGTACGCGTATCGTTATCAGGCTTTAATAAGTACCAATCCGCAAAATTAAGAAAATACGCGCTTAGATATTCGGGCTTTACAACATCGATACTTTCACCCGTTGGCAGGTCATATACTATTGTAAAATCTGTATCGTTATTTGCTATCGTCTGCATTATCGGGAATACTTGTATTCTTTTCATTTTCTTCGCCCTCACTTTCACCATTATTTTCAACAGTTTCAACTAACTGTTTTTCGTTTACCTTCCACACCTCAGAAAAATCAACTTTCCAAGAACGCCCAAGAAGTTTCATTTCTTCGCACATACGGCGACGCATTAAAAGCTGATTATATGGATAAATCATCGCAACACTATCCATGCCGTGAACTTCGTCGGTTGTCTGCTGTGCTATCTTGCCCGTTGTTTGTAAACTATGTCCGTGCCGGCAATAAAAACGCTTAGACACGTTGTCACGGTATTGTGATAGATACTGTAAATTCTGAATATCATCAACGTCAGTTAATTCCAAAATGTCAAGGAAGTTTTTGCCGTCCGCGATATTTTTAAACAGATTTTTAGATACAAGTGCGCCGAAATCGCCCTTTATAAGTGCGGAAAATACATTTTTCAGTGCTTCTTTTTCCTTTTCATCGCCTACAACGGGAACTTTCAGCAAGCGGGCGAAAAGGACGTTGATTTTTTCAGAGACGTCAATCTCAGTAAATATACTCTCATATCGCATTATGTCCAAGTCGGGAAGATATAACGAGTTGTTAAAGCCTACAACTACATCTTTTCCGCGTGTGCCGCTAATATTGCCGTTAGCGTATACACCTTCAAAATCCTTGCCACGGTAATAATAATCGGGGTCTCCACATAAAGACCCAACACAGGCTACTATATCATCATTTACGCGCCCAAAACCAACGCAACCCGTAGTAATAAGGCATTTTTCGATATATTCGGGCGGCGGGTCATGTACGGGGTCAAGTCCCTTATATTCAAATTTCGTTTGTAACGTTTCTACCATATCCGCCCAATATGTGCCGCTGTTAAAATTCTTCTGTTCAATAGATTTCATTCTATCGTAAAAATTGATACTTTTATTCATATTACATCGCCTTTCTGAAAAAAGCCCCGCGGGAAAACGGGGCTTTATATTTATGAGAGTGTGAAAACAACCGCTTTAAACTTACGGTCCAGAATTTGCTGAAACAGTGCGTGATAAAAGCTATTCCAACTCTTGCGGCTTGCTGTGTAACTCTGTGTTACATCGTCTTTTTTGAGGGATATACCGAGTGTGCGACGGTCAAAGGCAAGACCAATAACCTTTTCAATACGCACCGCTTCTTCGGGCTTAGTGCCGCCAAAGTATTCTATGACGTCGGGGGTAACATAGACAGATGATGTTGTGTCAAAATCAAAATCAGCCTTGTTTTCTTCGCGTACTGCCTGCCAAGAGTTAATTTCATCGTATTCACCGATTGACAGCAGACCTTCATTAAATGAGGACGAGCGAAGAAGATAACGTGCCCTGTTGGGGAGTCGCTTATGGAGGATAAGACGCCAACTACTACTTGACGTAAAAGATAGGTTACTTTCTGCGCTGTAAGCTTCTGTCAAGTCAGACATATTACCCTTGATTTCATCGATGCGGCTGTAAGCCCAAGCAATAAAATCTTTGTCAGAAAGGGCATTATCAGCGGTAACACTTCCCGCGCCGTATTCGGCATTGTACTCTGTTACAAGGTGGATTTCATTGCCCGCCTGCACACTTGCAACAATTGCCGCACCCAACAGCGCCTTAGCCTTAACCTGCGCAAGCGCTTCAATCGTGTTAAGTATCATGGTAGTGATACCACCTAAAAATTCGTCCATAGCTTCCCATGAGAGAAACGCGCTAAAAAATTGGTCTCTTAGTGTGGTAATAGGTATCATATGTGCGGCCGCTCGCATGAACGCTTTACCGCTAACGGCGGGCTTATAATAACCGTGCTCAATTGCGGCAATGCGGGCGGCTTCTTCCTGTCCGCCTTCCGCAAAGTAATCAATAAAGCCCTCACTGTTCCACATTTCATCGTTCATGATTGACCCAAGTCCAAAATAGTAACGGATAAGAAAGCCGCCCCATTCGCGCGGGTCAATGAATACGCTTTTCACCTGTCCATAATAGCGTTCACTTTCAATAACAACCCTGCCGCACCTGTCAGCAAGCTCTTTCAGCGCTACATCAGCGCCAAGTGATATGCCTGTCTGAGGGTCTACCGACTTGTTAAACAAGTCCTGTCCAATATCAGCAAGCGCCCTATCGTCAATGGCTGACAGTTCGCCAACTTCCCCCATATATTCAGCGCCTAACGCCTGTGCAAGGGCGGGCTTTAAAATGTTTTGTACCTGTTTGATATCCATATATTATACCTCACTTTCTGATATTTTCTTACCGTCGTAAAAGACGGAAATTGTGTGTTTGTTTATGATTTTTGCGGGGGGTATATGCGCGGCAAAACTTGCGATATCCTTTCCCGTTGTTTCATCTCCAAACCAATGTGAATTAGCATAACCGCCCAAGTCACGCACATCGCCGTGAACGCAAGTCCTTTGCGGGTCTCCATGCAGTCCAACGCCGATACCACCAAACCCGAAAAGTTCGCAAACCGCGGCGACTTCATCAGCAGGATAACGTTTGCCGTCATTGCCCACAACGTAAAAATCAGCCGCTATTGACTGTGTGTGCGCGTCTGTTGCCGTGCCGCCTACTTTTACGGAGTATGACGGGCAACGAATACCGCTTGTTATAATGATATATTTACAACCGCGTTCGCACTTTTCTAAGTATTCAAAGACGTTTTCCAAGCGCTCCACAAGTGCCATACTGATATTATCGCGCCCGCACCCACACTTACACTTAAATTCATGACGGGAAAAGTGTTTTGTTAAATCACCCATTTTTTACACCACCTTTCAAATAGAATAACAATTCGGTCATTACTTTAGTATTGTTATCAATACTTTTGCGCAGGTTTTCGACTTCTTTCGCGTGTTTGTCATCGCGCTTTAAAATGTACCATGCCATTCCGACACAACAGGCAATGGGGAAACCTACACTTGTTATAATGTTTATAACGTCCATTAGTACACCCCTTTTCAAATAGAAAGCGGGGGCGCATATAGCGCCCCTTAACCATTATACAGAGAGTGTGAGTATTTCATACTTCTCTTTCTGCACGCCGATAGGAGTTATCATCATAGGCTTTTCCCATGTGTCGGGTGTACCAAAGATTGTAAACAGTTTACGAAGTGCGGAAAATACACCGAGTGAAACGGCGGTATATGACTTGCCCTTATCATCGATAAGAACAGTGCGGGGGCACTTTTTTACTTCGCCCGTGTCACGGTTGACGCAGGTCACGACCTCTACAAATACGTCTTTAACGTTAATGGGCTTGTTAATCATAGCTTTAAGCCTGCCGGAAGGCGCGTTTGTTGCGTTATAAAGTGCTTTCTTTTCTTCGGGCGTATTAGCGACAACGCTACAATAGCAAGCTTCGACGGGGGCTGTAAGGTCGTGGATAAAATTGTTGTCATCTTCCATTACAGCGGGGGCGCTGTTCTGCGCGGGGGTAGTGAGTGAAAATTCATTGTTTGCCATTTAAATGACTTCCTTTCGTTATTAATATAGAGAGATTGAAAGAACAGAAAAGAACGGCGGGCGGTTTGATACCTTATTGCCGGTATAACACCTTTGCACTTTGTGCGTTATCGCTGCCGCTGTTCTATTCTAATTATGACAGGTCATTTATTTTTTTTCAAGTACCTGTGATAACTCAATCACTAATTTTTATAGAGATTATAATTCATAATCAGCAGATTAAAGTGCATAGGTCTAACAGCGTTTAAATGCCCTTTTTTCGGGGCGTTAGTGTAGGGTGCTATAACTATATTACCCCATGTGTCAGAGGGGCATTAGCGGGCATTTTCGGCAATAAAGGGGTTTTGCGCCGATATATCGTTGTTTGCGCGGGTAAGGTCTTGAAATGACGGTATATAGGCACAAAGTTGACATTGCGCGTTTTCGGGGTGTTTTTGGCTATATATCGACATTTGTGCGTTCCTGCCCGTTTGTTCCTGCTCCTGCTCATTTGGATTATGGGGGTGATTATACGGGGTGTAAAAAAAATGGGCGGCATTATACAGTGTGT
>Ga0255342_1005442_pt1 | contig 12200 bp, 10 predicted proteins | sample wastewater_treat_3_FD_192416 | JGI IMG/M metagenome (GOLD analysis project Ga0255342, IMG submission 192416) | Wastewater microbial communities from Lulu Island WWTP, Vancouver, Canada - plant14 | ecosystem: Engineered > WWTP > Wastewater > Unclassified | place: Canada: Vancouver, British...
GGACCATGAAAGCCTCTGGCGCGGTCTCCAGGATGGCACTATTCAGACCCTCGCGACTGACCACTGTCCCTTCTTCTTTGACGGCAGAACGCCCATTTCCTTTGAAGGGCGCGAAGTTGCCATCCCGGGGAAGGAGCTCGGAGACACTGACTTTACCCTGATCCCCAACGGACTCCCCGGGGTTGCTGACAGGCTGCCGGTTTTTTGGACCCATGCTGTCAACTCCGGTCGCATCAGTCCTAACCGCTTCGTGGAGCTGACCGCCGCCAACCCCGCCCGCATTTTTGGGCTTTACCCGAAAAAAGGCACCATAGCGGTCGGTTCAGACGCGGATATCGCCCTCTGGGACCCGCAGAAGGAACTGGACTACGGTCTGGCTTGGGCGCACCACCGCACGGATTACAACCTCTATGAGGGCTGGAAACTTCGCGGTTACCCCGTCAGGGTCTTCTTGCGCGGGAAAATGATCGTGGATGGAGAGACCTGGCTTGGCAAAGCCGGTGAGGGTCGCTTCATCCACCGCCAGGCAGGCGAGATAATCTAACGCACGGCTTAGTTGATCGTATGATCATTTTTGGCATACTTGGCTTACTGTTGTTACCTGCGATCGCTCTGACCATCAGTCAGGCGATTAAGCCAAGTTTTGCGCGTTCCTGGTTCATTGCCATCGCCGGGGCATCGTTAGCCTGGCTCGGCGCCTTTTTCCTGCGGCTATACCTGCCGATGGAAGTAGAATTGGTCCGCTGGCAGCCCGAATCGCTTTATCACACAGCTATTGGTTTGCGGGTCGACTACACCAACTGGCACTACCTGGTCGCAATCCTGGCGCTTTGCGTTGCCGTAATCCTGACCGATTCCAGCCGTCTCTCCTCAAACACCAGCCCGGCTTCCTGGGCTGCCATCCTGGCGCTGACAGATCTAAACCTGATTTCGGTCATGTCACGGGACCCCCTTACGATGGCTGTCATCTGGGCAATCACCGACCTGGTGGAATTGTTTTATCTCCTGATTACGCTGCCCAGCCCTGACACGAAAGGCAAAATTGCGACCCTTTACGGCGTCAGACTCATCAGCACTTTCGTTTTGGTTGCTGCCACCGCGATGGGTTGGCAGGTTACAGCCGGGTTGGACTTTACCCAAATCCCACCGACCGCCAGCTTGCTCTTCCTGATCGCCGCAGGCTTGCGGCTCGGCGTTCTGCCGCTTAACTTCCCAATGCAGCAAACGCTCGAGCTCAAGCCCGGAACCGAATTGCTTTTGCGTTTTTCGCCGGTGGTTTCCGCCCTGGTGCTCATCGCCCATTTGCCCCCTGAGATCCTGGTTCTCAATCAAAGTCTGGTTTCCATCATCAGCACATTGACCGTTTTGGCTGCCCTGTACGCTTCTGCCATGTGGCTCACCCGCGCCAACGCCAACGAAGGCAGACCCTACTGGATCGTGGCGCTTTCAGCCTTCGCCCTGCGATGTGCGCTGAACAGTCAGCCGGAACACAGCTACGTTTGGGGAATGGCTCTGCTGCTCAGCGGCGGAGTCTTGTTTTTATTTGATCCGCCAATCCGCCGTATCCGCTTCATACCACTGCTTGGGCTGCTTGGCTTGCTGGGTCTCCCTTACACACTGGCTGCATCCGGTTGGAGTGCGCTGCTCGGCGATGGGGTCAACGCGGCTGGCATCGCGATGATTCTTTGCCACGCGATGCTCGTCGGCGGGTATCTTCGCTATATCCTCGAGGCAAACAGCACGGTCACGGGGCTCGAAAAATACGCCCGCATCACCTACCCGTTGGGTTTGATTCTCCTGATCCAGGCGATGCTTGTATTGAACCTCGCAGGTTGGTACGATGCCAGATTAATGGAAACATGGTGGGGCAGTGTTGCCAGTTTAGGCTTGGTGCTGTTTGGGGCACTCCTGACAAACCGTCTTGGGATCCGCCTGACAAGCCAGGAAATTAAGGAAAAAATTCCCTTTTACCGCCTCTGGGAAAGGATCTTGAGTGTTTTACGCGACATCTTCAGCCTTGACTGGCTCTACGCCAGCGCACGGTGGCTCTTTGCCCTCCTGGAGAAAGCCAGCGCGTTCCTGAGGCTGATACTTGAAGGCGAAGCTGGCATGCTTTGGTCCTTCCTCTTCTTGTTGATCATGGCAATTTTGATTTACACACAGGTCGGACAGCTATGAGTTTTGAAACGTTGCGGATCATCGCCGCGGTCATTCTGCTGCTCTGCGCTGCCGTCAACCTGGTCAGGCGTCACTGGGTCCTGAATGTCGCTGTCCTGGCGTTGCAGTATGTTTGCGTATTCCTGATCATCCTCGAAGTACGCACACCGCTTCTGGCAGCCATTAAATTGATTGTCGGATTAATGGTCAGCCTGATGATCTACCAGATTTTGCGCTCTTCGGGTCTGATCGATTCATTGTTTTCGCGCCAGCGCCTCACCTCAGGGGAGGTTTTTCGCGGCACGATTGCCCTGCTGCTCGTGCTGATCAGTCACCTGGCGGCTCCCAAAGTCAAACTCTCGATCTTTCCGCAAAGCAGTGAGTTGCTGCTGACTGCCAGCATGGGTTTGATGCTCTTTGGCTTATTCCAGATGGGGACCATCACGGAACCGCTCTATTTGGTGATCGGCATGCTCACCTTCCTCTCCGGCTTCGAATTGCTCTACGCCAGCCTGGAGTTTTCCCGCGTGCTCGAAGCGTTCTTCACCGCCATTAACCTCCTTCTGGCGCTGGTAGGCAGTTTCTTCATCGTCAAGGACGTCGAAAGCAGGGCAGGATGAACCTGATGAGCACTCCCACGATCTGGATTTTCCTGCCGATCGCGGTCAGCATCCTGCTGATGGCGGTACACCGACTTCACAAGCTCTCGGTTTGGATCGCTGCTCTTTCAAGCCTGCTTTTTGCTGCAGCAGCATTCATTTTTCCGCAGGATCTCGACTTTTCCATGTTTGGTCGTCATTTCCATTTTGACAGCACGTTCATGATCCTCAACCGGTCGCTGATCCTCTCAGCCAGCCAGCTCCGCTTCGTTTCCTTGCTCTACTTTTTCTCTTTCCTGTGGAATCTGACAGGTCTGCAGTTTTCAACCAGCCGCTGGTTCCCAACCATCTCGCTGGCAATCACAGCCCTGTGGGTCAGCGCCTTGGCAGTGGAACCCTTCCTGTACGCAGCTGCGATCGTGGAACTGATTGTTCTGATCAGCACACTGCTGATTACTCCCCGCGGCGAGCCAGCCAGCAGCGGCGTTTTGCGCTACCTGGTCACACAGACGATTGCCCTGCCTTTTATTCTCCTCAGCGGGTGGATGGTGGCGGGGATCGAATCCGCACCCATAGCCAGTGCGCTGGTCTTGCGCGGAACCATCCTGATCCTGATCGGCTTCGCGCTTTGGTTGGCGGTTTTCCCCTTCCACACTTTCTTACCAATGCTCGCCGGGAAGTCCCATCCGTTGGTTTTCGGCTTCGTTTTCCTCATGCAGCAAAGCAGTCTCTGGGTCTTTTTGCTCAAGTTCCTCGACCAGTTCGCCTGGCTGCGGAACCTGGAGGGGATCTTTCCGGCTCTGCAATGGATCGGGGTCCTTACTTTGCTGGCTGGTGGGATCCTTGCATCTTTGCAGTCCAAGGTCAACCGCATTCTGGCTTACCTTGTGATGACCGAAACGGGCTGCGCGCTGCTGGGAATTGGATTGATCGCGCAAGGCGGCGGAGCATTCCTGGCTCTCAGCTTCCTGCCCAGGGCGCTCGCCTACTGGCAGTGGTCCTACACTCTAAGTTCCATTCAAAAGATCGCGCCGGAGGTGGATGGAAGTTTTGATTCCCTGCGCGGTTTATTCCGCAGGCTTCCCTTCCACAGCGCCTCCCTGATTCTCAGCATGCTAAGCCTGCTCGGTTTGCCCGCTTTTGGGATTTTCCCCGCGAAGCGGATGCTGTGGAACATTGGCGCTGGTCTCACCTTGCCTTATACTCCCCTGCTCTCCCTGGCAGTCGCTGGCATGTCGCTTTTCATTCTGCGCCTCCTGCGCGCGCTGGTCACACCTGAACCGAATACTCCTTCCTCTTCGCTTTTGATTCAGAGAGAAGAGCCTGCATGGCAGATCATCTTATTATGTGCGCTTACCTTGTTTTCATTATTGATGGGAATTTTTCCACATCTTTTCCTCAATCCTTTTATGGAAACATTAGGGGCTTTTTCCGAACTCATGCCCCCCAATTAGGATGACAGGACCGCCGAGCATTGTATAATACATCAGCATCCGCTTCGAGGTGAACTATGGACGATTATTCTGGAATTGAACAACTTGAAAAACGTATCGAGTGGCTTGATAACGAACGGCGTAACGACAAGACGAATCTCGCCTCTCTGCAAAACCGTCTGACGAATTTGGAGAGTGAGAATCTCAACTTGCGCAAGCAGATCAAAGAACTTGAAATGCTGATTACGAAGAACAGCAATCAGATCGCAACCCTGGATAAATACGAAAACCGTATCGACCGGCTGAACATTGATTTAAGCAAGCAAATTCGCGATGTCAACGAACGGGCTGACCTCAACTTGAACGAGTCGATCAAACGCATCAAGCTCGAGATTGAAGCGACGCGCAAATCCATCGCTGAAATATATTCAGTGACCGAAGAACTTGAAAATGTTCGGACGGAAATGCGCACCTACAAAGCGGAAGATGCCCGTCTTTCCCGCCTGATCGAGGAACTGAAGGAAAAGATTCAGGAAGTCAGCCGTTTCGATGAAGACTATCGCCGATCCCTGCATCTGCTGGAAGAAAACCGGCGCCAGGAAGCCAAACGCCTGACAGATCTGCAGGGGGAAGTGGCGTCTGTGCGTAAACGCCTGGAAGAAACGCGCAGCCGTTTCGACAGTTTTACGGATAGTTTCCGCATTCTCGACACGCGTATTGCTGAATTGCAGACCTTCGAGAAAGACCGCAAGCAAGCCCAATCCGTTTTCATCGAAAAAGTCAACCATTCACTGATAGAAAAGGATAAAACCTTCGCAATTTGGGAAAAACGTTTCAGCGAGCTTGACGATGTAAACCTCAATTTGAAAAATAAGATGGGCGATCTGGAAGCCGCTCGTCAGGCTGTCGCCAAAATCGTCAGCAGCGCCGATGAGGTCACGCAGCGCATTGAACGCCGAATCAACGAAATCACCGAATTCCAGAGGCTGAACGATGAACGCTTCCGTCAGGAATGGACCGTCTTCAAATCGGATGACGTCAAACGCTGGACAAATTACATGCTCTCACAGGAAGAACAAAGCCGCGAAAACGAGCGGCAATTCAAAGAACTGGCAGCCCAATACCAGGAACTGAACGACCTGACGGATTCCCTGCGCAGCCAGCTTGACCTCCTGAGCAAAAGCACCTTGCGCCATGTGCAGTCCATTCTGATGGCATACCAGGACTCCATCCAGGATATCGCGCCTTCCCTCGATCATTAAGACGGGCAACCATGCACATCATAGGAACCGCCGGGCACGTTGATCATGGAAAATCAACGCTGATTGCTGCCCTGACGGGCACCAACCCTGACCGCCTGAAGGAAGAGATCGCCCGCGAGATGACCATTGACCTTGGTTTCGCGTCCATGGCTCTGCCGGGAGGTGAAACCATCGGGATTATCGATGTGCCGGGACACCGCGACTTCGTCGGCAATATGCTTTCCGGCATAGGCGGGATCGATGCTGTGCTTCTCGTGATCGCTGCCAACGAAGGCGTCAGCGCCCAAACGCGCGAACACCTTGCCATTCTGGACCTGTTGGAAATCAGGCGCGGCTTGGTCGTCCTGACCAAGTGCGACCTAATCCAGGACCCGGAATGGCTCGAATTGGTCTCGCTCGAAGCTCAAGAACTGCTGGAGGGCACAAGCCTTGAAAACGCCCCCATTCTGCGCGTCTCCGCCCAAACAGGAGAAGGCTTGCAGGAACTCACGCTCAAACTCCAGGATTTGTTGGCTGAAATCCCGTCTAAACGAGATCTCAACAGGCCTCGTCTGCCCGTGGACCGCGTTTTCAGCCTCTCCGGCTTCGGCACAGTAGTCACCGGCACCCTCCTGGATGGAAGTTTTACACTCGGGGAGGAAGTCGTCTGTCTGCCTTCAGGAAAAACGGGTCGCATCCGTGGTTTACAGAATCACAATCGCAAGCTGCAGAAGGTCACTGCCGGCTACCGTACCGCCATTAATCTCAACAACCTCTCGAAAGAAGAAATCAAACGCGGCAATGTGATTTGCCGCCCTGATACCTACGCAGTCAGTACCCGTCTGGATGCCTCCATCCGTCTGCTCCGCGATGCTGTAACCGAAGTCAAACACAACGTGAGCCTGAAGCTTTTCGCCGGGGCGAGCGAGACGCTGGCGAGAGTGCGGCTTTTAGGTACGGAAACTCTTGCCCCCGGGCAGGAAGGCTTCGTGCAGCTCGAATTGGCAGAACCCATGGTCGTGATTCGCGGGGATCACTACGTCCTGCGCCTGCCTTCCCCCGCCGCGACGATCGGAGGAGGTGTTATCCTTGACTCCCATCCCAAACGTCACCGTCGTTTCGATGCCGCCACGCTCGCCCGCCTCGATCAGTTGCGCGGCGGCAAACAAGCGGACCTGGTCATGCAGACGCTCAACCTTTTGACCATCTGCGACCTGACCGTCCTCAGCGCCCAAGCCTCACTGTCCCTGACCGAGGTGGAAAAACAATTGTCTGATCTTGAAAACGCCGGCGAAGTCATTCTCCTAAGCCGGCACACTAATCCAACAAAAACGCAGGTCATCTCGAGTCAGAACTGGCAAACGCTGCGCGCGCGCGTCCTGAGCATCCTTACCGAATTCCATCAAAAATTCCCTCTCAAGGCGGGGATCACCCGCGAACAGCTTAGACCCGGTCTGAAGCTCAACCCTGATCAGTTTGACCTCGTTATGGAGAGGTTAAAACAGCAGGGTGACCTGCTCGAACGCGGAACGCTTGTTTGGGCTGCGGGTCACGCTATCACCCTCACACCTCAGCAGGAAGCCCAGGCTTCCGCCCTGCTTGAGCGCTTCCAGCAATCCCCCTATTCTCCGCCGGATGCGAGCTCCGCTGAGACTGAGCTTGGGCGCGACCTCCTCGAGGGCTTAATCGCCTCAGAGAGGCTTGTGCGCGTTTCCGACGCAGTGCTTTTCACGCCGAGCGCGGTAGACGCAATGAAAACCTGGGTGCGGGAGGCAATTCAAGCTAATGGCAGCGTCTCACTGGCGCAATTCCGCGATCATTTTAAGACAAGCCGGAAATACGCCGCTGCTTTCCTGGAATATCTTGATGCGATTGGGTATACTCTAAGAAAAGAGGACGTCCGCGTCCTGAGAACAACAAACAGTTAAAAAGGAGAAAATATGGGTTTCAAAGTTTTAATCACAGACGGTTTGGAAAAAGACGGTATCGATATCATCAATGCCGCTGGTGAAGCGGTCAACAAGAAGGGTATCGAAGCTGCTGAATTACTTCAAATCGTCGGGGAATACGACGCCATGATCGTCCGCGGCAGGACCAAGGTCACCAAGGAAGTTTTCGAAGCCGCCAGGAACCTTAAAGCCGTTGGTCGCGCTGGTGTTGGTGTGGATAACATCGATCTCCAGGCTGCCAAAGAACACGGCGTCACCGTCGTGAATGCTCCCACTTCCACCACCATCGCTGTCGCCGAACTGGCATTCGGTCTGATGCTGGCGCTCGTTCGCGAAATCCCCCGCGGTGATGCCGGCATGAAACAGGAAAACTGGCTGAAGAAAGAACTGATGGGCAAAGAAATCTATGGTAAGACCCTCGGTATCGTCGGCTACGGCAACATTGGCCGCCGCCTTAGCCAATACGCCCAGGCTTTAGGCATGAAAGTCATCTGCTACAACCGCCATCGCGACCTCGAAGAAGTCCGCTCCACTGGCGCTGAACCCGTATCGCTGGAAGACATCTACGCCCAGGCGGACATCATCAGCTTCCATCTCCCGCTGAACGCTGATTCCAAGTACATGATCAACGACGAAACCTTCGCCAAGATGAAAGACGGCGTCCTCATCGTGGACGTTGCCCGCGGCGGCGTCATTGAAGAAGCGGCTCTCCTGCGCGCGCTTGAAAGCGGCAAGGTTGCCGGCGCAGCCCTTGATGTCTTCGAGAAGGAACCTCCAGTGGACTGGGCAATTGCCAAACACCCGAAAGTGATCGCAGTGCCCCACATCGGCGGGCAGACCGAAGAAGCGCAACTGCGCGTTGCTGGTGATATCGCCAGCGAAGTAATGAACGTCCTCCAGGGCAAAGAACTGCGCTGGAAGATCTGCTAATTTCCACAAACGCTAAATCACTACCGACAAGACTGGCTCTCAAACGAGCCAGTCTTTTTCTTTAAACCCACGAACATGCCACATATCGACATTCCTGTTCAGAGCCTGAGTTACTTGTTTTAATACCTAAAAATGCTTGCTCCTTGATGCCCCTTACTTTGCACTAGTGAGAAACTCAGGCTCAACACTCAGGAGGCTGACCCAAAAGCCCAAAATTTCAGAAAAAAGTTCTAAAAGTGGGGGTAAGGATCAGATTTCACCGTGAAATAATGGTGCAATCCCAATTATTTGGCAAAAAAGTCTGAAAGTGGGGGGTAAAATTTCATGTCTGACTTTTGGGTCAGCCTCGGAACCGCTTGCGGTGGATGAGGGTCCCGACATTCCGATACTACCATTACCCCGACTATGCCAAGAAGTTCCCTTTCAACGCCCTGATATTATGCTTTCTCCTCATTGAAATTCCTGTTTTTAGTAAAAGTGAGAAATTGAGGCAAATAAGCTTGATGTATAACCATTAATTTGACATTCCTATTTAGAATAATTATAAATAAGGCATGGAACAGAGAATGGAAATGCAAAGGGAAAGGCTTCAGGCGCTTTTTGAGAAGAATGGGCTTCGCAACACTTCTCAGCGCCAAACGATCTATGAATACCTGATTCAGACGGACTGCCACCCGACCGCGAAGCAAATCTACGATCACCTCAAGCCCGGTCATCCCAGCCTTTCGCTGGCAACGGTCTACAACACCCTCGACCTGCTGGTTGGCGCTGGTTTGATAACAGCCCTGGGCGAGATCGGAGACAACCAGGTGCATTACGACGGGAACACGAGCACCCACATCAACCTTGCCTGCACCCAATGCTTCAAAATCCTGGACATGCCTGATGACACAGCCGATTCGATCGAAACTGTCATCGAAAAGTCCGGTTTCGATATCCACGGTTCACGTATCATGTATTACGGGATCTGTCCCGATTGTCAACCCAAACAAACACAAATATCAAAGGAGATTTAATCTAATGGAAACCAACGAAACTTACTCAATCCCCCGCATCGGCGATCCTGCCCCCGAATTTACCGCTGTGACTACCCAGGGCGAAATCAACTTCCCCGCGGATTACAGCGGAAGTTGGGTCATCCTCTTCAGCCATCCTGCTGATTTCACCCCTGTCTGCACTTCTGAATTTGTTACCTTTGCATCCATGCAGGAACAATTCCTGAAAGTCAATACCAAACTGGTCGGTCTTTCTGTTGATGGTCTCTACAGCCACATCGCCTGGCTGCGTACTATCAAGGAAAAGATCGAATTCAACGGTCATAAAGACGTTGAGGTCACCTTCCCGCTGATCGAGGATATCAAGATGGATGTCGCGAAAAAATACGGGATGATCCACCCCAACGACTCGCATACCAAAGCCGTCCGCGCGGTCTTCGTGATTGACCCCAAGGGGATCATTCGCGCCATGATCTACTATCCGCTTTCCACCGGACGCAATTTTGACGAGCTTTACCGCCTTGTCCTCGCGCTACAGACCGCAGACGCTTTCGGCGTTGCCACTCCCGCGGACTGGCGTCCCGGAAACGAAGTCATCGTCCCGACCGCTGGTTCCTGCGGCGTTGCCAAAGAACGCATGATGACCGACAAGTCCGAAATGAACTGCCAGGATTGGTTCTTCTGCCTCAAGAAATTGGACAAAGAAACCGTCCTCAACAAACTCGTCAAATAAAAATTTCTATCAGGAATTTACATTAATAGAACAGGTCCCGAACGGGACTTGTTCTATTAATGTTGGCTCGTCAGAGTGGGATAAATGATTTCCTGCGCGGGCGTGCCCATCGGCGTGGGAGTAGGGCTCGGCGTCTGTCCCGATGGGTCGTGCACGTAGACCCAGTCGCCAAGCTGCGCCCAGTTAAACAGCCAGTGCGCATCGCCCGGGAACATGTTCACGCAGCCGTGCGACTGCGGAAAGCCAAGCAAAGCCTGCCAGTAGATGCCGTGGATTGCCTGAGCGTGATTGTAATACATCGCCCAGGGAACGCCGTCAAGCGAATAAAAGTCGGAGCGATCGCTGGTGTAGGAGCCCTGCATCTGATCCAGCTCCCGTTTTTCGTAGATGTAATACAAACCAGGATCCGAATAAAGCTCGCCCGACCCTGTTGCGACCAGCGCAGCAAACACCAATTCGCCCTCATCGTAAACCGAGAGCGTCTGGTTATAGAGGTCAATGCTGATCCAGCGCTTGTTATCCACGCCCTCGGGAGGAGTTGTATCCACCACCAGCCGGCGCGACTTTAGCGAAGGAATCCACTCATCCGGTCCTGCTTCGTACCATTCGTAACCTTCCGCCTCCACCACTTGGTACACCTGAAAGTCAGCATATTTTTCATACTGCCTGCCAGTTTCTGGAGCAGCGAAACTCGGCTGAGTGTAACTCGGCGTCGGGTTGATCGTCCAACCGAAATCGTTTTGAGGCGTCGCGTAAAATTCCAATCCCTGCCAGCGCGGCGATGAATAAAACGGCGTCGCCTCCACCCACCAGCCAGCTATCGTCCGCACGAAGGTGCGCCCGCCGTCACTGGCAGAATCGATCATCGTCACGTAGCGGCTGCCGCCATCCGGGATGGTCTGCAGAGCGACGCCCCCGCTGATAGCGTCATTAAGGCTTGCGTAAACCGGCGTTTCCGCGCCGGAAATTTTGGCAACCCGCACAGGCAAATCGGAAAGCGCCGGGTCGGGTTTGGCGGCTGCCAGTTCCCTGATGGGATAAGGGAAGCCAGATTCATGCAGTCGCGCGATTGATTGCGAGGCTCCCATCGGAAGGCAGTCGCCCGGATCAACCGGGTAATACCCAGGCAGGCAGAGCGGCAGGTCATAATATGGAGCCGGAGGCGCCTTCTGGATCGCCGCCAGCGCGTCTGAATGCGCCATCGCCATTACCACACCAACACCAATCAGCAGGAGCAAAAAATTCTTGATCTTCATAGGCTGCATTATACCCGCCGTGAGGCTCAACCGCTAACATAATCACCTCAAGTAAGACTACCAACTATATATATACTCCTGGCAACCTGCATCAACCACAGTTTATCTATTAGTCCCCCCTTTACACCTTTCCGGAAATATCCGGCGCTTGCGTAAAAACCGCTCGCACGGAAGATTATTTAGCCTGGTAATCAGCGATCGCATGGGTAAGGGCTGCGGTCAGGCGGGCGTCATCGATCGCGTCATGGCTGTTTGGCAGAGGGATTTGCAGGAATCTGCCCGCAAACTCAAGCTTTTGCGACTTGAAACCATTATTGCGCGCGTTCCACTCACCATAGAAAGCAGCAAAAAGCTTCATCACGCAGAATGTCTGGCTGCTTTCGATACTAGTCGGCAGCCCATATGCCTTGTTTGTCTGGCGCAGAAGGCGCAAATCAAATTCCGCATTATAAATACCGATCACCCTGCCCTTCAGCACGCTCTCTACCGCTGACCAAATCTGGGTCCATACCGGCGCATCCTTGACCATCTCATCCGTAATTCCGTTTACCGCGCTCGATTCCGATGGGATTGGCATCTCCGGGTTCACCAGAGACTCAAACAGCATGTTGCCTGAGTCATCTACGATTCCCAACTGGATAATGCGGTCTGTCGGTCCGGTTCCCGTCGTTTCGGTGTCGAGAAAGATTGGCTGCAATTCGAGCACAGCTTTGGCGCGCTGCATGACATTTGGATGGGCAATTGGATAGGTCATAAGAACCTCGCTTGGAATTATAATGCATCCGCAATCCCTGCCTTGTTAAATAAAAAGATGGCGAGGCTGGGATTTGTGTAATGCCTCTTCGGGGTAAACCTGGAACCAAGTTGTTCCTTGTTAATAAAAATGATGGCGAGGCTGGGATTTGTG
>Ga0255342_1005452_pt1 | contig 12188 bp, 12 predicted proteins | sample wastewater_treat_3_FD_192416 | JGI IMG/M metagenome (GOLD analysis project Ga0255342, IMG submission 192416) | Wastewater microbial communities from Lulu Island WWTP, Vancouver, Canada - plant14 | ecosystem: Engineered > WWTP > Wastewater > Unclassified | place: Canada: Vancouver, British...
TCTTGCGTTGTCAGCATGGGGAGAATTGGACGGTCACATTCCAAGAATTATATCCAAATGGTCATTGTCAACATTGACATAGGGTCATAAGCTCAATGCGAGCAACTTCAACGTCCTGTATCATCTTGGCGATAATATGCTGATTTTTTGCTGATTTTGCCGGGGTAAGCTTCCTCCTACACAGGTCTTCAGCTATTATGTAATCATAGCCTAATTCATCATAATCACCAATTTTAGGAGAAAGAACGATCGGGACAATTCCATAGAATAGGTATTCTACCAATTTTGTTGGGTTCGCAACCTGATTTACGTCTATATTATCTCTTAAAACAAACCCGTAATTCATAACACTGTAATAAAGCCACAAATGCTGCGGCTCAACGGAAAGTATCTTTATTCGATTTCTCGGTATAGCTTCGTAGTTTTCGAGCCATCTCATAAACGCTGAAACATGCCCAGTCAATATTAGAAACTTCACATTATGCTGGCTGGAGCACTCTGCTATGTATCTAAGCATCAAGTCAATATTCTGCCATTTTTGCAAATTGCCAGAATAGCCGACCACAATGTCGCTTTCTTCTATACTCAACTTTGCTCTCAATTCTTTAATCATGACTTGATCTTTTTCAACAAGTTCTCGTAGGCCATTTTTCGGCAAGATAGGATAAATCACACTTGCCTTTAAGTTAACAAATTCATGACTATATTTCTTTTGGTAGAATTCCTGCATTTTTTTTGTTACAAAAACGGCACTGCACTCGAATTTTCGAGAAAGAGTTGAAAAGAATGCTTTCTCAACCGAACTCATAACTCCTGAGGCTAGCAATTTATGCACGTACTTTAGCTCTTCGGGCACAATACCATGGAAATCAAGAATTAACCTCATGGCTTTATTGTTCATTTTGCTGAGAATCATCAATGGAATTAGTATTCTTTCTAGATTGTAAATCGAGTGAATATAGATTACTTTGACATGACGAAGTTCCTTAAGTACTTTGAAGATCGAGAAAAAATAGTTCATCCTAAAGATGGCTAATTCGCCATTTTGCTCTGAGTATTCAGCCCTAACGTACTTTCTTAACGATAAATCTAAGTAGATGCGCCTCTTATTAATAAACACACCGTCAATGTTCTTTATTCTTTGCATCATCCCATCACGAACATTATAAGCATTAGGATAGGAACCGATGATTGCAATTTCATAATTAAGATTACGATTATCCAAATTGTGCTCCCTAGCTTCCTAAGCTCGCTCGAATACACCTACAATCTGTGTTGATGCGTTGCCATCACCATAAGGATTAATATGAGAACTCATCGCAGTATAGGCCTCTTGACTTTGAATTAAGTTACTTACCTGCAATACAATGTTCTCACTTGATGTCCCTAATAGTTTAGCTGTACCTGCCTGTATACCTTCTTCGCGTTCCGTTACATCTCGCATAACTAGTACGGGTTTGTGAAGTGATGGCGCTTCTTCCTGAATCCCCCCGGAGTCTGTAAGTATTAGGTAGCACTTTCCCATAAGCCATATCATATACGGGTAAGGCAAAGGCTCAATAAGATGGATCCGTTCGTGACCACCGAGGATTTCGTTTACTGGCTGCCTGACGTTTGGGTTAAAATGCACGGGATATACAACTTCCACATCCGGAAACTGTTCAGCTATTTGCCTAATCGCGTTACAGATATTCCTAAACGGTTCACCAAAACTTTCTCTTCTGTGACCTGTTACAAGAATAATCTTCCTTGTAAAATCAATCCCCTTAAAGAAATCATAGTACTTTTGATCACCTTCTTGTTTTATAATTGATAAACCAAGGAATAGTGCATCAATAACGGTGTTGCCAACTACCCAAACGTTCTCAGTAATACCTTCCCTCTCAAGATTCTTCTTTGCGCTGCCAGTCGGAGCAAAATGATAATCAGCCAAATGGCTAACCAAAACACGATTAATCTCTTCAGGAAAGGGTGAGTACTTTTCATACGTCCTTAAGCCTGCCTCTATATGAGCCACTTTGATCTGCTTGTAGAATGCTGCAAGTGCTCCGACAAACGCTGTTGTTGTATCTCCCTGTACAATAACCAAGTCTGGATGCTCCGCATCAAGAACTGAACCAATTGATTTGAGTCCATCAGCGGTGATATCAAAGAGTGTCTGGTTTTGTTTCATCAGATTCAGATCGTAGTCCGGCTTTATCTGAAAGAAGTCAAGAACCTGGTCAAGCATTTCTCTGTGCTGACCAGTTACACAGACACTCACCTCAAACTCATTAGGATGCCGTCTCAGTTCGTAAACTAAAGGGGAAAGTTTTATTGCCTCAGGCCGCGTACCAAATAGGACAACAACCTTTAGTGGCAAACACCGTTTTACTGTTTTTCCCATGTTGCTGACATTATCGCTTATCATGACCATTCTGATTTCCTATTCCTAATACTCTGTATGAAAAAACTGAAACTAAGTTCTTGATCAAGTACGCAACCTTTGACCACCGCCTTGTAGATCTACAGAAACTACCAACAACTCCTTTCAATATTATTATCCTATTTCGTGTCAGATCACTTCTCTTAATGCCTAAGCTATAAGCAAAAACACATAGCTGTGGCAAAAATTTTGTCCAAATATCAACCATTTTGTTGTCCCACTCTTTTTCTATAGCCTTCACATTGATCAGGCCAAGATTGACCAGACATACTTGTTTTTCTTTCGAGAATGAGCCAAATAGGAGGTAAGAATTAGGAAATACTTCCACAAAGCTCCTCCAATGGTTGTCCTGAATATGCGCGACGTACTTCATGTTTATTAGATCTTTCCTGTATACTGAACAGCCAAAATAGGTCACTAACACGTTACTTGGGACAGCTATCTCATCAACTGCCTTTGAAAAAGGTAGTATTTTGAAATAACTGTCCAGCGTTGATGCATCAAGAAAGAACGAAACTCCTTGAGGACAATAGATATTAGGGATCCCTTCAATGTTATGCCTTAACAATATCAACCTAGGGTTATATTTATGAATAGCATATACTAGGATCGATAGAGAAATAGTAGTTACAAAATCGTCATCACCTAGAAACCACAAATACTGACCGGTTGCATAAGTGGTCAGCAGCAAAAGCATGTTCTGATTAAAACCAATATTTGTCGCATTCCTATAGTATCTAAAATTACAAAAAGCATGTTTATATTTCGAAACTACGAAAGGAGTGCTGTCTGTAGATCCATTATCAGACACTATGATTTCAATTATATCATTATACATGTACTCATGAAATGATTCCAGGATTCTTCGTAGACACTGATCCAGGAGTTCAGCCCTGTTCCATGTAGGAATGCAAATAGAAAGTAAAGGTCTATCGAGCATTGAAATGCCATGCGCTCCTTCTTTTTTTAAAAATCATAGTTGTCCAAGGCAACCCAAAAACAAAGGATGTTATGAAGCCCAGAAAGAACAAGCTACTATTCAAGTACTTGCCACAAAGAAAAGTCACAATTGCAACGAATAAACCATTAACGATTGAAGGGACAACATATGGTTCTCGCTTGTGGGCCCTCAAGTATAGTGCCATCCCACCTATAGGAATCTGCAAGAACCACCCCACGATAAGCATAGAGATAGGCAACGGTGGCAAGAACCTTGTAACTATTTTATCAAACGCACTTACTCTACCAGAAAGTCCTAAAACGGCAAGCACCAGGCACAATATTCCTAGTATATAGGTGCCCAAAGAAAGGTAGAGATCCTTCTTGAATTCTTTGTCCAAGTCAGCCCAAGCTTTCTTTGAAACCATCATATTGAACTTGGGGTTATTTGCATTGAGCCATATGCTAGACAGATTAAACATTGCTGTAACCATGCTCATTGAAATTCCGACTTTTCCGGCTTCTATAGGACCATGAAATTGAAACATAAGCGGAGTGTAAATCTGAAAAATGAAATAGCCACTGGCCCAACTCAAGGCATACTTCCACAATAAGCCGAAAACTTCAGTTTTCCAGTTTGTGTTGCCACCCTTCGTTCGGAGCAAGGTTCCTATGAGATTCCGGTATTGTACGGTTATTAGTACTAGATTGAATAAGTTTGAAACCAGTATGGCCAAGGCTATTGACAAAAGTCCAAGATGCAAGAAAAGGCTCGAGAACAGGACAACAGTATTTACAATAGCGGTAATAAAATAATACCGCTGTATTCTTGATACCTGATCACAGCCCTGAATAAAGGACGCCAAAATACTGTCGACAAAACCAATTGCTGCACCAATACAGTATAGTATCCAGGGGACTAACCACTGAGAACTACTGGCCTTCTGGATAAACAGATAATATCCGACTGCAAAAATGATTGGAAAAGCCACCAAAACTACACAAGCTGTCCATTTAATAACAAATCGAAACAAGGACGATATTCGTTCCAGATACTCTTGCGCTCCTTTGAGCTTTAGCGACGAATCCATGTTCAGAAATGCATATTCATGAGCAGAAAATTGCAGAATAATTGTCGTGAACCCTAGATCAGCAAAAACAGAAAGCGCAGAGATGCTCTGAAAAGTGTACCAAAAACCCTGTACTTCGGGTGTAACAAACAGAGGAATTAATATAAGGGTGCCAACTCCAGAAACCAATCTCCAGAATTGATTCAAATATGAGTTTATTATGTCTGCTGTAAAAATGTTGGCCAATTTTGCTTGCAAGCTATGTTCCTTATACAATGATCGATAGGATAATGCCTATTTTAGAATCTTTTGAGTCTCCCTCATTATGCAATCAATTGAGCTTTCTCTAGGTTCATAACCGCATAAGGAACAGGCTAAGTCTGAAGTCGAATAATAGAAAGGTTTACTTCCTGTTGTAGAAGCATAGTCACCATCTTTGTACTCGACCTTCAAGTTATAGTTACTAACGAAGAAATCTAGAATCTCAGTCTTTTTTACAGGAGCTCTGCTATACACGTCAAGAGCAGTATTTAATTTACCGGAATTACAGACCAGTCCTATCAGGCAGGCAAGATCACGAGGGGAAACATAGTCTCGAACAATATCGGTTTTATCCGTATAAAAGGGGGCATTCCCTTTTATAGATCGAATGATTTGACAGAGCAGATAGCCAGCGTTTAAGTCAATGAATTGACTAAAAAAGCCATATATTCTTAGATCGATTATTGCCAGATCATGTAACGAACGATGCTTCACTTCAGAATATAGCTTTGATATTTGATAGAAGTTCGCATCAGTTATGTGATTGATGTCAACGCTGGCAATAGTTGAATTCGTGACAGGTGTCTGGAAATCGGACCCAAAAACCGCACCACTTGAAAAACTTATATACTTAGTATCGCTTTTCTCTTGCAAGTAGTCAATTATGAGGCTGTCGTAGTGCTCCGTAACTTCTAAAATGCTATCCCCAGCGTTCCGCTGCTTTATGGGATCAGCAAACCCGATGCAATTGATTATGACGTCATAAGACTGATTACCAAAGTCCTGGAGGTCAAAAACGGAAACCCCACTTTCATTGTGAATGAATCCAGTACTTTTTAGGAATTGCTCGAGAGCTCCTAAGTCTCTTGCATACAGAGAGAAACTGTATTCCTTTTCTTGCAAAAGATAGAAGACAATATTTTTTGCTATATGGCTTGATGCTCCTAGGATTGCTACGTGCATTAGAGCCCCATTTCTTTCACACTGGGAATTTGAAAAAGACCATAATGTGCAGCGATTGCTTTTTCGCTACCAACATAGTGACTATAAATGTCGGGAATTCCGCACTCTATAAGTTTCACTTCTGTGTTAAAACCCGCAATCACTTCAGAGATAGCCGAACCTAGACCTCCAAGAACGGAATGCTCTTCCAACGCAATGATATTCATGTTCCTCGCAATTAACGAGGTAATGATGTCTTTGTCTAGTGGTTTCACTGTATGCATGCTTATAAATTCTGGATTATAACCTTGGGCTATCCATTCTTTTATCCAAGAAGCGCCCAATTCCAACATGTTGCCTGTAGTAATGAGTGCAAAATCATTCCCTGATCGCAGAACTGATGCCTTACCTACTGTAACAATATCTGTTGTATTATGAATTGTCGGCTCATTATTCTTGCCAAGTCGAATATACATAGGACCTTGTATCTCTGTACTCTGTTCCACTATCTTTCTTACTTCATAAGGATCACCTGGGCAGCAGACTTTCATATTGGGCAGAACCCGCATTATAGCAATATCCTCAATTGCGTGGTGAGTGGCACCTGCGGGACCATATGAATATCCTTCGCCAACCCCAACCAACTTAACATCAGTATTCATGTATGCAATGTCTAGCCTTACCTGTTCAAAACAGCGCATCGTAACAAAAGGTACGATTGAATACATGTATACTTTGTATCCAGAAAGCGCCAATCCACTCGCAATACCTACTGCATTCTGCTCAGCAATTCCAATGTTCAAGAACCTATTAGGGAAGGCCTTCGCAAACTTCTCCAGCACAGCATAGCCTAAGTCTGGAGTAATAAGAAAAATACTGGGATCGTCTTTTGCCAACTCAACAAGAGTGTTTATGAATGTCGTTCTCATAAGCTTTCTAATTCTATTAGCGCTTGCTCATATTCTTGGTCGTTGGGCGACTTATAGTGCCACTCGAGTTTTCCTTCCATGAACGAAATCCCTTTGCCTTTGACAGTATTGGCTATTATCACGAGTGGTTTACCCTGCGAGTAACTAAGAAAGGCTCTTGAGAGTGCTTCAATACTGTGTCCATCAACAACCTGTGTATGCCATCCGAACGCAGAAAAGCGTTCGGAGAGATTCGCTTGATCAATAACATCTGCTCCCATCCCTTGCAAGTGGTTAAAATCTATAATTGCAACAAGATTATCTATCTTCTTCGTGCTTGCAAACATAACGGCTTCCCAAACTGACCCTTCATTGCATTCACCATCCCCAAGCAAAACGAATACTCTACCAGTTGCATTTTTGGTTTTCTTCGCTATTGCCATTCCAAGTCCTATGGGAAGCCCGTGACCCAACGAACCACAGGAACACTCAACACCAGGCACAACGTCTCTATCAAGATGTCCTGGTAGTATTCCATCATCTATGTAGTAACGTTTTAGCCAACCACTTGGGAAAAACCCCTTGAAAGCCAGAGTAGCATACAACGCCGCACTTGCATGAGCTTTACTCAAAATAAAAATGTCTCTATTGGGATCATTGAGATTGGCTGGCCTTGTGTTGAGAATTTCAAAATACAGTGTGTAGAGTATCTCTATTATGGAAAAGCAGCTACCAATATGAGATGATTTTGAATAATGCATCATGTCCAAGACACTTTTTCTGAGCTCTTTACACGTGTCGTTCATCGTTTTTTCGTGCATCCTCTTCGTATTCTGTTAGTTGTTCAATGCAAGATTCGTACAGGTTTCTCTTCCCCAAAAAGCTTGTATACCAATCAACGGTTGCCTGTAATGCTTTTTCTAGACTCCACACTGGTTGCCACCCCAACTCTTGTCGTGCCTTGGAACAGTCAAGCTTAAGATATGCTGCTTCATGTAAATCTGCGGTTCCGCTCTCGATCCGATACTGGGCCCCTGCGTCGGGCCACAGTGCGCAAAGAGTCTTGACAAGGTATTCTACGGATCGCTCATCATAACTATTTGGACCGAAATTCCAGGCTTCACCATAATCTGGACCAACAGTATAGAGTTTCTCAGCAAGCATCATATAACCACACAATGGTTCCAATACGTGTTGCCAAGGCCTTATGGCTTTTGGATTTCTGACCGTAACAGGTTCTCCCCTCATTAAGGCCTTAACAGTGTCAGGAACGATACGATCTTTTGCCCAGTCACCTCCACCGATGACATTACCAGCTCTAGCTGAAGCGATCGCTACATGATGTTCCTTTCCATACTCTTGAGGGCTAAAAAAGGAGCTCCGATATGCAGATACAACTAGTTCAGCACAAGCCTTCGAACTCGAATATGGATCGTAACCGCCTAGGGTATCTATTTCACGATACCCCCAGACCCATTCCTTGTTGTCGTAACACTTATCAGTCGTAATAAGCACAACGGCCTTAACGCTATTGCAACCTCTAATTGCTTCGAGCAATTTCGCAGTGCCGATAACATTAGTTTCATATGTCAATATTGGTTCTTCATAAGACTGTCTAACTATTGGCTGTGCAGCCAAATGAAAGACAATATCAGGTTCGCACTCGGTCACACTTTGTCTAAGTGTCTCAAGATTTCTAATATCGCCTTTACTGAATTTGATTTTATCTTCTAAACTGGATAAAACAAAAAGGCTCGGTACAGTCGGAGGATCGAGCGCGTACCCATAGACCTTAGCCCCTAGAGAAACAAGCCAGATTGCGAGCCAGGAACCTTTGAAACCTGTCACGCCCGTAATAAAGACCTTTTTGTCTTTCCAGAAAACCGGATCAATTCCTTTCATAGTTTATTTCTTCCATGGCGCATTGTTTGTATTCCAAAGACTTTCGAGTTCATTCTTATCTCTTAGGGTGTCCATAGGGTGCCAAAAACCTTCATGTTTGAATGCACTAAGCTGATTATCCTTAGCAAGGTTTTCCAGTGGTTCGCGCTCCCATACTGTCTCATCGCCTTGTTGGATGTAGTCAAAGATCTGTGGCTCCAGTACAAAAAATCCACCGTTAATCCATGCGCCATCACCTTTTGGTTTCTCCTGAAAAGAATGCACATGACTTTTCTGATCAATTTCAAGGGCTCCAAACTTTCCGGAGGGCTGCACCGCAGTAAGCGTCGCATATTTACCATTCTTTTTATGAAACTCGATAAGGTCATTGATATTCACATCAGAGACTCCATCCCCGTACGTGAGCATGAATGTTTCATTGCCGACATAAGGCTGAATTCTCTTGATACGACCGCCTGTCATCGTGTTCAAGCCTGTGTCAACAAGTGTGACGACCCACGGTTCCGACTGCGAGTTATGATATTGAATTGTGTTTCTCGAAAGATCCACTGTCATATCGGCTTCGTGCATGTAATAATGATGAAAGTAATCTTTGATTACATAACCCTTATATCCACAGCAGATTATAAACTCATTGAAACCATAGTACGAATAAATCTTCATAATGTGCCAGAGGATGGGCTTGCCACCGATCTCTATCATCGGCTTTGGCTTCAGGTCTGACTCTTCAGATATCCGTGTACCAAATCCCCCAGCAAGAATTACTACTTTCATTATTAGCCTCTTTTGTCCTTAATAAATTGTGCTATAAGGCTAAGCGCATAGTCAATTTGTTCTTTCGTCAAGCCCGGATAGGTTCCTAAGAAGAAAGTATCATTCATGATCATATTGGTGACCTCTAAGCCTTCGAGAGCCACACGATGTTGGATGTTGAGATACGCTGGCTGCATTAGGATGTTACCTGCAAAAAGATTGCGTGTTTCTATGCCATGTGCATTGAGGAAATTTGTGAGATCAGTCCTTGAAAATGGAGCTATTTGTTTGACGGTAATTGGAAACGCAAACCACGAAGGATCCGCCCCTTCTGTAGCTAATGGAAGAATGAAGCAATCTGACCATTTTGAAAAGCCTTCATACCATCGAGCAAAATTCTCTTTTCTGCGCGCGATAAAATAAGGCAGTTTCTTCATCTGCTCAACGCCAATAGCGGCCTGCATCTCGGTGACTTTTAGATTATATCCCACATGAGAATAGACGTACTTGTGGTCATATCCCTTTGGTAATTTCCCATATTGCCCAGAAAAACGTTTACCGCATGTGTTGCTTTCTCCTGGAGCACAATAACAATCACGGCCCCAATCGCGAATCGAGCGAGCTGCTCGCGCCAGCACATCGTCACTTGTGAAAACGCACCCACCTTCTCCCATCGTAATATGATGGGCGGGATAAAAGGAACAGGTTGCGATATGCCCGAAGCTTCCTACCATTTTTCCCTTATACATTGATCCAAGCGCATCACAACAGTCCTCAATGAGCCAAAGATTATGCTCTCGTACTATCTTCATGATGGCATCGAGATTATAGGGGTTCCCTAAGGTATGAGCAAGAAAAATCGCCTTTGTTTTCGGACTGAGAGCTCTCTTAAGATGATCTATGTTGATGTTATAGGTCCCGATTTCTACATCGACAAAGACCGGTACCAAGCCATTTTGAATGATGGGATTGACTGTTGTAGGAAAGCCGGCTGCAACTGCAATGACCTCATCACCCTTCATAAGCTTCCTATCACCGAGAAGCGGACTCATCAGAGAAGTCAATGCGATAAGGTTGGCAGATGAACCGGAATTGACAAGGATCACATATTCAGCACCTGTGAATTCACTAAAAGCACTCTCAAAAGCCTCTGTATAACGACCACTTGTGAGCCAAAAGTCCAGAGAGGCATCGACAGAAGCTTGAATCTCTTTCTCGTCGAATACTCGACCGGCATATCGGACAGGTGTCTGTCCAGGTAGGAAAGAACGTTCCGCAAACTTGGTATTATAAAATTCTTTGACGAGAGCTGCGATTTCTGCTCTCAGCTCTTGCTCGGTCTTTGCCATCTACTTTTACTCCCATTCATCGATTGCAATATTATCTGGCGACATTCCATAGTCAAGCAACTGATGTCTAAACGAAAAAATCATCGCCGGCGGGCCAGAAAGAAAAAAGACAGGGTTAGTTAGGATGCAGGAATCCTTGAATATTCGATCTATATCCAAGCTGCCCTTTTCAAAAGAGATATTTTCCTTGTTCTGACGCACCGGATTGCCATTTTCTACTAATATGTGAGCAGTAAAGGCGGATGCACCAGACCAGATGTTTATTTGATCAAGTGCCACTAAGAGTTCATATTCGCGAACTCCATAATAGAGGATTATCTTATTGTAATTGGACGAATTAGAATATGACGAAGCCAATACACAATTAGAATTGCTTCTCAGTTCTAAATATGATAAAAAAGGAGAAATCCCTGTTCCACCCGCCACAAGAACAACATCCTGATTCCCATGAACAATATTATCAATTATGAACGAACCATAGGGCAATTTCAGCCAGACTTCCCGGCCCACAAACAGCTCATGTTCCATTCGAGCCGTATAGTGACCTTTGACACTATAAATAATCCCGATTTCTTGGCTCCCCGGTGCCGATGCGATCGAAAACACACGAGATTCTGGCCAAAAACCACCCATTGGATCATACTCATCAATTGCAAGGTGCAGAAACTGTCCTGCTTTGAATTTAGGAATTGTGCTTTGTGGCTTAAAGCGCACTTGATACGTATCTTTGCCAAATTGCTGAAGATGAGTTACAACCGCTTTGAGTTTAACTGGATTTGCCATGATTAGGTATTATTCAAAATCCCCTAAAAATCCCATGAAATAATCTTATTTCAATAACTCTGGATGGCTTCAGCATCAGACTAGCAGGTATTCTGAGATTAGATTACCTTGTACCTGTCAATTAGTCTCTTCGCCGGATTCTTTATTCGCACAACATGCTTTATAAAATCATCGATGTGCATGGTCGTAAACACTAATCGACCTGACTTCGGATAGGCTTTTACAAACCTGTAATGGGCTATGCCGAGCCTTCATCATATGCCATATACTGCAAAAAGCACGAAACTAACGCGAGTGTGCCGCACAAAAAAATGATTATGGGCATATGCTATAAGCTCATTGGCCCTTTTCATTGCTGCATAGAAGCTCATAGGTAATCTACATTGTCCTTAAACTAGCGACCGACACCACTACGAACACCGAGCCCCACATCAGGAGCGCAGAATCCACAAACTTACGGGCCGCTTCTTCGCTCTTGGACTTTCTTTCCAGATAAAAGGGAATAACAAGCGTAGAAAAGCCACTAGCAAAGAGCCCCAAAACTGAGCCCGGAATCAGCATGGTCACCACAAATGCGTCGGTCTGACCAGTGGCGCCAAAGTAATTGGCTATTAAGACTTCGCGAAAAAAGCCAATGAATTTACTTATCAGGGCCAGCACCGAAATAAGTAGGACTGCCTGTGTTATAGTCTGTTTTTTCAATATTGACGGGATGTGCATTCGTACTCCGATATTTGATTGCTTTGAAACTTAACGGATTATATTAGATTCAAGCTTATTTTATAGAATACACTTTATAGGATCAACTCACATTATAGCTTTTATACTTTAAAAAGCTAAAGTGAAGAAATCCAGC
>Ga0255342_1005455_pt1 | contig 12183 bp, 9 predicted proteins | sample wastewater_treat_3_FD_192416 | JGI IMG/M metagenome (GOLD analysis project Ga0255342, IMG submission 192416) | Wastewater microbial communities from Lulu Island WWTP, Vancouver, Canada - plant14 | ecosystem: Engineered > WWTP > Wastewater > Unclassified | place: Canada: Vancouver, British...
GATATGTGCCATAGATTTATTCAAATTTAATGTAGTATTCTTAATATTTTCTATTGTGAGAGTTAAATTTCTTTGCATTTCAGGATTAGCTACATTTTGTATTATAGAAACCACGCTATCAATGGAAGTAACTAAAGACATAATTTTTTCTTTTAAAGGTAAAAGCTCTGCACTGATTACGTCAGTCATACTTGGATCTACTTCACCAATCAAAAAATCTTTGTCTTTTATATATTCTTTTGAATTCCCAGGTACTATTTTGATTACTTTACCCTCTAGAAAAGCACCACTATAAATGAATGCTTTAGAATCTTTGGGTACATTATAATTCTCATCTATTAATAATTCTACCCTCACTCTATAGCTATTAGATATAAACTGAATATTATTGACTTTACCAATAGTAAGACCATTTAATATTACAGGACTATTAGTGGTGAGCCCATATGCTTCATTATAATCTACATATACTAAAGTATTATCAGAAAAGACTTTTAATCCTTTTAGAAAATTAATTCCCCAAAATAAAAAGCCTATAGAAGCAATAAAAATCACAGCTATGAGTATCTTTTTGGTTTTATTCATAAATTTTTCAGCAAAATTGCAAAAAATTTTTTTAATGGATTTCAATTTTTTTCACAATAAGTATTTGATTTATTTGAATTATAAATAATCACAAATTGATTGTAGAAGTTATGTAAGATTCTATTAGTATAAATTGAAATAGATCATAGAAAAAATGAATTATAAAATTGATAAGTTTTTATATTTTTGCAATAAAAAAAGATGAGCGAATTGTATGATAATCTAAAAGAGAGATTAGTATCTCTGAGGAGGTATCTTTGACATTGATAAGATTAAACAAGATATAATCTCACTAGAAACTGGGACACATAGTTCAGATTTCTGGCAAAACTCTAAAGAAGCGGAAAAGCTATTAAAAGAAATTAGTAGCAAAAAAAATTTTGTAGAAAAATATGATAATGTAGAAAAAAAATTAGAAGATTTTTCTGTATATGATGAATTTTTTAATAATCAAGAAATATCTGAAGAAGAATATCAAAAACAATATGAGATAGTAAAAAAAGCAATAGATGAATTAGAATTTTATAAGATGATGCAGGATGAAGCTGATAAAAATAGTGCTATAATAACTATAAATAGTGGAGCTGGAGGTACTGAAAGCCAAGATTGGGCGCAAATGCTTATGAGAATGTACATCAGATGGGCAGAAAGGCATAATTTCAAAATTATAGAATTAGATTTGCAAGAAGGTGACGTAGCAGGTATCAAATCTTGTACTTTAGAAATTGATGGAGACTATGCATATGGATATCTAAAAAGTGAAAATGGTGTCCATAGACTAGTACGTATATCTCCATTTGACTCCAATCAAAGAAGGCATACGTCTTTTGCTTCAGTTTTTGCATTTCCACTAATAGATGAAACAATAGATATTGATATCAATCCAGCAGATTTAGAATGGGATACTTTTAGAAGTTCAGGACCAGGTGGACAAAATGTAAATAAGGTAGAAACTGCAGTACGTGTACGTCATATACCTACTGGGATAGTAGTAGAATGCCAAGTAACACGCTCTCAACAGCAAAACAGAGAAAAAGCATTACAAATGCTCAAATCTCGCCTTTATGAAATAGAATTAAGAAAAAAACAGGAAGAAATAGATAAACTAGAAAAAAATAAAAAGAAAATTGAGTGGGGAAGTCAGATAAGAAGCTATATCTTACATCCATATAAAATGGTAAAAGATCATCGCACTGGGTTAGAAACTTCTAATGTAAATGCTGTTTTAGATGGTGATATTGATGATTTTATTAATGCTTATTTACTTTCTCAAGACGTTAAAATTTGATTGTTCATTTAAGATTGCAACCCAAAATTTTTAAAAAATATGTCAGAAGAAAATTTCAATTTACCCGAGAATGCTTATAGAGAGCTCAAAGAAGGCGAAGAATATAAACCCATTCTCCATCCAAAGAAAAATTATAAAGAAGTAACTACATGGTCTGTAGTATTGGGTCTTTTAATGGCTGTCATATTCTCTGCGGCAGCAGCTTATTCTGGTTTAAAAATAGGTCAAGTCTTCGAAGCTGCTATTCCAATATCTATTATTGCTGTAGGTGCTACTTTAGCAGCTAGAAAGTCTGACCCTTTGAGTCAAAATGTTATTATTCAATCTATTGGAGCCAGTTCAGGCGTTGTAGTCGCTGGCGCTGTATTTACTATCCCAGCTTTATATATTTTACAAGCTAAATATCCTACTATTGCTATTAACTTTTGGCCGATATTTTTCTCATCTCTATTAGGAGGCTTTTTAGGTATTCTTTTCTTAATACCATTTAGAAAATATTTTGTAAAAGACATGCATGGCAAATTACCTTTCCCAGAGGCTAAAGCTACTACAGAAATATTAGTTACTGGAGCAAACGCATCTAAACAATCTTCTATACTTTTAAAAGGTGGTATCATTGCTGGTATTTATGATTTTATGATTAATTCCCTGAAATTATTCCAAGAAGAGTTCACTTCTAGAATGTTTGGTTGGGGAGCAGCTATTGCTGATCAAACAAAATTAGTTTTTAAAATGAATTCTTCTGCTTTAGTATTTAGTTTTGGCTATTTAGTAGGCTTGAAATATTCATTAATAATAGTCATGGGGTCATTACTATCTTGGTGGGTTTTTGTACCATTAATTGGCTACATTGGTGGTATGCAAGATCTAAGTGCAGAAATGATATTTTTAGAATATGTAAGACCTATTGGTATAGGAGCTATAGCAATGGCAGGTATTATTGGCATTATAAATTCTATACCAGTAGTAGCTAAATCTTTTGGACTTTTATTCAGTAAAAAGAAAACTGCCAAACAAGAGATATTACGTACAGACAAAGATATTTCTTCTAAATTTTGGTTGTTAGCATTAATATTGGTGATATTCGGAATATTTTTATTTTTTATATTAAGTGTAAATCTTAATTGGTGGCAAGCAATAATAGTTTTAGTTTCATTACTAATAATAGCATTCTTATTCACTACGGTAGCGGCTAATGCTATAGCTATAGTAGGTACAAATCCAGTTTCTGGTATGACAATGATGACATTGATTTTAATGTCATTAGTACTGGTACAAGTTGGATTAAAAGGTACTACAGGCATGGTGGTAGCTATGCTCGTCGGAGGCATAGTATGTACTGCACTATCTACAGCAGGAGGATTCATCACTGATCTGAAAATTGGTTATTGGATAGGCTCATCACCATACAAACAGGAGACTTTCAAATTTTTAGGAATATTAATAAGTGCTGCTACAGTTGGCATAGTAATCTTTGTTTTAAATGAAGCATATGGCTTTGTGAAAACACCTGAACATCCCAATCCATTAGTAGCTCCACAAGCAAATGCTATGGCCTCGATCATAGAACCTTTTATGCAACAAAATGCTGAAATTCCTTGGATTTTATATCTAGTAGGTGCTATCATCGCATTATTAATAAATTTTTTAGGTATTTCTCCACTTGCTTTTGCTCTAGGTATGTTTATCCCACAAGGGCTAAATACTCCACTATTAGTGGGTGGTTTAATAAATCATTTCGTCGCTAATAAAACTAAAAACAAAGAGTTAGCTAAAGCTCGTGAACAAAGAGGTACATTATTAGCAAGTGGTTTTATTGCTGGAGCAGCTCTATTTGGTGTAATAGGTGCATTGTTATTGTTTTTTGGTCTAGACCTCACTGTCCCAGTATTTAAAGAATTAGTAAATGGTAAATGGCTCTGGATAGAAGGCAATGTATGGCCAGAAGTTTTTTCTCTTATAGCTTTTGCATTAATAGTTTCTTATTTTATTTGGGAAATTCGCCGAGCTAAAGTTGATAAATAATATTGATTTTTTTACATTTTCTATTACTAATTTAATAATTAATAAATTCATAATTGTCAAGTTTCATAAGGTTGTTAATAAAAATTTAAATTTTTATTTTGATGCAAAGATAAAATTTTATATTTAAAAGCACAAGGATTTTGCTTAATTATTTGTTTTTAATTTTTCAAGATTAATCAAATTTTCTTTTAGATGTTTTTTTACAGTGTTTTATTTCATTTCACAATGAGAAAAGCATCAACAATGTAATGAAAATTTACATGTAACAATTTAAAAAAGAGTAAGGTTATCATATTCTTCATTTTTATATTCTACTATTCCAAAATTATATATAAACGATTTAGCGTATGATTTATATCCATTTTGATAATCTCTGCCAACATGTTTAATATAAAATTCCATATCCTCTGAGTTTAGCTGTTTGGACAACCATTGCAAATCGCCATCAAATTTTATACAATAACCAGCATAAAAGGTATATTCTTCTTTTTCCCATACAATAAAATTAGGATATAAACTAAGAGGTGATACAAGTATTTTCTTCCCCCAGGTATTATCAAGGCCTTGAGAACGACCAAAAGCATACCACGCTACCGGATTTTTTTTACCTTTATCTCTCAATAATAATCTATCTTTAATTGCTAAAAAGTATTTATAAGTATTTGGATATAAATCTTTTAATTCACCTTCAGGTATAATTGTATATTTACCGTTAATTTTTTTATAAGGGAAAATTATCCATCTATGTTGTTCATCATTTGATGATTTTAATATAGACACTTTTACTATTGGTTTCAGTATATCTTTTTCAATTGTAAATACTCTACCATCTTTTAATTTTATAGTTGCCTTATCATTTTCTATAATTGGATCTTTGAAAATATAAAAATCATCTGCTAATGTTGTTATACCAACATGTATTTTTGCTAATTTACCTAATGGTATTCCCCTTGTTTCGATTTGTTTAATTCTTTTTAAATCTGTATTTGATGCTATTGTCCATTTATTGTAATCAATATTTGATAATTCTATTTCATCTACATATTTAATACCCTTATCATATCCTTTATAATAGTAAAATTTATTTTGTCTCCAACTTTTATCTAATATAGTGATTGCCGAATATGTTGTTGCATCATCAAAGACTTGGTTATGATTAAAATCAATTATTTTTTTAATAATTTTCTTCTCCATAAGATAATACCTTAATGCTTTAGCAGTTTCTGTCTTAAAATAAGTATTAGGAGTAATATAACCTAATTTACCTGTTTCGTTTAGCAAATTAAACCCAAGTTCAAAAAAAGATATATACATATCAGTTGAACCACTTCTGCAAAACGACCAATCTCTTTGAATCCTTTCTCGTCGATCCTTTCCTAAATGTTGTATTCTAATATATGGCGGATTGCCGATAACATAATCAAAAATATTAAAATATTGTTTAACATTATTTTTATCTAAGCTATCCATTTGTATAATATTCCATTCAATTTTATCTATTCCATATTTTTGAATAACATCGTTTAAATATGTTTTACATTTTATAATAGCATTTTTATCAATGTCAAACCCAAATATATTATTGTGTAATGCTTTTTTAATTTCATCTAAACTCAAATTGTTTTCAATACAATCTTTCAAAAATCTTTCTATTGCAACTACCAAAAAATTACCTTCTCCGCACGATGGATCTATTATTTTTTTATCATAAATATTATTTTTATATTCTATATTATCTAAAATTAAATCAACTATCCATTTGGGAGTATATACTACTCCATTTATCTTTTTAGAAGTAACATTCATATATGAGAGTAAATTATTCACTTTTTCAATTCGCATAATGCTCTTACTCTTCTTATAAATGTTTTAACTGAAAATTCTAATTCTAATATTTTTATAGTTTCTTCTTGTAATTTTAATGTTTTCAAATCAGTAAAACGAGGATCACCATCTATGTTAAAATCAATTATCGCAATACCTAATACATCAGGTCTATGTGGAAAATCTTCGTCTTTAAAAAGTTTAATATATTTTTCTATATGGTGTTCAGATAATTTTTCTATTTTTTTTAATTGTCCTCGTGCATTACCTGCTGCTTTATCGTAATATGGAGTATCACCTCTTAATACAAGAAAATGAGCAAATCCGACACCAATTCTTCTGATATTTGCAGTCTCTCCAAGTAAATTTTCGAAATAGTTATTTGAATTTTGAGCATAATTAGAAGTCACAAATTTAAAACTTAAAGTTACAATTGGCTTTTGATTATTGAGAACGGTTATATCCTCCTTTTTAGAATAATACTTCCCTTCTATTTCGTATTCTCCATCTTTTCCTAAACTCATACTTGAATAGTCATTTCCAAGTTCTGAAATGATTTCATTTGCAAACCAGGTATGAATTGGAATTAATTTTTTATTACTCCTTGCACCATAATTATTATATGCACAAAAAGTATCTTTGATTGCATTTAAAAATCCTTTTTTTAAATCTTTTTTCATTTCTATATAATTTTTAAAGGTTACAATGGATTTATTAATTTTTTTATAATGAGCAACAAATATACGTATATTTTTTTAAATACTTAAAAGCAAATAATAATATGATGAATATATGTGTAAAATTATTTTAAAAATTCCTTGTAATTTTGCAAAATGAATGATTTAAAAAGAAACTTTTGTATAATTGCTCATATAGATCATGGTAAATCTACATTAGCAGACAGGCTATTAGAATCTACACACACTATAGATGAGAGAAAAATGATGAACCAGGTGCTAGACAATATGGATCTAGAAAGAGAACGTGGTATTACAATTAAAAGCCATGCTATTAGAATGCAATATAATTACAATGGGAAGCTATATAGTCTGAACCTAATAGATACTCCTGGGCACGTAGATTTTTCATATGAGGTATCTAGAGCTATTGCCTCATGCGAAGGAGCATTATTAATAGTAGATGCCACTCAAGGAATACAAGCTCAAACTATTAGTAATCTATATCAAGCTATTGACCATGACCTTACAATTATACCTATAATTAATAAAATCGACATGGCAAATGCCGATATAGAAGGTACAAAAGATCAAATCATAGATCTACTTGGCTGCGATAGAGACGAGATAATATCAGTAAGTGCTAAACAAGGGATAGGAATAGATGATGTTTTGCATGCTATTATAGAACGTATACCAGCTCCTTCAGGAAATCCAGATTTACCCCTAGAAGCTTTAATTTTTGATAGTATTTTTAATAGTTATAGAGGAGTGGTAGCCTATTTTAGAATTTTTAATGGAACATTAAGGACAAATGACCATATAATGTTTTATTCTAATAAAGCCAACTATATAGCAGAAGAAATTGGTTATTTGGGTTATAATTATGAGCCTTGCAATGAACTAAAAGCTGGCGATGTAGGATATTTAATTACTGGCATTAAATCTGCTAAAGAAGTAAGGGTAGGTGATACTATCACACATATAGATAAGCCTTGTGCAAACGCCATAGAAGGTTTCAAACCAGTAAAACCAATGGTTTATGCTGGTGTATATCCAGTTTCTCCAGATGAATATGACAACCTAAGAGAATCTTTAGAAAGATTACAGTTAAATGACCCTGCATTAGAATTCACTTTAGAAACATCCAATGCTCTAGGATACGGGTTTAGATGTGGATTTCTAGGGTTACTACACATGGAGATAGTACAAGAAAGACTAGAAAGAGAATTTAATATTGATGTCATTATTACTGTTCCTAATGTTTCATATAAAGTTTACACTACAAAAGGAGAATTAATAGAAGTTCATAATCCATCAGGTCTGCCAGATCCATCTAAAATTGATAGAATAGAGGAACCTTTTATTAAAGCACAAATAATTACAAAAAGTGAATTCATTGGTAGTATTATTAAACTTTGCATTGATAGAAGAGGTGTTTTTATTGGGCAAGTCTACTTGACTACTGATCGTGCTGAACTGACATTTGAAATGCCTTTGGTTGAAATTTTATTTGATTTTTATGATAAATTAAAAAGTATCTCTAAAGGATATGCTTCTTTAGATTATTTCCAGATAGGATATAGAGAAACTGATTTGGTAAGATTAGATATTTTATTAAATGGTGAAAAAGTAGATGCCCTTTCTACACTAATTCACAAAGACAATGCTTATAATTTTGGTAGGAGAATATGTGAAAAATTGAGAACCCTAATACCAAGACATCAATTTGATATTGCTATTCAAGCTGCTATAGGTGCAAAAATCATAGCTAGAGAAACTATAAAAGCATATAGAAAAGATGTTACTGCTAAATGCTATGGTGGTGATATAACAAGAAAAAGAAAATTGTTAGAAAAACAAAAGGAAGGTAAAAGAAGGATGAGACAAATCGGCAAAATAGAGGTTCCACAAAGTGCATTTTTAGCAGTATTAAAATTGGATTAATAAAAAAATTATAATGCTATAAGCTAAAATACCAAGTTGCGTTCTATTATAAAAAATTATATTAAATTTGTCCAAAAAATAAAATGGGGAAAATAACAAAAATAGAATGTGATTTGGACAACGATCAATTAACAAAGAAGATTAAAGAGACAAAAGGTTTTTGGAAAGTACAAAAATGGCTAATTATATATAACGCCAAAAATTATCCTTGTAAAGCAGGAGATCTGGCAAAACATCTAAATGTATCAGAATCATTGGTACATAAAACGATATATGAATATAAAAAATATGGAGAAGCATCTATAGAGAAAAAAGGTAAAGGAGGTCGTTGGCATAGTTATATGAGCTATGAAGAAGAAGAAGAATTCATTAAACCATTTATAGATAGTGCAACAGAAGGAGAGATAGCAACGATTGATGAAATAAAAAAAGAATTTGAAAAGAAAATAAATAAAACAGTTCATAAAACTACAATATATAGATTACTAAAAAGACATAATTGGAGAAAGATAGTACCTAGGCCAGAACATCCGAAGACAGAAAAAAAAACAGCAGGAATTTAAAGAAAATTTTTTTAATCAGGTAAAGGAAATAGTTTTAAAGAATAACATAAACGAACAAGATTTACTTATAATGGTTCAAGATGAGGGACGTTTTGGGCGAGTTAATATACCAAGAGCTAGTTGGGCTCCCAAAGGAATAAGGCCTATTGTTAAGAGACAAATAGTGCGTGAATCTTTTTACGCATATGAACCGGTATGTCCTTCATTAGGTAGAGCAGTTTCATTAATACTACCATATGCAAATACAGAAATGATGAATATATTTTTAAAAAAAGTATCTGATGAATTTTTAGAAAATAAAATTATAATGCAAGTAGGTGGAGCCGGATGGCATCGTTCAAAAACATTAAAAATACCCTCCAATATTTTTTTCATACAACAACCACCATATAGCCCAGAAACAAATAGTGTTGAACATATTTGGGATGAAATAAGAGAAAAAGATTTACACAACAAATATTTTAAAGATATAAAAAATGCAGTGGATGCTGTATGTAATGGGGTAAATAGATAAATGCTAATCCAGAATATCTTAAATCCTTAACAAATTTCCCCCATCTTAATATTACATATTAGAACGCAACTTGGTATAACATACAGAGGCAGCCCTAATTACAGATAATGATAAATTTGTTCTAGTTATAACATTCTCTAAATTTTTTATAAAAAATTTAGTTTTTAATAAGTTTTATTGGGTTATTTGCCCCAATAGACAAAAGATATGTACCTGCAGCTAATGTATCTAATTGATCTAATACGATATAATTATTCCCTGGATACAATTTATAAACATTACTGAATATTTGTTTGCCATCAATAGAATATAAAGCTAGATTAATGATATCTTTTTCATTAGATTTATAAATAATATTTAATGAAGAAGTAAAAGGATTAGGATAAATGAATGGAGAATTTTCTAACCATGTAGGTGTAGATATGGAGGTATCATTTGCGAAAATATCTGCAATAGCGAAATTTGGAATACCATAACCGTAATTATTATCTGGTGTTAGATATTTATTTCCACTTTTTATTATAGCTTGTATTATATTGAAAGGATCTACATTAGGATGTTTTTGCAATAGACAAGCAGTAGCTCCAGCTATAATAGGAGAGCTGAAAGAGGTACCATTGCCAATTATTATGCTACTATCTTGTGTCCCAGTATAAACTTGTGCTCCTTGTGCACAAATAGTCGGTTTTATACGTCCATCAGATGTAGGGCCTCTCGATGAGAATGGTGCTATGATTCCTAATGAGTCCACACCACCTACAGTGATAATGCTATCTGCATCTGCAGGTACTCCTATGTAATGCCAATCTAAATTACCACTATTGCCAGCACTATTACAAACTATAATTCCTTTACTCGCTGCTATAGTGGCTCCTTTACTTGCTCTTGAAGTTTTGCCATCTAAATCCATATATGTGTGATCTTGTGATGATAAGTTAAAAGTAGTATATCCAAGTGATGAATTTATAATATCTGCTCCTACACTATCAGCAAACTCTGCTCCTACTATCCAATTTTCTTCTTCGATTATGTATTCTGTTGCTGGGTCCTCAGTTCTAATAAGCCAATAAGATGCTCGGGGTGCTGTACCTACCAAAATATTTGGTATATTACTTGCCATTAAAGCTAATACAGATGTGCCATGTGTACTTTTATTGTATACATTATTATCAGGATATACGAAATCTCTTGTTCCTAATAATCTATTTTGTAATCTCAAACTATCAAAAAATGGTACATTATCAACACCAGAAAAACCAGCATCCATAACTGCTATCATTATCCCATCTCCTCTATATCCGAATTGATGCAATATATGTATACCAATCATCTGATTTTGATTAGTTGAGAAGCCATAGATAGTATTTGGGATTTTGATTTTTTTATTTTTAATATTTACATAATCAGTATATTGTGTGGATGTTTTTTTATCATTATTAGCATCTTTATTAACAATTGGTTTAACAAGTTGTACATTACGTACGCAAGATAATTGTGTAATTGTATTAACAAGATTGCTATCATTTATTTTGATGACAGCAGAATTAAACCATCTAGATGAATGAACTATCTCGCAACCAAGGTTCCTCAAACTATCCAGATACCAGCTATTTACTGGTAGGTCTGTACTATCAATTTGTATATTAAATTTAGTTCGTCTATCTATAGCTCTTGCAGAGAGATATTCCTCTGGATGGCCTAATGAGAAATTAGTATTATATTTATTAGTGAAATCTACACGATAATAGATCTGTGCATGCATTGTACTAGCAAAAACAATAGTAATAATTAATAAAAACAATTTATTTTTTACCATAATCAATTAACCTCCATTCATATTTGACACCATTTTTAATTTCTCCAGACATATTATCTTTATTTTCCAAATTTATATAAACTTTTTTTATTAAACCTACATGTTTAGCATAAATCTCATATTTGTAGTGATTATACTTTAGATTTACAAAACTATCTTGCAGCACTTTCACTGTAGAATCAAAAGTAAAACCAGAAATATTAAATGGTTTATGAGTATTTGTATATTTATATTCTTGATAATCTAGATTGTTTAAAGCATTACCATTCCATTTTGCATTATTTTTAATGGGGAATATCAATTTTATATATCTAATATTTTCTTCTACTCTTTCAATGTTTTTATCAGTTTTCACGCTATACCATACATTTTTTAGTATCCAAGGCAGTGTATCATTATATTTATACCAACGTTCTATGCGATAAGCTTGTCGTCCTTCATTGTCTATAAATGAAGATTCCATAAATTCTTTAATCCAAAAATAATTAGTATCAGAGGTACCTGAGAAATCATCGAAATAAATAGAATCTACCTCATAAGTAAGGTAATATCCTGGCTCAGCTACATAGTATGAGTAACCAATATCCAAATTTTCAGTTTCTTTTTGGCAACTAAAAAAACAAAAAATAAGAAATAAAATAATCAAATACTGTTTCATCTAATTGTACCATTAAAAAAATCATTTTCAGATGGTTCTTTTATAATACCTTTTTTGTATTGGTCAATATTTTTAATAATGTCATCTTCTAATTTCATTGGATCTTTGTCTGGTTGATAAACTTTTCTCTCAATGAGAGATCCATAATCATACATTTCAGTTAATATCACAACTCCATTTTCATCATACATTATCCAAAGACTATCTCGTAGACCATCACGATATTTACCTATTTCATACACTTGTCCATTTGAATAAAAATATTTTGTTAGGCCTTGAATAGTGT
>Ga0255342_1005470_pt1 | contig 12147 bp, 9 predicted proteins | sample wastewater_treat_3_FD_192416 | JGI IMG/M metagenome (GOLD analysis project Ga0255342, IMG submission 192416) | Wastewater microbial communities from Lulu Island WWTP, Vancouver, Canada - plant14 | ecosystem: Engineered > WWTP > Wastewater > Unclassified | place: Canada: Vancouver, British...
TCGGAATATGAAGAGTCTTATCAAACCCTTCTTTTTGACACAGCATCTCAATCAGTGAATCAACTGAACGCATATTTTCACCAAGATTGGTTGACCGCAAAATGGAAGGATATTGAGAAATTGCTCTGGAAAGTTCTATCAGGGCGTTTATATTACTGACAATACGCTGGTACGGCTCAATCATTCCGCGCTCTTTAACCACACGTTGACAACGGTCAATCAATCCGCTTTCATCATCATTAAATACAACCAAGTCCATTGGTCTATTCTATTAGATCCCCATAAAAGTTAAAGCAATTTATTTAACAGCATACACCTCAATAGTATCAGAAAACGCGGTAAAGTCGGCATATTTTCTAAAGAAATATGAAAAAATCGGAAAGAAAAAACGGTCTTTACTCATTATACGCTCCGGGTGATATGCAGCCGGATATACTCTGATTTTTTTGAAACCGTTTTTTTTCAGCATAATTTTAACTCCTTTAGGAGTCAAATCGGTACTATGGTCAATAGGATGAGTTTCGAAGAACTTTTTCCGGTTAAATTTAAAAAGCGGGGAAAATGCTGAAGGAACTGAAAAAGCCAGAACACCGCCGTCTTTTACTAAAGAAGAAAGTTTCGTTACAGTTTCAACTAAATCTGAAGAATGCTCGATAAAATACCATGCCGTTACAAGATCATATTTTTCATCTGAATGAAAATCTTCAAAAGATTCATTTTTAACAGAAAAAGGATAATTATTCTTCATGTAATCGCATGCGTATTTTGAAATTTCAATACCGGTACAATGACCTGCCCCGTTATCACTTGCCGCTTTGAGAAAAAAACCCAGAGCCGATGCAACATCCAACACTGAATTTATCCGGACGTGTATGGCTATTTTTTTTATTCTTTCTATTCTTTTATCACAGAATTTCCTGATTGCGGGATAATCTTCTTCATATGTTTTTCCATACTGGGTTTTATAATCCGAAGTAAAATATGTATCAGAATATTCTATAATTGTGTGAGCAGAATTAAAAACAGTGCCGCATGAGCGGCATTGCAAAAATTTCATATTATCGAGGGTTCTTAAAGCCCCGCCGCAGACGGGGCAGTTTCTTAATCGCATTTAATATCTTTTTTCTTTTTTGCCGGTTCCATTACGGCATTAACGCCTCTCATTCTCACATTATCAAATGAAAGAAGAACTATTTCGGCATACTGTTCCGGAATTTCGATAAATGTATAGCTTGTATGGATGTCAATCTTTCCGATTGCCTTGCCGTCAATTCCAGATCTTCTTACGATTTCTTTGATAATATCGCCGGGCATAACGCGGTGATTTTTGCCTAAGTTGAGAAACATTTTTACTTTTCCGTCATTAACATCTTCAAATACGGGCGCAGTTTTCTGTTTAGGCTTAAAATCATTTTTTGAAAACTCAATCTGAGAAATGTCTCCTATGATTTCCTTCAGCATCGCAGCCGCTAGTCGTCTTGTTCCGAAAAAAGGGACGCCGAGACCTTTTTTCATCGCGTTGAGAAGCTCGCCGTATTCGGACAAATCTTCGGTTGCCGATATCTCGATTATTCTATCGAGCTTTCTCTTCTGATGGTGATTCATTCAATAACCTCATATAGTGTGATTGTGACAAAAACCGGACGTCTTCGCCGTGCTCTAATATTTTATTGAGCCTGAAAATATCAAGTAATTTTCAAAATGCTATTTGATGCAGCGGTAACCGACATTTCTTACTGTTTCGATTAAAGAATTGAAATCATCACCGAGTTTACTGCGCAGTCTTCGGATATGAACATCGACAGTTCTTGTACCGCCGATATATTCAACTCCCCATATTTTAGCAAGAAGATCCTTACGGGAAAAAGCCTGTCCGCTGTTCTGAACAAGAAGCCTTAAAAGCTCAAATTCTTTATATGTAAAATCCAGTTTTTCGTTATCATAATAGATTGAGTATTCGAGAAGATTGATCGTAATTCTTCCTACTTTTAGAATATTTTCATCAATTTCTGACTTCTTTTGAGAAACAAACTTATTGATTCTAAGTTCAAGCTCTCCTTTTCTCAAAGGGTAGCATATAAAATCATTAAAGAACCATTCATAATCCAGATTATCCCTGTTGGATGGTTTAAGAATCAGGATTACCGGGAGATTATGTATTTTTTTTCTGATTTTAGAAAGAAAAAACTGAACGGATTCACTTTCTTCAAACATATCAAGATCAATCAGAAGAATATCTGTTTCCGCGCGAACCATGTCGGCATTTTTATATTTTACAAACTCAAAGTCTGTACAACTCGCCTTTACGCTTTCAATAACCTCATGGTTTGAAGATAAAAGACCAACTCGAATTATCATTTTTTATCAGCCAGCACCTTAAAAATATCCTCATACTGTTTAGCAACATTTTCCGCATAAAACTTCCGTACATCTGCTTTATTGTTCTTTGCAAGTTTCTGGTAGAGTTTTTTGTCTTTTACCATCCGCTTAATTGATTCCGCACAGGCAGAAACATCTCCGACATTAATCATGAGTGCATTTTTTTCGTGAAAAAGAAAATCCGTCTGACCGCCGTGATTTGTGCATATTATTGGAAGAGAGCAATCCATTGCTTCCATAAACACTATTCCGAAACCTTCATGAAGCGAAGTCATAATATAAGCATCTGAAAGGTTGAGGTATTCATATTTACGTTTTTCAGTGACAAAGCCCGCAAAATATATTTTGTCCCTGACGCCGAGTTTCTCAGACAGATTCATCAAAAACTCTTTTTCGGGTCCGTCACCGAGAACATACAGTTTAAGCTTCAGATCCTTCTCTTTGGCAAAAGCTTCAATTATAGTTTCAACCGATTTTCTTTTTACAAGACGCCCAATCGTAATAAGAGAAAATTCACCCTTCTTAAGCTCCGGCAGTTTGAATGAAGACACCGGCTTCTTCTGAGGATGATATGCCAGCGGAATGATATCAACAGCTTTATTAGGAGAATAATACTTCAAAGCATTTTCCTGAGTGTTTGAAGACTGAGCGACAATTCTGTCAGCATGATTCAGCACAAATTTGACAACTGCCTTAAAAATTAATGAGCGGTGAGGAGATGTTTTCTTTGAAGGATCATAAATGTCACCGCCGTGAATGGACAGAACATTCGGAATCCTGAAAATCCGGGATATAATATAACCCAAAGGTCCCGAAGGAACCGCGAAATGTGTATTAATTGCGGCATATTTATTCTTGCGGGCAAGTTTTATCCCCTTAAGAAAACCTGTTATCAAATAAGTATACATCGAAAGAAAGGATGCCGCATCACGTGAATTTCTTCCCAAAACTCCTACTCTGTGAATATTTATTCCTTTCATCACTTCAAAAGAAGGAATATCCTTATACGATGAAGTTAAAACATCAACTTCATAATTTTTAACCCATTCCAGGGCAAGATCATATGAAGCGACTCCGCCGCCTCCGCCAAGCGGCGGGAATTCATAGTTTATAATAAGTATTTTCTCTTTAATTTTCTTTTTCATATTTGTTATCGTAAAGACTGGGCGGCTCTATGTCAATATTTTAAACTTTCAAAGACTATACTCTTCCTGAAAAAATATAACTGGAAAAATAATCTTGGATTGATATTTCTGGTTTTACGAGGAGTGCATCAATGTTAATAGAATTCCTTTTTTCAGCTGTAATATTAGGAATTGTCGTCGCAATTCCGCCGGGCTCAGTAACAATCGCGGCATCACAAAGAGCAATAAAATACGGCTTCAGAAACAGCCTTTTTTTTACAGCAGGATCTTCCGTATCTGACATTTTCTACATAATACTTGTTTATAATGGTGTAGCTCAGCTTGTTTCTTCATACAAAATATTTGAAATCATACTTTCGGCTGTATGCGGAACAATTCTCTGCTACATGGGAATTACCTCATTATTCCATTCTCTTAAAAACAATTCTTCTGGCTCAAGAAATTTTGTTCTGAAAAAATCTCCCTTATCTGCTGTCATCTCCGGAATTCTTATAACTCTGACAAATCCAATGACTATAATCGGATGGCTTGCCGTTGCCGGAAACTTCTTTCTTGTGTGGAACCGCAAATTTCCGGATTCATCAGACTTTTCAGTTCTGGTTACAGCCTGCATAATGACTGGTGTTCTTCTTTGGTTTGTGCCTTTGTTATTTGTCGTGAGCAGACTGAAGAAAATACTTAGCGGGCGGATTCTCATGCTGTTGATGAGAATTTGCGATCTTTGGCTTATTTTCTTCGGATTTATCGCTTACTATAATTTTATCAAACTGATAACGGCTTATTAAAAGCTGTTATCAGCAGTTTTATCTTTATAATTTATTTTCACAGCAATAAACTAATCAATTTTCCAAAACTGAAAAGTTTATTGTTTTATTTTACAATAAAATCTTGAATTTTTTGTAAAATTGCTTCAAAAACATCACTGGATAACGTATTAATTTTAAATGAGCAATTTCAAGCTGATATTAATCACAATACTTTTTGCAGCCGGATCTCTTTTTGCGGCTATGAGCAGTGATGTAATTTTAAATACTCGGAAATTACTTAATTTTGCCGACAAATACCTGCCGGAAACTGATAAAGCCGATAAAATAGATAAAAATTCTGAAAAACCCGCAACAAAAGAAATAAATGCAGAAGAAGATGAAACATTCTCTTTCCCCGGCATATTTAAATCCAAAAAGGAGGAAGATCAGCAATACCCTTCAATTTTGACAGACATTGATATCAAAAACAGCTTTTCGTACGGCAAAAGCTATTTCACCAAAAAGAGCTACAAACAAAGTGAATATGATGAACCCGAATCAAAAAATATCAAACAGGGTTTCCTGAATGAAAACCACATCAAGCTTTATGCAGAGGGAATGCTTAACCCCAGAATAAATCTGCTGATAGACTATAATAACGACAGGGAGGAAAGTGAAAACAGTTACTCAATCAATTATCATGCTGTCGAAGACGACGAGGTCATTCGCGAAATAAATCTCGGCGATGTAGACTTCAGGCTCGGCGGATCCAAATTTGCAACTTATGAAAATGTTTCCCAAAAATCCCTTGGACTAAACGCTCACATCAAGAAAAATAATTTCAGCCTGAAAGGTTTTTTTTGTCTTACAAAAGGTATTTTCGCTGTAGATCATTTCAAAGGAAAAAACTCACGTCAGTCAATTAACCTCCGGGAATACCAGTATGTCCGAAACAGATATTTTCAAATAGAGCCGTTTAAACGCTACGATAATCTTTCTTCACCGCCTGTCATTGTCTCTCTGAGTAATTACATTACATTTTCTTCAAATCCGGCAAATCCTCAAAATTATAAAGCGTATCCGGTAAACATTCTTCCCGGTTCCCTTGAAATCTACCTGGATGATCAGATTTCAAGCAACAATCAAAATGCAGCTATTCTATCTGTTGACGGAGGATATTATAATAAACTCTCGGAAGGAAAGGATTACTCTGTTAATTACCAAACCGGATGTATTACTTTTTTAATAAGTATCGATAATTCTAACCGTATATATGCACTTTACCGTTTGTCTTCCTCTTCATCAGATCCATCAGCCAGAACGGATGTCATAGCCGGCAAATATTTTGTGTTTTTAAAATACGGAAATCTCTCTGACGAATATGCTCTGGGATATGACGCAAACGGAGATGGCAAAATAAATTATGATATTTATGAAATACGTTCTGTTTATTCTCTTAGCGGCGGAAGTATCTCAACTTCTGATTTCTCAATTCAGATATATGATAAAGAAAACCAAATCAGCACGGATTCGCTTACAAAACTCGGACGTTTCAATGTTGATTATACCAACGGGAATATATCTTTCGTTCTGAGAGAACCCTTCAAACAGATTCTTTCAACAACTGCAACAGGAATTATTTATTCAGCCACCATAGCCGACAACACATATGATTATTCCGCTTACTCTTTCGCTGCCGAATTCAATTCAAACTCTACACTATGCCAGCTTTCAAAACAAAATATTGTAAAAGATTCTGTCATCGTAAAAATTGACGGAAACATAATTCCCGAGACTCAATACACTGTAGATAACATGATAGGTTCTGTTGAGTTTTCAAATTCTTCTTTTATTTCAGAAATTTCTGACATAGAAATAGAATATCAATATCAAAACGACAGCTCAAGTGATAGAAATCTTTCAGCAGGAGGCAGGGCTGAATATAATTTAACTCAATGGCTTAAAACGGGACTGGGCGGAGTTTATTCAAAAAATCCGAGTCTTGAATCTGCGCCTGAAATAGGAAATGAATCAATTTCCAGTTTTGTAACAGAAGGTGATATTACATTTGATTTCAACAAACGATATTTCGGCAATATTTTGAAAGCCTTATCTGCCGGAAATATACGAAACAACAAACTCGCGCTGAGAACATATTACGAGTACGCTTACTCAAGACTAAATCCGAACATTTACGGAATAGCAATACTTGATGATTTTGAATCTGCTTCCGATTCTTCAGGAATTGATTTATCTGAAAATTTATGGATTCTGGCATCACCCGCTGTTTCAGCTTCCCAGAATACACGGGGAAAATTGCTATACAAATATTACAGAAGCTCCGGAAGCAGTGATCTTCGCGGAGAATCCTTCATTCCTTACTCTTCAGTTTATGAAGTCAAGCCGGGACCTTATAATGTAGAAGCCGGAACTTTACCCGAAACAGAAGAAAATAAATCATTGGTTCTTGACTTTGTTTTCACACCTGCAGAGGATTTCGTTTCCACGGCCATCCCTTTCAGCGGAATGGATATTTCGAGTGCGGAATATGTTGAAATTACCTATAAATGCAAAGATGCCGACGGTTCAGTTTCTTTAAGCATAGATGCCGGACGAATCAACGAAGACAGCGACGGAGACGGAATTCTCGATACGGAAGATAAAAACGCAAACGGCGAACTTGATTTTTCGACAAACTCATCTTTATCCGAAGATAAAGGTTATTTGTTCAACCCGTCATCTTCATACAGCACAAAAGTCGGAGCCGGAGTAAACATTTCATCTGATACCAGAGGAGACGGAGTTTTAACAACAGAAGATTTTAATTCAAACGGTATACTAGATACAACAGATGATTATTTCACTTTTCCGTCAGCTAAAGCAATGACAAGTTCTTCAAATACGATAATGACAATTTTTTCAACTGACACATCATGGAAAACAGAAAAATTTTATCTGCGGAATGACCTTCTGACTTCGAGAGAAAAAGAAGTATTAAAAAGCCCTCAGGCTCTGCGAATAAGACTAAATAAGATATCTGCAAGCAGAGGAAAAGTTTTCATCTCATCTTTAAAAATAGTTTCAGGCAAATGGAAAATACCTGACGATGACAAAGCCAAAATCAAATCATCTTATATCAACAAATACAACGATTCAGAATATTCTGCTGATTCTTTTGAAAAATACAATCCGTCTCTGTTGAATAAGTTATATGACTACGGCACTGATGAAATCGGCGAAGAAGAAGAAAATTCTCTTTGTCTGAATTATGAGTCGCTTGCTTCAAGCTCCGCCTCAGTTTTCAGAAAATTCATAAAAAGCAATAATCTTTCAATCTACGGCTATCTGAACTTTTTTATTAATCCGAGATCTTTTAGTCCCGGAGACTATCTTTCAATATCACTGGGTTTAGATGAAACAAATTATTATTTCTACAATATACCTATATCCGGATTAAACTCATGGCAGGAAATCAAACTTAAACTAAATTCCGGTTCTGTTACGGGAATATCCGGATATCCTGATTTTAAAAGAATCAAATATGTCCGGTTTTCAGTAAACGGGTCTTCTTCGGGCGAAATATGGATCAACAACATTTATCTTTCATCGCCGCAGAAAGTCAGCGGAACAGCGTATTACTTTGAATCAGAACTCTATTCAGACGAACCTCTTTATACTGACGAAAACGGCAATGAATATTTTGATGACTTTTCATTGAAATTCATTAAAAAGAAAACATCTTCTGATTTTATCTCAGCCGGAAGAACAGATTACGGAACAGCGGAAAATTATTACGAGATATCATCATCATCAAAAATAACCCAGGCTCTTTATTCCGCAATATCCTATCAATGCAGAAAAACAGATTCTGATTCTTTTGATGAAAGATTAAGTGAAACAGAACGCGGCACAACGCAGACAGATAAGTTATCTGTCAGTTCGGTCTATTATGATCAAAAGAGAGAAACTCCGAAAGTTGACTTACTATATTCATACGAAAAAAAGGAAAATACTCATGACAGTTTTTTAAACGGAGTCATAACCGAAAAAAAATACTCCTACAAAAGTCATTCTCCGCGGATAATTGCCGAAAAATATCTCAACACTCAACTTGGTGATTTTTCTTTCGGCGCTGTGCTCGACACAAGTTTTCGCGAAGAATACAAATCAATTCCTTCTGCAGACGGATTATATTATGATAAAAAGAAAAAATTATCACAGTATGAACTTGGTTCATTCAAGGCTGCTTACAGCAATGATTTAATTTTTGCCGACTGGCAGAACAAGTCCAAAAACAATTCAATCGTTAATTATGACAGATTTTCAGTTGCAGATCAGTCTCTCAAAAATAATGTAACAGGCTATTTTTATTTTCCATTCATTTCCTCTCCTGAAGATATTAAGTTTGAAGCACGGGAAAAAACCTTTTCTTTTGATTTCGGCGCAAAAGATTTCAAAGGATTTTCTCCCGAACAGAGTTTTTCTTTTGCTTATGCTGAATCAGGATTTTCAGATTATTCTCCGGATCAATCCGGCGGATACTCGCGCTATTCAAGAAGCAGAGATTCTCTTTCTTCATTCGGAAATAAAATTTCCATACCTTATGAAAACAAAAAAATATTCCTTAAAAACGCATCTTTATCTTTTGACCGCTCACTTGCTATGGAAGAAAAGAACGCTCCTTTTGAAGGTGAAAATTTTAGAGGCTATTTCAGTCAGTATCACGAAAACTACGGCCTCAGCAGATCATTAAAATCTCTTGGAGCAATCGGAACAAATTTATTCAAATATCCATTCTGGAAATTCTTTACCGGAAGCGGCAACTATTCAAATGGAAGAAAAATTCTGGAAAAAACTCTCAACAGCAAAATAGATAATTATGATGATTATGATAACTCAATTGCATTACGTGATGCAATTGATCTGACAAATTCAACCGAATATTCTTTTTATAAGGGAGATTACAATTTCTCAATCTGGCAGAACACGAACAGACAAAGTACATCCGGTCTGCCTCAGCAAACAGTTAATTTCAGAGCTGAAACAATAATCGGACTAAATCTCGCTGATTTATTCGGAATAAGTTTTAAGGAACCTGAACGTTCAATAGTAAAAAATGAAACATCCTTCTCTTTCGAACCCGGTTATTCATATGAAAGAAATATGATTATCACACAGAACGTACTTGAACAGAAAAACTCACCGTCACTCGGAATCTCTCTCACTCAAAATGACTCATCTTATAGAATAAAAATCGGAATAGACCTGATCAGCAGAAAATCCCATGATTATATTAAAAATGAAGGAGATGACGCAAAATATTATGCTAATATAGGTGAAACAAAACTTGATTCAAAAGAAAGAAGCTGGAATTTTAATGCCGAATATTCGACAGGACTTCTTCTGCTCTACGATTATTTTTCCAAATATTATCCGCTGCACAGTTATCCGATTCTGAAACTGTCATATGGATTCACTCTCAACAGATACGACTACAGATTTGAAACCGAACCAGAAGGATACGATAGTCATATTCTTTCTGCCGAACTTCTCCTTGATATTCATGAAAACATCAAGGGAAGCATAAACGGCAAGTGCTCTCTGGAAAAATGGCGTGAAAGAGAAACCGGAATGGTAAACAGGGAAATTATAAGCTACGAATTATCTTTCAGCCTTATTGTTATATTCTAACCAGACTTTCTTCACGGACTCTGGCATTGATCTCTTCCGGATTAAAAGTACGGCGGTCTTTAAATTCTTCTTTTTTACCGTCATTCCATTGCTCTACCGGACGGAAATATCCGACTACTCTTGAATAGACTTCTGCGGGAACTCTTCTGTTGTTCATGTATAAACTCCCGAAATTGAATGTATGAGTTCAGTATTACAATGAGACATAACATGTCAACATCTATTTAAACCCATCACTGTCTTTTTCGGACTAATTATGATAAATATAAGTAAAATAATCCCTAATTATCATATAATCCCCGATATAAAAAACATATTAAAACGGAAGATCATAGCCAAGATTGAGCTTTTCGTTAACAAACTTGAAATCCTTTTTCAGCGGATCATTAAAAGGAACACCCTTGTCTTTACGGTAAAGCCATATCTCATGTTCTTTTTCGCCGGCCGTATATATTCTTTCAGCGCCTTTTGCCTTTCGGGAATTTCTAAGTGCACGGCAGACATCTCCTGCATGCTTTTTAAATTTATCAAGTTCAACAAAAGCTTCTATATTAATTGCCATGAAAAAATGACCAAGCTGAATTGGAATCTTTTTGCCATCAGCATCTACTCCCATCAGCATTTTGAGATAATTTGCCTGAGAAAGTGCTGTTGAGAGAAGTTCGACAACAGTCGCGTAACCGTAACCTTTATAACCGCCGAGATCTTCACCCAGGCCTCCAAGCGGAGTAAGAGCAGCTTTATCCTTTGTAAGATCAACCAATACCTGCTTGGTATCAGTTCTGTAATTTCCGTCTTCTCCGATTACCCATCCTTCAGGAAGTTCTTTTCCAATTCGCTCATATACTTCAAGTTTTCCCCTCTGAGTTACAGATGTTGCGCAATCAAGCATAAAAGGAAAATCTTCATCAGTCGGTATACCCCATGTCATTGGATTTGTTCCGAGCATTGGTTCCACACCCCAGGTCGGCGCAATTGAAGGACGGGCATTTGTCCCCGTAAGACCAATCAAGCCTTCCTGTATTGCCATCATCGGATAATAAAAAGCAGCTCCGTAATGAGTTGAATTTCTGACAACAGTCATCCCAAGTCCGAATTTTTTGGCTTTCTCAATTGCCATTGACATCGCCTTATATGCAATGGCGTGACCCATTCCATTGTGTCCGTCAATTACAGCGGTTGTCGGAGTTTCGCGTGTTATTTCAAAATTTGTTTTTGTTTCCTGTGTACCTGCCCAAATACGGTCGAGATAGATAGGTTTATATCTTCCGACACCATGAGAGTCTACTCCCCTTTTATCTGCGGCAACAAGAACATCAGCACATATCTCCGCATCACTTTCAGGAACGCCTATGGCGATAAACCCGTCTTTCATGAATTTTTTAACGGAATCAAAACTCCACCAGGTAATATTCTCGCTCATAATTCCTCCAGCTATAATTAAAAAATTTTCTTACAGAAAACAACTGCTGAGATAAAACAGCCTTAGACTTTCTTCTTAATTCTAATAAATATACCGTCAAGACTTTTCATAATTTATCTTATATTGTGCAAAGGGTTAGATGTCAGTTATTTATTATTTCTATTATGATAAAAAAGGAAAAAAGCTTGACTCTTGGTTTAGCTTCTATACTATTGCTGTATGAATAACGATATTGAAAAATTGTCAGCCGCCTTTAAGAGAATGATTCACGTTCTTACTGCCGGAAATAACCGCCCGTCAGATTATGCCGGCATCATGCTCTTTAGAGCTGAAGTGCATATTCTTGAATTGATCGGCAAAAATCCCGGAATAACATCTTCCGCCATTACTGCAAAAATGAATGTAACCAAAGGTGCAGTTTCACAGATTACGGCAAAGCTTTTTGCGAAAAACCTCATTATAAAAAGCCCCAGTATTCATGATATAAAAACACTCGAATTATATCTAACAGACAAAGGAAAAGAAGTATTTATCTGTCACGAAACGAGGGAAAGGGCTCTCAAGAAAAGAATCATCTCTGAAGCGGGCAACATCAAACCGGAAGAGATCAATCGTTTAATTTCCATTGTTGATGTTATGCTGTGTTCAATGACTAAGCGCAATTAATATAAACTTCTAACGGTGTTAGAAAACCAAGAGTTTTTCTCGGTCGGTTGTTCAGCTTATTTTCAACCTTTTTTATTTCTTTATTAGAAATCAAGGC
>Ga0255342_1005472_pt1 | contig 12146 bp, 9 predicted proteins | sample wastewater_treat_3_FD_192416 | JGI IMG/M metagenome (GOLD analysis project Ga0255342, IMG submission 192416) | Wastewater microbial communities from Lulu Island WWTP, Vancouver, Canada - plant14 | ecosystem: Engineered > WWTP > Wastewater > Unclassified | place: Canada: Vancouver, British...
GGCCACACGCGTGGTCCTTGCCTGCATCGTTCTTTCCGCCCCCGGAGTATTCGCCGCTCGGTCTGCTCATGCCGCGGCCGATGTTCTGACGGTGGTGAACGATTCCGTGCCCGAGGTATCACTGAGCCCTGACGCCGTTCAGGAGATATTTCTGGGACGGAAGACCCGATGGAGCGACGGACAGAAAATCGTGCCGGCCACACTGAAGCAAGGGCGGACCCATGAAGATTTTCTGAAAGGATACATCCGCAAAACTCCGCATCAGTTCCGGGATTACTGGAGGAGACTAGTGTTCACCGGAAGGGGGACGGCCCCTGATGTTTTCGATTCTCCCGAGGACCTCGCGGAGTTCGTGAAGAAAACGCCCGGGGCCATAGGGTATCTTCCAGCCAGTCTCTATCAGTACCAGCTCAAGAGCCTGGCCATTGAATAGGAGGCGGAGCAATGAAAGGCGCTGCAGAAAAAGTTTTTCTCTCAGCCTTGGTCGTCCTGGTGTGTTTTGCCGGGAACGCCTGTGCCTACGAGTATCAGGGGATCTACATTCGGGGCTTCATCTCTCAGGGATATCTGTACAGCACCCACAACAACTTCTTTGCAGAGACCGAAGACGGCACGCCGCAGTTCAACGAGGCGGGCATCAATTTCTCGGCCCAGGCGACCGACAGGCTGCGTCTGGGCATCCAGTTCCTGGCGAGGGATCTGGGCTCCATCGGAAACAATGAGGTGATCCTCGACTGGGCGATCGCCGACTACCGCTACCGGGACTGGCTCGGCTTTACCGTGGGCAATATGAAGTTCGTCCACGGTCTCTACAATGAAACCCGCGACCTAGATATGCTCAGGACCTTTATCTTCCTGCCGCAGAGTGTCTACAACGAGGCATGGAGGGAATCCATCTCCTCGATCCAGGGCGCCGGCATCTATGGGGATATCCCGTTGAGCGACATGGGGACACTTTCCTATGACCTCGAGTACGGGACGGTCAACCTCGCCTCGGATAAAGGCGCCGCCAGGCTGCTCGAAGACCAGTGGCCGTTCGGGGGCATGGGACTGCTCGCGGACATCGACCGTATCGATGTGGACTACACCTATGCCGCAAGTCTCAAGTGGATCACCAATCTTGAGGGGCTGATCCTCGGGGGTTCAACCTGGAAGTACCGGTTCGACTCGGAGGCGACGACGATGCTCGACACCGCAGTCGTCACGGATGAGGTTCTGCTGGCCATCAATGACCCGGCACTGAGCGGGCTGGCGGGTCCTCTGAGTGAATACGGCACGCGCATCACACTCTCTCCGACCGAAATCGGCGTGGAGACCGTCAGCTACACAGCATCTCTGGAATTCACCTGGAGGAATCTGGTCTTCGCCGCGGAATACATGCGCACGACCTATGACATCGAGTTCAGGAACACCCCGCTGTTCACCAAGCTGGAGCCGGTTCTCGGAGCCAACGGGGTGACGGTCCAGGACGACGGCACCATCGAGGTGGAGCGCTTCAGCTCGGTCGGCTACTACACGAGCGTCGCCTACCGGTTCACGCACTGGTTCGAGCTGGGGACCTACTACTCGATCTACTACCCCAACGAGGATGACAAGGACGGTGAGGATCGCGTAGCCCGGGGGCTCGACGCCGAGGACTATCGTGCATGGCTCAAGGACATCGCGCTGACCGCGAGGTTCGATGTGAACGAGCACTGGATCGTCAAACTCGAAGCGCACAAGATCGACGGCGCCGCAATCCTTCTCGGCGCCGACAACCCGCGTCCCGACGACGTCGGCGAGGAGCGCTACGAAGAAGACTGGTATCTCCTCGCCGCCAAGGTGACATACAGCTTCTGACCCATGCCTGCCTTCGGCCGGACAGTTTCCCTGCCCGGCTCCGGCGATCGGGAACATGGAAGCTGCAGGAATAAGGGGTGTTTTCTGTTCTCGCAAAGGAAAGCTGAAACACCCCTTCTTCCTTTTCCCCCTCTTTGGATATCCGCCCGCTTATTTCAGACTCTTCGCCAGCATGAGGATCTCCATGGGCAATTCGATCTGAAGCGATTTCAACACGTCTGTATCCACCATGATAGTGAGATCCTCCTGCCTGAGGATCGGCAGATCATCCGGTTTTGCGCCTTCCAGGAGGATCTTTGCCGCCTGCTTGCCCGAGAGGGCGCCCGATGCTTTGAGATCCGACCCTACATACAGAAGGGCCCCAGGCACATCCATGTGCACAAGGCTGAGGACCGGCATCTTGTTCTCCAGCGAGACAGCCGAAAGCTCTGCACAGGGCTCGTAGTTCCGCAGTCCGTAGTAGGTGTCGAGAGGAACGGCGAAGGCCTGTGCGCCTTGGGCGATCAGCTCGCGTGCGGCCGGCGTGAACTTGTCGGTCTTTCCGATTTCCTTGGTAATGAAGGTGAAGCCCGCCTGAGGGCCCGCCTCCTTCAACCACCCCACCTGAGCCAGGGTGTTGTCGTCGTCCGTATGGACGATGCCGACGGTCTTGATCTCGGGGAATGCGAGCCTGGCTATCTTGAGAACGTCTGCCATGTCCATGTATATGGAAGATCCGGTGAATCCGGGACCTGCAACGGTCAGCGACTTGCAGCCCGCGGCTTCGGGAATGATGACAGCGCTGAACACGAGCGGGATGCCCGCGGCGACGATCCTGTCCTTCGCATATTTGGTTGCGGGTGTAGCGATGGTCATGACAAGGTCGGGCCGCGCTTCCACGATTTTTGACGCGGTTTTCCTGATCTCGAGGAGGACGCCGACCTTTTTCCACAAGCCACCCTTCTCAATATCGAAATCGACGATCCTCCGGTTCACCTTCAGGTTTTGGCCCTCCACGAGCCCGGCGGCCGAGAGCTCCTGCATGAAACCCTGGTACACTCTTTCGAAGGGCTCGACATTGGTGACCTGCAGGACTTCGATGGTAAAGGTCTTCTGCTGGGCGAAGCCGGCATCCGTCATCAGGAAAACGACCAGAAACAACATCAGACCGATGAAAAGTCTCTTCATGTTCCCTCCCTCTGTAAAGAACTTATCCAATGAAAAGCCACCCTCATCCAAACTTCGGATCTTTCCCTCAGTCATCTCAAAGAGGGTCGGAACCAAGCTGTGCTGCCGGCTCAATCGGTTGCGGACACACAGTGGGGCCGACCCCTGTTATCTCCCGAAACGCGTTTGCCAAGAACGAGATGTACAATAATGGAAATAATGTAAGTTTGTCAATAAATCATACAATATTACATATTATGTGATCCGTCCAATAGCTCAGATTCAAGGAAGAGCCACACAACCTCTGTTGGCCGTGTCTGACAAGACCTGCAGGGATCATGCGGGAGAGAGCGGGGACATTTCAAAAAGGAGGACGAGGGTGCGTGCTCCGGAAGAGTGTTTGAGAACGGGAAATGAGGGAAAGCCCTGAAGTGTCTTCCTGGGTCGCTTCCCGCGGTCCACTGAGCCTGCCTCCGCTTTCACGTTTGATCGGCAAGCATCCACAACCCCGGCGATCAGTGCTTCCCTTCCGGGCCTCTCTCTTGCCTTCCCCTTTTTATGGCGGCCCGGGATATTCTTGCATGGTCATCGGATTCAAATCCTTGATGATCACCGGAGTGGAAAAAGGACGAACTTCTCAACGCCTCCACTGTGAAGAGGAAAGATCGAGCGGGAGACTGGGCCCTTCCCCGTGACCTTCCGGGGAAGAGCCGCCAATTGCCGATCCGCCTATTCCACGCTCTTGGCCAGCTGGAGAATCTCCATGGGCAACTCGATCTGAAGCGACTTCAGCTTGTCGGTATCCACCATGATGGTGAGGTCATCCTGCCTGAGGATCGGCAGGTCGCCGGGTTTTGCGCCTTCCAGAAGGATCTTTGCCGCCTGCTTGCCCGAGAGGGCGCCGATGAGCGGAAATTCCGCGCCAATGTACAGAATGGCTCCAGGCACCTTCATGTGCACAAGGCTGAGGACCGGCATCTTGTTCTTCAGCGAGACATCGGAAAGCTCAAAGCAGGGCTCGTAGTTCCGCAGGCCGTAGTAGGTGTCGAGGGGAACGGCGAAAGCTTGTGCGCCCTGGGCGATCAGCTCGCGTGCGGCCGGCGTGAACTTGTCGTTCTTGCTTATTTCCTTGGTAATGAAGGTGAAGCCCGCCTGGGAACCCACTGCTTTTACCTGCTCCACCTGTGCCATCGCATTGTCGTCGTCCGTATGGACGATGCCGACGGTCTTGATGTCGGGGAATGCGAGCCTGGCTATCTTGAGAGCGTCTGCCATGTCCAGATACAGGGTTGCGCCGGTGAATCCGGGACCTGCAACGGTCAGCGACTTGCAGCCCGCGGCTTCGGGGATGGCTACTGCGGTGAACACGAGCGGGATGCCCGCGGCGACGATCTTGTCCTTGGCATACTTGGTTGCGGGAGTTCCGACGGTCAGCACGAGGTCGGGCCGGGCCTCCACGATCTTGGAGGCGGCGCTCTTTATTTCAAAGAGAACGCCGACCTTTTTCCACAAGCCGCCCTTCTCAACATCGAAATCGATGATTCTCCGGTTCACCTTCAGGTTTTGGCCCTCAACGAGCCCGGCGGCCGAGAGCTCCTGCATGAAGCCCTGGTATGCATTGTCGAATGGCTCTATCTTTGTGACCTGCAGGACTTCGATGGTAAAGGTCTTCTGCTGGGCGAAGCCGGCATCCGTCATCAGAAAAACGACCAGAAACGACATCAGACCGATGAAAAGTCTCCTCATATCTCCTCCCTCTAAAAATTGATCAACGGTTAGAAGTCCTTGAACCCATCACCGGGCCCCCTGTCCTGACGCCGAACTCAAGAGAGATCAGATTCAAGCCGTCCCGCCTTCCGAGGAGGGCGCGGCTTCCGAGATATACTTGATACCCGGTCATCCTCATGAAGACAATCATCGAGAATGGTACGTACCATACTGGATATAAAGCATGTTTGTCAAGAATGCCACTGCTCACAGGATCCATGTCATACAAACGCACGGCCGTCACGTCAGGTGGCGGCTGTGTCTGAGCATCAAGATTCAGCGGCGGAATGTCGAATGGGTGGGGAGACTGTACCGATAGCCGGTAGAGCGGCCGTAAGAGATGCGGGGGACCGGCATACATCACGAAGAAGGTTTGTTCGATGCGTGAGCGGCAGGAGAGAGCAGCATGAAGAGCATTCCCATACGGTATTGCTTCACCTTCAGTGACAGGAGCCAGGAAATCGTCAATCTCGAGCTCCACGCCAGGACACTCGAGCTGATCAACGATCCGCCGGGATATCTGCCGTCCTGGACAACCCTGGGATTTCACCAATGCCCCAATTGCCCCCTAACCCCCGATACAGCCCCGCACTGCCCCCTGGCGGTGCATCTGGTGAATACGGTGAGCAAATTTCAGGGGAAGTTGTCTTTTCATGAGATCCATCTGAACGTCATTACTCCGGAGCGGATCTTCTCGCAGCCGACCACCCTCCAGAATGCGATCAGCTCTCTCATGGGGCTCATCAGCGCAACCTGCGGCTGCCCGATTACCGCTGTGCTGAGGCCCATGGCCCGGTTTCATCTTCCCCTGGCCACCGGTGAAGAAACCACGTACCGTGCAACCTCCATGTATCTTCTTGCTCAATACTTCATGAAGAAGGGCGGCCATTCTGCGGACCTTGATCTCGCCGGTCTCACCCGAATCTATCAGGATATCCATCTCGTGAACGTCGCCTTCACCGGACGACTCAAGGACGCCACACAGACGGAGTCCACTCTCGACGCCATGGTCATGCTGGATACATTTGCAAGAGCCCTTCCCGAGCATATCGAAGACTCCCTTGATTCTCTGAGCTATCTCTTCGAGGGAAACGTGTGTCCGAAAACTCGCGCCTGACAGGGCGGAGCTTCGCCCCGACCGCTCTATCGCCCGGCGGAAGGCCTCTCTGCTGAAAAGCTCGTTTCGCACCATCATTCGCAAATCCCTTGACATATGGGGAGTTATCAGTAGAATGATTTATTGGTCGGACCACCGGACCAATGACAGGGGGAATACATGACAGCATTGATGCTCACGCGACCGCTTCTGCGGAGCAGGCTTTCAGGCGAGATCGAGAACATCCTGCTCAAGGGCATTATCAAAGGTCAGCTCGCCGTTGGAGAAAAGCTCCCCACCGAAAGAGAGCTCGCCCGCGATCTCGTGGTCAACCGGTCGACAGTCAGGGAAGCGCTCGGAAGGCTCGAGTCTCTCGATCTGGTGGAAATACGCCACGGCGACGGAGTCTATGTGAAGAATTACCTCGAGAGCGGGAATCTCGAGCTCATCAGAGCCATGATCCGTCTGGACGACAGGCAGCGGGACGACATCATCGCGGCGCTGCTGGAGTTCAGGACGATCATCGGTCCCGAGATGGCCTTTCGCGCGGCCGAAAACCGGACGGAGGAGCATCTCGTCTCGCTGGAAGAGGTCATCTGGAAAAATGAGGATCTCTCCATCCTGGAAAAGGACATCCGGGTGCATCACATCATCGCTCTGGCAGGGGCCAATGTTCTGTACCTCACCCTGCTCAATTTCTTCAACAAGTTCGTTGTCGAGTACGGATATCTCTATTTCAACGACCAGGAAAACGTGAAGCGCTCACAGCGCTTTCATGAGGAAATCTACCACGCCATCAGGGACAGAAACGCCGGGCTCGCCCGGAAGATCATGAAAGACGTTCTCCTGTACGCCCAGAATGTGGTGGTCGACACATTGCAGATCGGGAAGAAGAGTAACAGGAGGTAAGAGTCATGCAGAGATTTATCGAACATTATCAAGGCAGGATGTACGACGTAGTCGTCATCGGAGGCGGGATCACAGGGGCCTCGGTCGCCTACGATGCCGCGAGCAGGGGGCTCAGGGTGGCGCTGCTCGAAAAGAACGACTTTTCCGGGGCCACGTCAGCAGCCACGTCCAAGCTCATTCACGGCGGCCTGAGATATCTGGCGAACATGGAGTTCTCCCTGGTGAGGGAGTCGCTCAAGGAGCGCAAGATCCTCGAAGACATCGCGCCGAACTTCGTCTACCCGGTTCCCATGCTCATGACCCATTACAAGTCGTCGCTGAAGAACAGCAAATGGTTCATCAAGGCGGGTCTCACCCTGTACGACATACTCTCCTACGACCGCGGAAAAACGTGGGACGAGAGCAAGAAGATACCCCTGCACAAGACCATTTCCACCAAAAAGGCGTTGGAGATGCAGCCGTGCCTGAAGGAGCAGGGACTCACGGGAGCCTCGGTGTTTTACGACTGCATGAGCATTTTCCCGGAGCGCCTGACGCTCGCCTTTATCAAGTCCGCCGTGGCGTTCGGCGCCGAGGTGGCGAATTACGCCAAGGTCGACGGGTTCGTTGTGGACCGCGCAGGAAGGGTCGCGGGAGTGAACGCGATCGATCTCCTGAACGGCGCCCGCCACGAGATCCGCGGTCACATCACCATCAACTGCGGCGGGCCCTGGGCCGACATCATTCTGGGACTGGCGAAAAAAGGCGAGGTGAGCGAGACTCTCAGACGCTCGGAAGGCATCCACATCATCACCGGCAAGAAGATCAACGAGGGCAGTGTGGTGGCGACCATGACGCCCCGGGGCAGGCATTTCTTCCTGATACCCTGGCGAAGGCACACCCTTATCGGCACCACGGACAAGGAATACGTCGGCAGCCCCGATGATTACCGGGTGACCAGGCAGAGCATCGACGAGCTCATTGACGAGGTGAACGCGACCTTCGGAAGCGGGTTCGTGAAGTTCGAGGATGTTCTCCACGCCTATGGAGGCCTGAGGCCCCTGGTTGAGGAACAGACCGAAGGCACGTACGAATCCTCACGGAAGTACGAGATCTACGACAATGCTTCCGACGGGCTCCAGGGCCTCATCACGGTCGAGGGGGGCAAGTATACCACGAGCCGTAACCTTGCCGAGAAGGTCATGGACCTGGTTAGGGAAAAAACGGAGATGCCCATGGGGCCGACCATCACCGACCGCCGCTATCTCTTCGGCTGCGGCATCCGTGATGTCCCCGCATTCATCGAATCGCTCCGGAAGAGGTATCCCGGGTTCGGGCGGGATACGATCGAGTACCTGGGGAGGCACTACGGCACGGAGTTCGAGCAGGTCCTGCATATTGCCGAGCAGGACGGGGAATATACCGAGGTCGTGAGCGATGACGGCGAGATTCTGGCCGAGGCGGTGTTCGCGGTCAGGCACGAGATGGCCAGGCGCCTGAGCGATATCGTGCTCAGGAGGACGGGTATCGCGACCTTGGGCAACCCGGGGGAGGAGATTATGAGAAAAGTCGCGGCAATAGCCGCTCGCGAGCTGAACTGGGATGACAGGAAGACCGAGGAAGAGTATCGGAGCATGATGGAATTGCTGAAAATTCCCGGCAGAGAAGCGTGATGCGGGAAGCCGGAATGTTCCCGTGATATGAGAGGGAGGTCGTCATGTTAAGGAAGAAGAAGTTCAGGCCTGACTGGACGGAAACCGCACCCGAAGCTGGCACGATCAGATCCATTGTCAAGTACGGCAGTCCCTGCGCATTCAAGCATCCGAGCGATGGATGGGTTTCCATGATGATGGAGGAGTTCGGCATGACGGCCGCCGACTTCAGCCGGAAACAGGACGAGGGAAGGCAGAAGGCCGTGCTCGACAGACCGGTGAGCCTGGATGCGCGGCATGTCGAGCGTCTGAAGGATATTGCGGGGGAGCACAACGTCGTCACCGACGACTACAGCAGGATCAGATACGCATACGGCAAGACCACCGAAGAGCTTATGGAGCTCCGCACGGGGATCATCAAAGAAGCCGCGGACGTGGTCGTCCATCCCAGAGACAAAGCGGACGTGGCCCGGATCGTGGCCTACTGCAACGAGCACGTGATCCCCGTCACGGTGTTCGCCGCCGGGTCATCGGTGAACTTCGGAGTGCGGCCTGCGCGTGGAGGCGTCACCCTGGCGCTCGGCACCCATATGAACAAGCTGCTGGAGATCAACGAGGCCAACCAGACCGCCCGCGTCCAGCCCGGCATGTTCGGCCCCGCCTACGAAGACGCTCTCAATAACGCTCCGGAGCGCTTCGGAACGTCAAGGCGCTACACCTGCGGGCATTTCCCGCAGTCCTTCGAATATTCCACGGTGGGAGGCTGGGTGGTGACCCTGGGCTCGGGCCAGGCCTCCACCTATTACGGCGATGCGTGCGACATCGTCGTCAGCCAGGAGTACGTCACCCCGGCCGGAACCTTCAGGACCAGGGAATTCCCTGCCGAGGCCACCGGCCCCAAGGTGCACGATATCATGAAAGGCTCCGAAGGCGCCTTCGGGATTCTCGTCGAGGTGACCATGAAGATCTTCCGCTTCATGCCCGAGAACCGGAAATACTTCAGCTTCATGTTCTCTTCCTGGGAGGCTGCGGTGGACGCCAGCAGGGAGATCATGCAGGGCGAGTTCGGTAGGCCTGCGGTCTACAGGATCTCAGACCCTGAGGAGACCGATCGCGGGCTCAAGCTCTACGGTATACCCTCCTTCGTGGACGCGTTCCTGGTCAGGAGAGGCTACAGGCCCATGGAGCGGTGTCTGTGCCTGGGCACCGTGGAGGGGGACGGCGACTACACCCGTCTCGTTCTGAAAAAGATCCGGAAGATCTGCAAGGATCACGGCGCCATGTGCCTCACCGGCTACGCGTCCAGGAAGTGGGAGAAGACGCGCTTCACCGAGCCGTACATGCGCGAGGACCTGCAGGATTTCGGCATCCAGATCGACACGCTGGAAGCGAGCGTGACCTGGGACAACATCCATGCGGTCCACCAGGGGGTGAGGGCGTATATCAAGAGCAGGCCCCGGACTATGTGCATGACCCATGCATCTCACTTCTATCCCCAGGGCACGAACCTGTACTTCATATTTATCATGAAGACCTCGGATGTGGACGAGTTCCGGACGTTCCAGCGCGGTGTCATCGAGGCCATCGTAAAGAGCGGGGGCTCTCTGAGCCATCATCATGGGATCGGAAGAATGATGGCGCCTTACCTGGAAGGGTATCTGGGCAAAGAGCAGATGGAGGTGCTCAAGTCACTGAAGCGCCACTTCGACCCCAACAACATCATGAACCCGGGCGGGCAGCTGGGGCTAGATCAGGCCTGAGACGAGCCGAGGCCCCGCCGGTTCGAGACCGGTCAGGCGCCTGTTCCCGCGCGGCCGCCGTTCCCGGGAGTCATGATCTTCCTCACAGCGGCGTCTTCCTGAGCGCCCCGAAGATCATATAGGCGCCCATGAATATGATGAATGCCCCGAATGCGACGCGGAGCGATGTCGAAGAAACCCTGTTCGCAAAGTAGGCGCTGATCCAGGCGCCGAGGAAGAGACCTGCTGCCACGATAATCGCGGACCTCAGGTCAACATTGCCGTGCCGGTAGTACTCGATCACGGCGGCCAGCCCCACCGGCGGAAGGAGAATCGCCAGGCTGGTCCCGATCGCGTTGTGCAGGGAAAATCCGAGGACGTAAACCAGGGCGGGGACGATGATCACTCCTCCGCCGATGCCGAACAGCCCGGCGGCTCCGCCGGCAGCGAGGCCGATGAAAAGCAGCAGCACGATATCAATGTGATGAGCCATGAGACGCCTCCTTTTTTTTCATCCGAATGTACAGCGGGACCAAGATCGTGACCGCTGTGAGCGGCAGAACGAAGAGGAGAACGATGTTCGTCAGGAAGGGCAGGGACTTGTAATGAGCGGCCGCCAGGACAAGGTAGACGGTGTAGAGAACGTAGTAGGCGATAAAGAGCAGACCTTCCCCCCGTGATATGCGGAACCCGGTGAAGAAGACGGGCGCGCACGCGACTGCAACCGCAACCATCACCGGTATGTCGAACCTCAGTGCGGCCGAAGATACCCGGACCCCGTCGGGGCCTGCGAGGGCGCTGAGTCCCAGGACGGAGAGGATATTGAATATGTTGCTCCCCACCACATTGCCCACGGCGATGTCGCGCTCTCCCTTCACGCTCGCCATAACAGAGGTCGCTGCCTCCGGCAGGGAAGTGCCGGCCGCCACGATGGTCAGCCCGATAACCAGCTCGCTCACGCCGAAGCTCTTCGCCGCCGCAGTCGCACCGTCCACCAGCCAGCGGGAGCCGATTACCAGCATCCCCAGGCCGGAGACGATGAATATCAGGCTCAGGAGCATCCCCTGACGGCCGGTGTCGACAAGGTTGTTATCACCGCTGACGCCGGCCTTGCTCCCCTGACGGACGGTAAAGACAGTGTATGCCAGGATGCCGGCAAAGAGGAGGAAACCGTCCGTGCGGCTTATGTTCCCGTCGAACGCCATGACCGGCACGAGGGCGGAGACCCCGATCATAATGGGCACGTCGATGCGCACCAGCCGTACCGAGACACTCAGAGGTGCGATTATCGCGGAGAGTCCGAGAATGAACAGGACGTTGAAAATATTGCTGCCCACCACATTGCCGAGCGCGATATCGGCCGAAGAAAGGAGCGCCGAATGTACGCTGACCGCCAGTTCGGGCGCGCTGGTCCCGAAGGCGACCACGGTAAGCCCGATGACAAGAGGAGCGACCCCTGCAAGGGCCGCGAGCCGTGACGCCCCCCGCACGAGCAGTTCCGCGCCGCTGATGAGCAGCGCCAGGCCAAGAATGAAGAGCAGAAGCACACCCGTCATAAACGTCGTGTCCTTATCAGCCCGTGACAGATGCGGGCAGAGAGGGGTTTCTGAATGGTTCAGGAAAGAAGGAGCATGCCGGATGGAGCAGGCCCGTTACCGGGAAGAGGGGCGTGCGCAATAAAGGCAGAGCTGGAGAAATCTTCAGGAAACGGTCCATTTCAGCTGAAACTCGACCTCCTCCTTCCCGTCTTCCCGCTCGTGCTCGATTGTGAACATCGCGTCCGGAGGTACGGACACACGTTCGCCTGCTATCTGGATGCGGAATCTTTTGCCCTGCTCGATGCAGTCGGCCAGCCTGCGGAGTTTGTCTGCAAACCGGCCTGCCGGATACCCTTTTTCCGTGTCTCGATCCGCCTTACGATTCCTCGCTGTCACGAGTATACCTCGAATGGATTTTTCACGGGAGTGTACTCGATGAGAGGATACGGAATCAATAGGCAAAAGGCCGCGGGCATCCGGT
>Ga0255342_1005473_pt1 | contig 12145 bp, 11 predicted proteins | sample wastewater_treat_3_FD_192416 | JGI IMG/M metagenome (GOLD analysis project Ga0255342, IMG submission 192416) | Wastewater microbial communities from Lulu Island WWTP, Vancouver, Canada - plant14 | ecosystem: Engineered > WWTP > Wastewater > Unclassified | place: Canada: Vancouver, British...
CTCTGTCTATAGATAACAAAAAGTTAAACTATTTAAGAGAGGAGGTTGGTTACTATGTTCGTTCCAAGTAATAGGGAGATAAAACATAAGAATCAGCTATATATACTCTTAAAAGAGATTTTAAAAGATCCTCTTCTTTCTCAAAACTTAATGTTTAAGGGTGGTACATATGCAAGTTTAAGAGGAGTCTTAGACAGGTTTTCAATAGATTTAGATTTTGATTTACCAGATAGAAGTAAGAAAGAGGATATTAGAAAAAGGTGTTATGAAATATTTACTAAGTTGGAACTAGAGATAAAGGATGAGAGTAAAAGACATTTACAGTTTTTTCTTAAATATGATGCATTAGAGGGAGAAAGGAATACTCTTAAGTTAGAAATAAACGACGATGTTAGTAAATACAATGGATATGAGAAAGTATTACTTGAACAAATAAATATGTATTGTAATGGTCATACCCTCGATACTATGTTTGCTAACAAACTTTTTGCTTGTAAAGCAAGATATGATAAAAATGGAAAGATTGCTGGAAGGGATTTCTATGATATTTATAAATTCTTTTTACAAGGTTTAAGTATAAATGAGAAAGTTATTGAAGAAAGAAGTGGTCTAGAGTATTTAAAATATCTTAAATCTCTAATTGCCTTTATTAAAAAACATTTAACAAAGACATTGTTAAATCAAGACTTAAATCCTTTAGTCAAACAAAGAGACTTAGACAAGCTATTACCACACATTAATGAGGATATCGTGTCTTTTTTAAAAGACGAAATATCAAGAATAAACTCACAATAGTTGTAACACCTAGTACTGAATAATTCAGTACTACACGTTATGTATTAATATCTAATCTCTTGTGCTAATACCTTACCTAATATATTAGTATTGGTATTTGTATATCTCTCTGTCATTAATACATTCCCGTTATTTACTAATACATAATCATTTGTATTCGGTTTAATATCTTTGGAAATATACATTACCCCATTCTCTTGGTTATTTATTAAAGAAGAATCGATAGCTATACAATTCCTATCTCTTAGTAATATCCATTCTGGACATACATAGTAGTAATTAGTTTGGGTAGGATGAAACCTATTTGATTTAGGATATTTAGTAAATAATGGAACTTTAAAATCCATTACTGAATATCGCTGAGGAGTATGTCTCTCTACTAATTGAGACTTAGGTACATCTAACGCTTTTGATATACCATCTAGTTTTCTAAAAGGTAAGCTCTCATTTCTTTCATATCTTGATATCATTTCCCATGTTATCCCCACCTTATCTGCTAACTGTTGCTGAGTTAAATTTGCTCTCTCTCTGTATATACGAATATTTTCTCCTATGTAGTTTTGTTCCATGTTTAAGAATTGTACTGGGCAGAGAAATGAAAATGTATAGAATGGAAGTTCTTGTTTAAGAAATCACAGAAAGCCAATTATCCTTTAACCACTTTTTAGAATTGCGGTATTCTTCTTTTAGGCCTCTTTTCTCCAACTCTTTTTTGATAATGCCCCCCTGATGAGGATATCTGAACTTCTTTTCTAAAGGAGAACTAAAACCATGTGTATAGTGGCATAGCTCATGAGCTATGGTTGCCTTAATTACATACTCAGGAACATTATCATATGAAAAGTATCTTGTAATATTTATTAGAGATACTGTTTTGTTATCAAATACTTGCTCATCTAATTTGTATCTCTTAATATATCTTCTAAAGGTATCCATATCTTTAATTAATCTAATACTCCCTAACTGTCTTTTAGAGTGTTTGCCATATTTGATTGTAACTAAATTAGGTCTTGCTACATCACAGAAGTTATTCTCCCAAAGGTCGTATAGTAAATTTTCTAAATATTTATTATCTCTCATACAATCTTCCTTCCTCTCGTGTTATTATATCTTATATGTTGTCGGAAAAGTTAGTAAAAAAAATTTCAACTTTAAAGAAAGTACTATCTTTTGTTTATGGTAAGTATACGGTTGTCTCTGTATCTAGAGATTTTTTATTTATTATTTCAACTGCTTCCGAAATCTAGGTGTAATGGTCAATTTGTGGTGCTAGTTTGACTGGTTTAGTAGATAGAAGTGTATGACTCTTGCTCTTCTATCCCATCTTAACCCATTGTGATTTCTAATCTTGTTCTTCAAATCAGAATTAACTCCTTCCAAACTATTGTTAGTATTCGGTATCCACCTTGATGTTTGATATGTAAAGAGATACCTGGTAAACCTAACCAATGATTTATATGCCTTCAATGTTCTTTCCTTAGAGTATTCCCATGTATTAGTATCTTCCCTAATATATCCTTGTACTAATTCATGAGAATGCTTTAAGAACCATTTTAGTAAAGCAATTCTAAATGTATATTGATTGTAGTTTTCTCTTGTATACCACAACTTCCAGAGTTCTTTGTTGCATTCTAAATTGGGATTTTTTGTTAGATATCTTCTTAGTATATGTGCCATATGAAATTGACACATTTGAATTGGAACGGAGCCAAAAGAGCGAAAGAAAGAGTCTTTCCCATCAGCAACTATTCCTAGTAGAGTAACTCCTTGTTCTACACATTCCGATACAAGTTGAGAATATGTTAATTGTTGTTCTCTTGAAACAAACCTCCACCTTAGATTTTCTTTGTTTGTTAAGTCTCTTACAAGTGTTAATCCTAAATCTCCAAACCATGTAGTATCAATTCCAATTACACAGGTTCTAGGGGTGATTTTAGGGAGATCTAAAGAGATATTATCTATTAATTTTTGTATTTGTTTATGATTAAGTCCATACTTTTTGTATATTTGTTTGTATGTTTGTTTTCCTAGTACATACTCAATCAGTATTGTATTTGTATTTCGCTTTGCAGATTGGAATCTTTTATTACATTCTCTACACCTGTACCTTTGTATGCCTTGTCTGTTTTTACCATCTTTTTTAACACTTTTACTGCCACATTGTGGGCATTTTTTAAATTCATATTTAAGAAAGGACAACTAAATGCCGTCATACTAACACAAACTGAGGTTTTTAGCACCACAAATTGACCATTACACCGAAGAATTTAGATCGTTCAAAAAGGGAAGGATTTGGAAAACATTAATTCAATACAGAAAATTAAAAAAGAAATTTACGAAATAACCATCGGACTGCCGGATATCATAATTATTTATTTAATGTTCTGTTACCTCCTTACTAACATCGATATACTTAGATATTCGCAGATTTATCATTCGTGGTTGTTCAAATTCAGACAATACTCCATGGGGAATCATCAATGCCGGAACATCTGGAAAGTATTCCCTTACAAGATATGCATTTACATTGTGATGGATATGTAAGATGTCAAACTTTTCATCTTTTATTTCTTCTAAATTGTTAGTAACTGTAACATTCTTTAATTTACTAATTTCTTCTGAAACTGGTCCTAGTGATGGAGAGAAGACAAATACCTCATGTCCATTGTTAGATAGGTATTTGGTTAAGTCGTAGGTATATAGTTCAGAACCTGCAGAATAAATCAATGAGATGTTTGTTATTAAAATTTTCACTTATATAATGAATAAATTAGATTAGCCACAATATTCTTATCACTCACCGAACTTTAGAGTTAGAGATAATTCTCAATTATATTATAATTATACTATCTATCTCAATAAAATTTACCTATTTTAACATATATAGGTTTCTGTCCTGAAATAAAAAAAGAAGTACTAGGCAAAAAGAAAGGAATCTTATAAAACACTTGTAAATACCGACAAAAAATATCAATACAAGCACCGAGATGATATATTATATCCAATCCTATTCCTTGCGATTCAACAGTAAGTATATTTAGTCACTAAATTTAATAAGTTATGTTAAACAAGATTAAAAGATTTATCTTAAGAAAATTACACGCTGAAAAGATAGAGAAAATTAAAGCAAGTAAATTTACTAACCGTCTTAAATACTATCATATAGACTGCCTTTAAGAACACTACATTCCCTTCTTCAATCTTTTGTGACTAAAAGCAGTTAAGATCAGTATAATATAACCTAAAAACATAGTTATATGCACAGGAGAACCATATCTATCTATAATAGCACCTATAAAACTATGCAATAACAAGTGAAAGAAAGAATAGCTAAGTAATATAACTACCAAAGACAAGACCTTTTGCAAATAGCTATTCTCTTTCTTTTTTATAGAGACAATATAACAGACAAAAGAAATCATAAGTACTACTGGTAAAAGTAAGATTGAGTAATTGGTGACGACATTACTAAAATTTTTATTCAAGCCTAAGAAAAAGGATGCTATTGGGGGAGGATTAACTTTTTGCTCGTAGTCTACAACCAACTTAGATAATTCAGGTGTCATATAGTAAATATTTGATTTCTCTTTAAGTATATCACTTGCTATTATACAGTTCTGAAAACAATGGTTTGGAAGTATACGTTCTATTATAGTAAACTTAAAGTCATCTTCTGTTTCCTCTCGCTCAAACTTGTAAATATTAGATATTGCCAAATAATTGTTAACATATGATTTTAGAACTGCTTTAGGATGTTTTGTTGTTGCTTTTAAAAGAAACTTAAGACCGGAACTTGTAGTAATTACACGGTTTTGATTAACTTCTATCTCAATACTACTAATCAAATTACCTTCATCGTCCAGTACTCTAACTTCATCTGGTATCTCCGATTTTGAAAAGCTTATTGGAGTATTCAACTCTGTCAATGCTGCAACAAGTTGAAAACCTACAAGATTAGCCGATTCTCTGTTAGTGTTCCTTTCAATACTTTTAACTTCTAATACCTTATTCCAAATAAATATGGTTGTAGCCAAACTTAACATAGAAAGGATGAAGACCAATATTATTGGTAATCGCTTCTTCCAAGTTTCAAGCTCCCACAGTGATAAAAAAACTGCAGTTAAGAGAGGGAAAAACGAAATACTTAAATATGGTTGTTTTAAAAACCAGGAAAATGGAAAAGCTAGAATGAAGTAGAGACTCAACCATATAAACCCTTTTTTGTTCCCGGTTCTCAGAACATACAGTAATTTCCAAGCGAAGAAGCTAGATACTACCGCTACTGTCATGGCTACAAACTCTGTTAGCAAAGAATGGTAATAGCCATATATAATTGGATTTATAACGACAAGGAGGACAAAAACCACATATGCAATAGATTTCAATTTAGTCTTACCTTCCAATCCAATATCTATAATCTTCTTTGAGAAAATAAGCATCAACAAATAAAAAATGAAGGGGAAAAATAAAAGACCTGTAGAACTTTTACCAAATAGAGTATTATTAATATGTATTAATAATGGGAAAACTGGACCTCTGACTATATCCCACGAAACAAATGGAAGTTTCCTCTCAAATATTGCAACATATTGCATATAGTGACCACTATCGAATAAAATCAAGACTGGAAATGCAAAAAAGAAAACAATCAACATTATAAATAGTAATTGTTTATAATTACTATTCATCCAGTTTAATACTAACTCAAACTTCTTCTTCATACACTACTCGTGATCATATAAATGATAGAGCCAATTACCAAATTTCTTAAGAACCTTTTTGACAAATTCTGGTACAAACCTATTAAAAACCTTAACAACGGACAACCCCTTAGAAATATAAGGCTCTCGTAAGGACTTATGCCTATCAGCTATCAGTCTTTTTTCCTCCTTGGTAAATACTTTGCCTTCCGGAGGTATCTGTTTCTCACCTTTGAAGATAGAGAGGAATTCATTAACAGCACTGTCATAATCAAAGTTTTTAATCTTTTCTCTATTATAAACTTTCATATAATTCCATACTTCTGGATTCTTCATAAGAAATAGAATTTTCTTAAGATATTCCTCACTATCATTTACCCTTTCAATAATATATCCGGTTTTCTCATTCTCCATATAATCTAAATTACCAAAAGAATTCGACATAATGGGAACACAACCTGAAGCCATAGCTTCCAATCCTATTAATCCAAATCCTTCATTAACAGAAGCATCAACATATAAATCGCTATCTTGTAGAAGTTTTATCAGTTCTAAATTCGGAATCACACCATAGACAACATTACTTTTGTTGTTCTTTATAGAGGGAAGCGCAACATCTTCATTGATAGATAAGATATTGAAGACCAACCCTGAAACTTTATTATCCAACTCTTTCATAACATCCATAAGTATATAGTCTCCTTTCATTACATTACCTCGTAAGACGAAAGCAATACTTCTAATCTGACTTCTTTTGTTCTCTTTCTCAATTAAATCATAACTTATACCGTTTCTAACTAAGTGCGTTTCTTTACCAAAGATTTTTTTAATCTTGTCTTGTAAGTATGATGAAATAGTTATTTCATAATCAGCCATCTTGTGTGTTAACTCTACACTCCTGTAATGTAAACCATTCTCAAAGTAATTCTCATAACCTTGAACAAAATTAATTAATGGTATTTTTCTCTTTTTTGCTAACTCATATGCTTTAAATGTTGAATTCCATATAGTAGAAATTATCCTTTTAGAGCTAAACTCTATATCTTTAGTTTCTTTAATTGGAACAAAGAGTAACGGCTCCTTATAATCATCCATCGTTTCATAGAGTATGCTAGCTTCATGGTTATTTATAATAAAATTGTTTACTAAATCTACAACAACATGAACTCCTCCTGCTGACTGACATATATTAGGCAAGTAAAAAAGTGTTTCGACAGAAATCTTTTTGTCATCCTCTGTGATTAAAGATTGCACATATTCTATAGGGTCATCCTTTGTGTATTTCGACAACTCCTTTTCATATTCTTCACCCCATCGCGAGAAAAACAGCTCCCTATTCTTCTCTACTCTCTTTTGTTTTTCTTTAGAAGTACCGAAGGAAGCTTCTGCTTTATGATATACGTAAGTATCTATTGCAACTTTAGCAGTAAAACCTTTAGACATAGCTAGGAACTGGTAATCTGTCTCTTCTCCATAACCCATGCCATATGCTTCATCCAGTTTCCCAATTTTTGTCAAACAAGCCTTTGATATCATTAAACAGTTACCAACAACTGTACAAGCATCAAAGTTCTTTCCTTTAAACTTACTCTCTAAGAGAGAATCCATCTTCATATAACTAAACCCTTCAAACATATCTAGCGATAAGTTTGCAGCATTATTACTAAGTGGAGAGATTAAACCAATCTTTCTATCCTTCTCCATATGATTCATTAACTTCTCAATAGTATTATTACTAACAAGACAGTCTGAATTTAGTAGCAAGATGTAATCAGAAGAAGATAGTCCTAAACCTCGGTTAACATTTTTAACAAATCCCAAATTCTTTTTGTTTGTAACTACTTTAACTTGAGAGCCATATTTAACACTTAGATTTTTCAAGAGATTTTTCGTTATTTCATCTGAATTGTCATCCATAAGAAAAACAGACCCTATAATCTCTTGTGGGGTGTTGGCAAAAAGAGAGTTCACACAGAGCTTGACCCACTCGGGAGCATTGTATATCGGGATTATGATGTCACACTTCTTTTTCATATTTTCTTATTAACTTAATGTCTCTGCTTATATAACAATTTACCTCTGACCCACAACCCCACAAACAACCCAACCAAACATAATAACATTACACCCCTATCCAATAATGCTAATTGCATAATCTGTTCATTACTAATACCAAGTATATCAGAAGTTATAGAAAATATCCCCTCTCTAATACCTAAAGATCCAGGAGTAATACTTACTAATAAAGAAACACCTGATAAACAATTATAAAGAAGAACCTTAATAGCAGTAACATCTATACCTAGAGCTTTAAACTGAAAATAATAAAGGATACCCGTTGCTATAAAGAATATTAAAGATATACCTACAAGATTTAATAATAATTTCTTATTCTCAACAATCGTATTCCAACCTTCAGATATCTTATTCAAGACTCCAAGAGCCTTATCCAAAAACTTAACCTTACCCTTCCTTTCTTTTCTAGAAGGCAATTTAATAAATGTTAAAACTAACATAGTGATAAACAACCCACCAAAGAAAAGATACAAAGGAAGGGATGAGATACCGTATTTAAAAGTAATGAAAGCTAAGGATAGTAAACCCATAAATGAGTTAACTAAAAAAACTACTACATAATAACCATATAAGGTTGATACAAAGTGTGCATATGGAAAATCAAATTTCTTTTTCAGATATACAGATCTTATCACTGTACCACCATGTAGAGGTAAGAAGTAATTACCCAATGAAGATATAACGGACACATAAAAAGACTCCAATACAGTAATAACTTTCTTAAAAGACTGAAGAATAACTTTAATAAAGACACCATTAATAAAGATTGTTAGAGATGCTAAGAAGAAAACAAGTATCAAATAACTAGGAGATATATGAAAAACGGCTAGTAAATCTGATTTGTTATTATAAAAATAGTATACAAAATATGCTACTACGCCTAACGTTATAACTACTTTTAGGTATTTCCAAAATTCTTTCACTCAGCAAACTAATATAAAAAATATATGATGTATTATACATCAAGTAAGTAAATGTTTGAATTCTATACATAATATCTAATATAATCTCTTAGTTTAATTTAACAAGAAGGTTATGAACACCGATATTTATGAAACAAAGAAGTATGTTGAGCATTATCATAAAACTCCTGGTAACAGGATAAAAAACATTTTAGAAAATATAAAAGTAGAAAAAAAAGACTTAATCGGAGATTTTGCCTGTGGTAACGGACTCCTCCCTAAAGCATTAAACCAAAATTACCAAGAATATAACGGTGTGGACAAATCCTCTCTTTTTATAAAAGAATGTAAAGAATGGGTAAAAGAAAACGAAATAAAAAATACATACTTCTTCAAAGGGGATATCGTGAAATTCTGTAAGCAAAATCCTAACAAATACACTAAGTCATTTACACTAGATTTCTCTGAACATATAGAGGATGGAGAGTTTATAAAAATATATACAGCGATTAAAGGGGCAATGAAAGAAAAGGGGCAACTAATCATACATACACCAAATAAAGACTTTATCTTAGAAAGGATGAAGGATATAGGAATCCTCCCACAAACTTCAGGACACATAGGTATAAGGAATTTTAATGAGTATAAACTCTTACTTCAAAGATGCGGATATAAAAACATCAAAGTCAAGTATTTGCCACATTATAGAAGAATATTAAACATACTACCCACCTCTAAGAAAGCAAGACTACTTATCACTTGCACTAAGTAAATAATCAACTATCTTAGCACTAGGATGTATCTTACTAAAAAGAGGTTCTCTTTTATAATCTTTATAATTATCTACAAAATCATCTATTAAGTTCTTATCAAACATAGATAAAACTACATTCTCACCTAAACCTTCTTTTCTCTCCGTGTGATCTCTAAACAACAATGTCGGAACACCAAGGTAACTAAGCTCCTCTTGATTACTACCACCATCAGATATTACAAATTCAGCATCATTACAAACATTAATCCAATCTACAAAATCAAACCTTTTGTGTAATATAATACGTTCCTCATTATTCAATTCATCATAGAGATTTAATTTCTTTAATCTCTCCCTAGTCGTTGGATGTAACGTCACAACCAACCTATGTTTTTTAGAAATATCTTTAAGATATGGAATAATTGTATCTGTAAACCTATCTTTGAATATATTCTCATACCTATGTATTGAAACAAGCACATAAGGTTCTTGCTGAAAATCAAACTTCTTTTTTGCTCTACTATCTACGGCAAATTTAACACCATCTAACATCGTATTAGCTCCAATATCTATTTTCTCTCCCTTATACTTTCTAAGATTATTCATAGACCACTCATCTGCACAGAAATATATGTCTGAAAATCTAAATGTTATCAACCTAGAAATTTCCTCAGGGAAAGGACTAAAGATATTAAAAGATCTCAGACCTGACTCCACATGCCCTACCCTACACCCAGCTCTTTTCCCCATTAAAGCTGCCAACCAAGCTGTAAAAGTATCACCATGTGTTAGTACAATCCCCTTCTCTGGTAAATATTTCTTAGCTTTAAACAAGGCTTTAAACAGCATATCAATCATCCATTTAAAACCTTTAGACATGGTATTAGACTCCTCCCCTTCATATATATTTAAATCCGGTTTTCTAAGACCATATACATCTAAAATCTCTTGAACATTCTCTCTGTGCTGGGCTGTATATATTAAAGTGTAAGGAAGATTTCTCTCCTTCATCTCGGCCATAATAGGAGCCATTTTAATAAATTGAGCTCTAGTACCAAGAATAATATATATCTTTTTATCTTTCTTCATACTTACTCTTCTTTAATTCATATAGTATTTTCTCTTGATTAACCCTAACCCTATTAAACATATCTGCCAATAAGCCAACTATAAAAACAAGTAAACCGAAAACCAAAAAACCCAACCCTATAAATCCAACAGACTTATACGGAGAAAACATACCTTTAGTAAAGTAGTGTACAAAGAGAAATATTTCTAAGCCCAACCCCAATAACAACATAATTCCCCCCATACCGCCGAAGAACAACATGGGTTTGTAGTCTCTAAGAGTTCTAATAATAATCTTAAGTGTTCTAAACATATAGTTTAGAATACTGTTTGCTACCCTAGATTTCCTCTCCTTAAAATATTTAATATCTACTGGATATTCAACAACCCTCATCTCTTTAAATACCATATCCATAATAGTCTCCTGTGTATATGTAAAAGAACCTAGCAGATTAAGCTTCAACAGCGCTTCTCTACTGTATGCCCTAAAACCACACGATACATCCCTAAACTTCTTCCCACTAATTAAAGATATTAACCTAGACATCTGTTTATTACCCCAGTACTTTGTCTTAGACATATTCTCTGGAATACCACTATGGAATCTATCACCTGTAACCATATCAGCCTCATTTTTTAATACCGGTTGAATTATCTCTGGTATCTGTTTACTATTAAATTGTCTATCAGCATCTATACTCACTAAGATATCCACCCTATTATCCAACGCATACTCTACTGCACTATGAAATGCACTACCTACTCCCTTGTTTGTACCATGACTAATTACATCTGCACCATTTTCTCTTGCAATTTCAACTGTCCTATCCGTACTCCCATCATCTACAACCAATGTCTTTATCTCATCGATACCATCTATCTTCTTAGGTAGGTCTTTGATTACTCCACCTAATCCTTTCTCTTCATTAAGGGCAGGCATGTATATTAGTAGTTTCATAGTATTATGTTCTTTTTAGATTATCTCCCAATACCTCTGTATATCACTTTACCTTTTACCAACCTCTCCTTATCCAACTTATTCACCCCATCTACTACTACCTTGATATTCTTCCTCTTTAGTATTTCTTCCGTTAAATCACCAAAGGCATCATGATATGTACCTAGTATAACGGCATCAACTTTCTCCAGTACATCATCTAATTCTTTTACATCAGAGATATCTAATGTATGAGGGTCATATGATATGACATCTGCACCCATCTTCTTTAATATATCCAATATCTCTAAACTAGGACTCTCTCTAAGGTCTGCTACATTAGATTTGTAACTTAAACCTAGTAATCCAACCTTAGTACCCTTTACTGACTTCTCTATCTCATTAAGCCCTTCTTGCAATCTAGATACTGTATACTCTGGCATACTGTTGTTAATATCCCTAGCTATCTTCAAGAATCTGTGATCAAAACCTGCTTCCTGTGCCCTTTTGATTAAGTAATATGGATCAACTGCAATACAATGTCCCCCAACTCCCCTACTTGGCCAATGTACCATGAAAGAGAAAGGTTTGGTAGAAGCACCCTTCAACGTCTCAATTAAATCAATATCCATTGCATCAAAAGATTTAGCAAGCTCATTAACATATGCAATATTAATATCTCTAAATGCATTCTCAACTATTTTTGTAGATTCAGCAACCTTGATAGTAGATACTTCATTAATCTCTGCATCTAAGAAACTTCTATAGAAATCAGCAATCTCTTTTGTTTTCTCTTTCATTAGACTACCAATATTTCTAGGAATATTGTAAACATTCCACTTAGGGTCACCAGGATTAATCCTCTCTGGACACATAGCAACATTAAAGTCTTTACCTGCTATTAATTTACTTC
>Ga0255342_1005474_pt1 | contig 12145 bp, 8 predicted proteins | sample wastewater_treat_3_FD_192416 | JGI IMG/M metagenome (GOLD analysis project Ga0255342, IMG submission 192416) | Wastewater microbial communities from Lulu Island WWTP, Vancouver, Canada - plant14 | ecosystem: Engineered > WWTP > Wastewater > Unclassified | place: Canada: Vancouver, British...
TGAGATGTGGAGCCAAGGGTTACTGAAGGAAAATGGATTCTTGAAGGGGATGTAATTACTTTTTCTGCAGATGATTATAGTTTTGAATATAAACTTATTTCAGAAAATGAAATAAGATGGGCTCCGGATGGACAAGAGATTACGGGAACAGATCTTAACTGGTCTCTTTTAAGGAAATAGTTTATTAATAATAAGGAATAGTTTACTTGTCCCATTTGTTAATGATAAGGAATCTGATTTAATATAAATAAATTGGTACAAGTGTTATACTTTGTTTAAAAATAACAAAATAAAGTATCTAGTTTTATAAAAAGTCATCATTAAGATTATAAAGATTATCAATCATGTAGATGAAATAATTAAAACAAAATGGAAGATGATAGAAATAAATTAGATTTCTAAGTTATATGCCCCAAGCTTGGAGAGTAAAAATGCTCACTTTGAACTTAAAACCTATTTCAATATTACAAATGTGCTCTGCGGTTGCGATACTAGTAATGGGAATAGTTACTGTTATAAATAACAGTAAAAAACTAAAAAACTGGGCCTTTTTTATTGGAACTATTACAGTTTTTTTATGGTTAACTAATACTTCTGTGTTCCTTAGTAATATAGATAAACAATTTCTATTACAATTGTATAAAACATATGGATTTTTAGGTGTGGCATTTATTGCTCCCAGTGTATTTTTGATTACGGTGTCTGTTTTAGAAGCCTTCCAAAAGCATAAGATAGAAGTAATAGTTTTTTATTCCATATCCAGTATTTTTTATATATTAAATAGCATCTTTCCTGTTTTTGATGTTAGATATACATATTTAGGTTACTACACCAAATATGGAATTTTTGGATTAATCTTCATTATTTATTTCACAGTTGTAATGTTATATTCATTTGTACTTTTATTTTTAGATTATAAAAAAGAGATTAACATTCTTAAAAAAAGACAACTTGGATTATTTACAATAGCTTTATTAATTGCTTTTACTGGAAGTGTAGATTATGCGCTTTGGTATGATTTTAATGTTTATCCTTTTGGCTTTGCTTCAATTTTAGTATTTTGCATTATTGATTCTATCGCCATAATAAAATATAAGTTTCTGGTTTTGGAACCAGAAATGGCTTATGAGACAGTTTTTAATTCTTTAGCTTCTTTTATAATTGGGGTAGATTTAGAGGATAATATAAAATTTGTAAATCAAGCAACTCTCGAAGTTTTAAATTATAAAAAAGAAGATTTAATAGGAAAGCCTTTGGATTTTATTATTACCCAAAAAGATGACTATGAAAAAATGAAAGATAAATTATCAGAAGGTAAAGATGTTACAGATGTAGGAGAAACATACTTAGTGACGTCTGAAAAAAGATATATACCAGTAAGGTTTATAATCTCTCCTATTAAAGAATCTGCAAAAAATACCATGACTTTAGGTCTTGTTATTATAGCTCAAGATATAACTGATTTGATAAAAGCAGAAAATGAGCTTGTAAAAAGTGAAGCAAGACTTAAAAAAATTCTTCAAACAGCTAGTGAAGGTTTTTGGTTAATTGATAATCAATCAATAACACTTGATGTAAATCCTTATATATGTAAAATCCTTGGGAGGGGAAGGGAAGAGATTATAGGGCATAATATCTTTGAATTTACTGATGAGAAAGGCAAAACTATATTAAAAAAACAAATAGAATTACGTAATGAGGGAAAAGAAAGCTCGTTTGAAGTTGATTTTATTACCAAAGATGGTTCTAAAATTCCTTGTTTGCTTAATGCTACACCATTATATGATAAAGGAGAAAAAATTGGTTCCTTTGCAATGATAACAAATATAAGCAAATTAAAAAAGTTAGAAAACAAATTAAGAGAGTATAGTAAAGATTTGGAAAATAAAGTAAATGAAAGAACTAAAGCGCTTTCTATAGTTAACGAACAATTAAAAAAAGCTAATGAGATAAAAAGTAACTTTCTTGCTAATGTATCTCATGAGTTAAGAACCCCACTTACTTCTATTAGATCCTTTTCAGAAATACTTTTAGATTACAAAGATGAAGAAGAAACTACCAGAGATGAATTCTTACGGATTATAAATGAAGAATCTGAGAGGTTAACTAGACTTATAAATGATGTATTGGATATAAGTAAAATAGAAGCAGGAAAGATGGAATGGGAAGATGATTTTAATTATATAGAAGACTTGATGTCAGAAGCTTTAGATTTGATTTTACCTTTGGCTAATAAGAAGTCTATTACTATCGAGAAAAAAATTGCACAAAACCTGCCACCTATTTTTGTAGATAAAGATCGTATAAAACAAGTGATTTCAAATCTTTTAGATAATGCTGTTAAATTTACTAACAGTGGTAAAATTCAAATTGGGGCAAAGATGCAAGATGAAAGTATTTTATGCTATGTATCTGATTCGGGCATAGGCATACCTGATGACTTTCAAAGTAAGATTTTTGAAAGATTTGAACAAGTAGGCGCAGATATTTTATCAGAAAAGAAAACCAAAGGAACTGGCTTAGGTCTTTCTATCTGTAAGGATATTATAGAGCATTATGGTGGGAAGATATGGGTAGAAAGTCAGGTTGATAAAGGCAGTACCTTTTTCTTTTCTTTGCCTATAAAGTCAATAGAATCAAAAACTACTCAAGAGGTATTTAAAACAACTTTTTTATCTTCCAGAAAAAAAATACTAGTAGTTGATGATGACGATAATGTTCGTCGTCTTTTAAATTTTGAATTATCCAAAGCTGGCTATAAAGTGATAGAAGAATTTAATGGTAATAAAACTCTTACTGCAATTAATAATACAAAACCAGATCTTATCATTTTAGATATTCTATTACCTGGACTTGATGGTTATGATATTTTAGATAAAATAAAGGAAAATCCTGAGTATCATTCTATCCCTATTATTATTCTTACAGGTTTAGAAGATAATGAGAAAAAAGCAATACGATTGGGGGCTGATTACTTTATGACTAAACCTGTAGATAGGGCCATTTTATTGGAAAAAATTAGGCGTCTTTTAAAAGAGGGAGGGGAGAAGCTACTAATAATTGATGATGATATTGATTTTATTTCAGCAGTAAAATTCTATCTTGAAAAGAAAGGTTATAGGGTTTATACAGCTTATGATGGTGAAGAAGGCATCAAAGCTTGTCAAATAGTTAAGCCGGACTTGATCATATTAGATATATTAATGCCCAAAAAAAATGGTATTAATACTCTTAAATCTTTAAAAAAAGACAAATTAATAAAAAATATTCCAGTAATTGTATTAACTGTAAATGCTATTGAAAATGGTAGAACTAAATGCCTTGCTTTAGGTGCTAAACGATATATTACAAAAAAAGAAAACCTGAATGCTCTTCTTAAGCAGATAAAGGAAGTTTTAGAAAGTAAAGAAAAAGAAGGAAAAAAATAAAGATGGAAAATAAGAAAATTTTAGTTGCTGATGATGAGCCTTATATTTTAAGAAGTTTATCTTTTGTCCTTAAGAGAGAAGGTTTTATTGTTGAAGTTGCAAGAGATGGGGAAGAAACTTTAAAAAAAGTTGAAGAGTTTAAACCTAAAATTTTGTTTTTGGATATAATGATGCCAAAGAAAGATGGATATCAAATATGTAAGTATTTAAAGAATAATCATGATACTAAAGATATTTATATTATTATGCTTACTGCTAGGGGACAGATTATAGATAAAAAGAAAGGTATAGAGTCAGGAGCTGATGATTATATTACAAAACCTTTTAGCCCAAGAGAAATTGTATCCAAAGTAAAAAATATTTTAGAAAGTTAGTGAAAAAGAGATGGACATCTTTGAACTATTAAATATGGAAGTAAATAAAGGATTATCTTCTGAAATTTCAAAAATAAACAATTTTTATATTTATATACTAAATGAAGAAAAAAAGATTGTGTTTAATACTGGTCAAGGAAGCAAGATAGATTTTTTATTAAAGAAAAATAACAAATCTTACAAAAAATACAGTCATTTTCTTGAAGATTTATTTATTAAAAAAACTCCATTTTTAATTTCAACCTCTAATAAACTTTCAATTATTGGAGAACCTATAATAATAAAAGATGTGGTTTCAGCTGCCGTGATAATTTATTTTCCAGAATCCCTTGTTGAATTTGCTAAAGGGCAAGCATCTTTATTAAAGCAATACATTGAAAAATCGGTTACATTAAATAATGATTTAGATAATCTTTCAGAAGAAATTGCCTACAATTATGAGGTACTATCCACTCTTGATGATATTAATAAGTCCATAGAAGGCTTACTGGATCAGGGTAAAATTTGTAAAGTGATTGCAGAAAAAGCTATTAAGCTTACTAATAGTAAAAGAATAGTGATGTTAATTGAAAATAAAGAAAAGAATTATTTGGAAATTATGTATAGTTATGGTTTATCAAAAAAAGATACTTTGAAGTGCAAACTAAATTTTAAAGAAGGAATATGTGGCCAGGTTTTTAAAAGTGGTGAGCCTATATTAATAAATAATCTTGAGCAGTTTTTATCTATTCCAGATTCTGAAAATAAAAAGTGTTCTTTATGTCCGATTTGTAGTCTTCCTTTTATTTTATTACCACTTAAAAGTGGAGAAAAAACAATAGGTTTAATTGCTGTTAGTGGGAAAACGAAGGAGAAGAGTTTTAATTCCAGAGATTTGAAATTGTTAGAAATGTTATCTGCACAAGCGGGACTAGGTATTAGTAATGCAATCTTATTTAAAGAAAGAGAAGAAATGCTGCTTCAAGCAGTGTCTTCTCTTGTAGAAGCCATTGAAGCAAAAGATCCATATTCTTCAGGACATTCCAAAAGAGTAGCACATTTTGTAGAGTGTTTATGCAAGGAGCTTGGCTTAAGTGAGCAAAAGATAAAAGAGATTGTTTTAAGTAGCTTGCTCCATGATGTAGGAAAAATTGGTATTACTGATAAAATTTTACTAAAGCCTGGAAAATTAACTGAAGAAGAGCGTAAAGCAGTTGAATATCATCCTTTAAAGGGTGAGGCAATTGTTGATCATTTTACTCCGATGCATGATTTTGTAGCGGGCATTAGAAGCCATCATGAACGTTATGATGGCAAAGGTTATCCTGATGGTCTAAAAGGAGACGAGATTCCACTGCCAGCAAAAATTATTGCAATTGCTGATACTTTTGATGCCCTTACTTCCAATCGTCCATACCGTAAAGCATATACTCCGGATGAGGCTATTTCTATAATGATAGAAAATAAAGGAACCCAGTTTGATCCTAAACTTTTAGATATTTTTGTCTCTTGTTTTAAAAAGGGGAAAATCTCGATAGAATAAGTGGGTTTTTTATTTTTATATTATGCATAGTTATTGCATATAAAATAGATATAGCTAAAGAATATCGCTAATATTTAGTCAAAAAGCTTTTTGACTATTTTTCCTATGTTTTTGAGTTATAAATTATGTCATATTGTTTGATTTATAATTTATAAATTATAAAAGCAGTTAAAAAACCACAAATCGTAAGCAAGCCTATAAGATAACCTCCCTCTTCATAAGCTTCGGGAATCATACTGTCAGCAAGCATTGCTAGGATAGCCCCTGATGCAAAGGATAAAATGATACCCAACGTATTTAAGTTTAAGTTTTTTAAAAACAAATAACTTAAAATAGTTGTTATGATTACGATTATACTGACTGAGAACCATATTAAATAAATCTGTCTTTTTGAAAACCCCTCTTTTTTAAGGTCATCTACGGAAGCTAAGCCTTCAGGTAAATTTGATAAAAATATTGCAACTACCATTAACAGCCCAATACTATTTTTACTAAATAATGCTATGCCTAAGGAAATTGATTCAGGTACTCCATCAAGTAATGCTCCAAGTACTATTGCTTTTCCGTTAGTTTGCCGAATAGCCTTAAAAGGCTTTTTCTTTTTATAATGCCTTCCACCGAAAAGATGAATTACAAAATCACCAGCAATGAATATAATTCCACCTGTAAAAAACCCAATAATTACCGCATCGAATCCTCCATATTTAAATGCCTCTTCCATTAAGCCAATTGTCAGCGCACATATCATAACACCTGAGCCAAATGCCATGATCGCCGCTATTATTTTTTGGCTAATCTTAAATGAGTTACTGATAATTACGCCAATAATTAAAGAAAGACCTGTTAGAAATGCAAAAATAATAACTTTTATCATAATTAATTATTATACTATCATAATAATGATAAAAGTTATTAAAAGTTTATATAAGCATCTAAAATTTCATGACAAAGATAAATTATTCAGTTAGGATGGGTTACTTTAAGAAAACACGCAAGCTTTTCCCAGCGAGGAAAGCTTGCTCAGTTTCAGGCTACGCTCTCCTCTTAAAAGAGGAACCATGCCCGCTTCGCCTTCAAATGGTTTTCTTAAAGTAACCCATCCTAACTCTTAAAGTTTTGTTTTTGCTGCTATCATGGAATTTTAGATGCTTCCAAGTTTATGAAAAATATAAAAATATAATTAAGGTTGAACTCCTATTACAATTCAATATAAATGATGGGCATTTTTTATATAGTTTAGTATTGTTTTAGTATTGGGAAAGGACTTATAGTGTCCATTTGTGTTAAATTATGAGCCTCTGTTTTTTGCCAAATTATACTTCCTAATTGGATTATTTTTGATTGAGTGCAAACATAAGGTTTTATTTCTTTATTGTATATTTTCTTTACTTCTTCAATACCTTTGCTTTCGAGGGGATCACTTAAACATAGAAATAATTTATCATTCGATTCATCAAATGGAAGCATGCCGTAATCAAGAATAAGCTTTTTTGGGAACATGCATGCAGTTTTGAGTATGATATCTTCAAGTTTTAATTCTTTATATTCAAGCCCAAAATAGAATGCAAGGTTTTTTGCACATTCTTCTTCTGTTATAAAACCTAATTTCATCAATATTTTTCCTAATCTATAGCTAGTTTTTTTCTGAGCATTAAGTGCAATTGCAAGCATCTCTTCACTTATTGCTTCTTCTCTCACAAGAAAGTTTCCGAATCTATTCTCTTCTTGAATTCTCTTACCTGCCAGTCCATATGCCAAGTTTATTAGAGGTTCAATTTGTTCATAAGTTAGATCAACATATTCTACTTTTTCTCCAGTCTTTTCCTGGATTATCTCAGTAAAAATTTCTCCCATCTTTTGTTCTTTTGCTACAAGAATTGAATCTTTTAGTTTTCCTATTACAAGAAGTTTTCCAGCTCTTGCTATGGCTTCTGGTATAAGATATATAAGATCTAAATTTAAGTCTTCAAATCTAAGTTCAGAAGGATATGACTTAAGTTGTAATGCGCGTGCCAAATCTATATCTTCTTTTTTAACATATTTTTCATTTATAAGATATTTCCCAAATAACTCACTACCCCTACCTTTATTTTTAATAGCTTCTGAAAGTTTTTCTTCACTTATAATTTTGTTTTCAAGCAGTATATCCCCAAGTTTTCTCTTATAGCTTGAAAGTATCTCATCAGGCGCATATTCTTTGTGGACTGTCTTATTCCATTTTACTACTTTCTTATTTCTAAAGATAAATGTTTTCCAAGCATCAAGTGTTGAAAAGAAGTTAATTATATTTCCCCATATTAGCCTAAATGATATGAAAGGAGGAATGAAAACAGATGCAATAGCATTTTTAATCCCATATATACTTTTTACTGCAACAAATCTGTTAAATACCCTAAAAACTGCAATTGCACTGTCTATCACAATAACATACCACATGAAAGAAAATAAAGGGAATATCCTTGAAGCCATAATTGATGGTTGTTTTGTTACTGAACTATAAACAAGCTCAAAGATAGAGTAAATGAATAACATGTAAGCAGGCAGATTTATCATGTTTACATATTTTGACTTCCTGTCTCTAAGCAAAGTGTAAATTTGGGATAAAGTTTTACCTTTAAGCTTATGCTGGCTTGGAGTTTGAAATGTAATGCCGTATACCCATCTTGATTTTTGCTTTACAGCAGATCTGAAGTTGTTAGGAAAGAATTCTCTTGTTGCTATGTATTCTATTTTTTTCTTTCCTTTATCATCAAGTCTTGAAACACCCTCTACAAAATAATCAGTTTTAAGTTTTGCTTCATGAAACCTTATTGCAACTTCATAATCTTCAGTAACATTGTTAAAATTAAAAATTGTTCCATCATTTAAGTCGGCTATTTTTTCAAGGGCTTCTCTTTTAAAAGCAGTCCCAACACCGGCAGAAGGTATAATTCCTTTTATTTGTTTTCTAACCATAATATCTTTTGTATGGTTTTCTGCAAACTCGTCTGCATAAGTGGAACTTGTCATATATTTAAAGAAGTTTACAAAATTCATCTCAGGTTCAATTGGGAAAACTGGTATCTGAACCATATCTTTTGGTGGGATGAGGTAATTAAAAAGCTTTAATGATAAAGGGTGTATTATGTCTTCTGAATCTTGCACAATAATAATATCATATTTTTTACCTGTTTCTTTTTCATAATTTTTTATACCTTTGAAAATCATGTTAAGGTTCTGTCCTTTATTTGTTGGACCCTCTAAATCATTAACTATTATGTGAACCTTTTCGTAATAATATTCATCAAGGCTTAAGATAGAGTTTTTTGTCTCTTCATCATTAGGGTAAATTCCAACAAAAATGTCATAATTTTTATAATCAATCATTTTTATTGCATTTACCACCATCTTATCTATGACATTTTCTTCCTTCCATGCAGGTACAATTATTGCAATGTTTTTTTCTTCTTTATCTAATATATCTTCAATCTTAAGCATATTTTTCTTTTTTCTTGCCTTAAACCAAAAAATTGCATCAAAAATCAAGTCATCTATTCCGCTTAAAAGAAAGATAAATGCAATCAGATATGAAAATATCTTTAAAATTAAAATAAATATGTCAGTCATAATATTTTTTTGCTAATCATAAGTCATGTATAATATATTAAATAACAATTTAATAATAAAGTTTTAAAAAAGTATTAATACAATTTGTATAAATTTAAATAAACTTTTCATTAAATATTATGTAACGGAACAGTAAATAAATCAAGATAACAATATATTAAATTTTTAAAACTTATATTATTAATATAAATAATATTTACATAATACTTTTTTTATATTTATTTTATTAAATTATTTTACTAAACTTTATATGTTGTATTGACTTTTTAAATAGGATTTTTCTACCTTTTTATTTTATCTATGCTATTTTTTGATATAGAATGTTTTAAATAAACAAAAAACAAATAGATAAATAATTAAATAATCTGAATTTAAAAAACATGAAAGAAAAAATAAAAGTCTTAGTTTGTTTTGGAACAAGGCCAGAAGGCATTAAAATGGCTCCCCTAATAAAGGAAATCCAGTCGAATTCTGATGATATGAAGCTTTTTATCTGTTCTACTGGTCAGCATAAGGAAATGCTAAAGCAGGTTATCGATTTCTTTGGAATAAAGCCTGACATAGAACTAAATTTAATGACATCTGATCAAACGCTTGGGAAGCTTTCATCAAAAATAATTGACAGCATGGAAAATGTATTTAATGAAATAAAGCCTGATATAGTTCTTGTACAAGGTGATACGGCAACTGCTTTTTTGACAGCTTTTGTGGCATTTTACCAGAAAATAAAAATTGGGCATGTAGAAGCTGGATTAAGAACTTACAACAAGTTTAACCCTTTTCCTGAAGAAATAAACAGACAGCTTTTATCAAGAATAACCGATCTTCATTTTGCTCCCACAGAAAACGCGTGCAAGAATCTTGAAAGAGAAGGTTTTGAAAAAAATAGCATAATTCTTGCTGGCAATACAATTGTGGATGCCTTAAAGTGGGGAATCAAAAAAATCAGTGATAAAGATTTTTTGAATAAATCCGAGAATATAAATACCCTTCGGCAGTTAATCGATTTTGGAAAGAAAATAATCCTAGTTACGATGCACAGACGAGAGTCTTTTGGGGAAGAAATTAAAAATGTATGTGAAGCTTTAAAATTTATTTCAAATAAGTACAATGATATTGAGATAGTGTATCCTGTTCATTTAAATCCTAATGTAGCCGGTCCTGTAAATGAAATTCTTTCTGGTATGAAAAATATCAAACTTATAAAGCCGTTAAACTATGAAACTTTTTTATGGCTAATGAGTAAATCTTATTTTATAATAACTGATTCAGGGGGTGTTCAGGAGGAAGCTCCTACATTAAAAAAACCTGTATTGGTTATAAGGGATTTTACTGAGAGGACCGAATCTGTTGATCTTGGGCTCTCAAAACTAGTTGGTACGAAAACGCAAAACATAATCGATAATGTTTCACTTCTTATCGAAAGTAAGGAGGATTATGAGGCAATGATAACTAATAAAAACCCGTATGGGGATGGGAAAGCCTCAAAAAGAATTGTATCGGCTATTTTAAAGTATTTTAAAGAAGTTAACGTGAGTTAACGGAGAATATTAGAAATGAACATATTTTATGAGACTATAGAAAAATTCAATGACTTTAAAAGCAGAATAAATATTAAGATAGATCAGTTGATGCCGGAATTTTCATTACTAGATAATATCATAAATTCTTATAGTAATGTTCTTGATGAAAAATCAAAATTAGAAAATGAGCAGTTTATCAAGATTAAGGAAAAGCTAGAACTTGTAAAACAACAAATTGAAGACAAAAGAAGTGCTATAATAAAACTTGAACCTCTAATTGTTAATTTCCAAGATACCTACAAAAAAAATTCTCTGAATATAGAGCTTAAATATTTATCCCAAAAGGCATATATTAGGATTAAGGAGGAGGAATTAAAAAATTATCTCTTAGAGTATGAAGTTAAATTAAAAGAGAAAGCTGAAATAGATTTAAAAAAAGAGGAAATTAATCAAGAAATTACATCACTTAAAAATAAGATTGATAAAAAATGTTTTGAGTATATTGGGGAAGTAAGTGGAAAAAACATTGAAAATCTAAAATCGGGTATTTTAAGCATTTCTGAGAAATTTATAAAGCTACCTGTGATTGACAAGGAGATAAATTCTGATTATTTAAAAACTGAAGAGTATCTTAATTCCTTAAGTGAATATAAGGAAGCTTATAATAAAATGTATTCTTTTATGTCTGAAGTTTTTGAAGAGATTCAAAAGTTTATTAATGAATCAAATGTTGAGAACATCCTTCCAGATCTACTTCTTATGCAAGATGAGTTAAAAAAGAAATATAATGATTTTGATAGGATAGAGCTTGAGGCCAATAAGATAGCTGATTTTTTAAATCTTAAAGAAAGTTATGAGCAGGTTTTGCTAGATGCAGAAAAAGAACTTGAAAATATTAGTAAACTTATAAATCAGGATGAGGAACTGCTTGCGCTAAAAACTGAAATTGAAAATTATATAGAACATAATGGGTAAGTATAAATTTTTATTTTATAATTTATTTATTACTTTAAAAAGTTTAGCAGGTTTAGCAGTTATCTGTTTATTTTTTAAGTAGCAAAGAAATTTGATTAATTATTTTTATTTTCAAATTATATTTAAAAAATTACATAGCTTTAGGTAAATAAAATGAGCCTTGAAATTTGTGAAGTAAACGATCCTGAAAAATTAAAGTTAAAAAATTCAATATTATTTAAAGGAAGGTTTAAACTTATCCTAGAACCTAGCGCAGAATGTAAATTTACACGAATAAGTGAAGACATTTACTCTAAACAGCAAAAGGTTTATTTCCCCTTATTTGAAAATATGATATTTACTAAGGCTTCTAGTGACGACCGTTTGCAAAGTCAAAGGCTGGTATTTAAGGGTAATCTTATTCAGGATGATGAAATTGAGATGATAAAATCATTAATTAAGGAAAATATTGAAAAAGAAAATGCTAGGTATAAAGAGTATAAGAAGGAATTGGAAAAGGAAATTTCAGAAATAGTAAATAGCTTGGGTAGCGAGATTTCCAATCAAAAGGATTTTCTTGATAAAGAATTCCTAACAAAACATCAGTATAATGAGCATATTAAAACACTCTTATCTGCTTATTTAGATATTATAAGATTAAAACTTGATAAAGATGTAAATTTAAAGAGCGAAGATAGAAATCTTATAATTAAATTTTATGAAAATATGATTGAGGGA
>Ga0255342_1005481_pt1 | contig 12139 bp, 8 predicted proteins | sample wastewater_treat_3_FD_192416 | JGI IMG/M metagenome (GOLD analysis project Ga0255342, IMG submission 192416) | Wastewater microbial communities from Lulu Island WWTP, Vancouver, Canada - plant14 | ecosystem: Engineered > WWTP > Wastewater > Unclassified | place: Canada: Vancouver, British...
CGGGCACAGAGATCTACAGCCAGATATCCATCCGTGTCCATGAGCGCCAACGTGAGGAGCGGGAAAAACTGAACCTGCTCCAGGCTGAAACGGCAGGTATCGTGATTCTTGAGCCGGAGCAGGAACAAGAGATTGGGCAGGCACTCGATGCAAAGCAGAAGGATGAGACAGACCTTGCCGCCAGGACGGCTGATACCGGGAAGGCCATAGCCTGGCTCACCACCATCGATGGGCTGAAGAAGGAAATCGTCAACCTGGCCGATGAAGCGAGCAAGCTGCAGGGCGATATCGAGGCGTTCAAACCGGATCGTGAAAAGCTGGGCCGGGCTTTGAGTGCCGCCTCGCTGGACGGCGCATACGCAACGCTCACCGCCACCCGCAAACAGCAGGCGGATGACAGTGCAGGCTTGAAAGCCGAGGAAGAGGCGCTTCCTGGACTGGAATCCTCCGCCAAGGAACAGGCCGAGGCACTGAAATCAGCTGAGCAACAAACTGCTCAGGCCAAAGAAGAGCTGAAAGCGGCCACGCCTACATTGCAGAAGGTCCGCTCCCTTGATCAGAAACATGCCGATCAGAAAAAAGCTGTATCGGAAGAGGATGAGGGCTGCAAGAAGGCTACGGCAACAATTGATGCAGACAAAAAGACACGGCTCGAAGAGCAGGACAAACGATCCAAGGCTCATGAGACGCTGGATCTTGTGGACGGCTATCTCAAGGAGCATGCACAGGATGAATGGCTGATAAGTGGTCTGGCTGGCGTTGAAGAACAGATCGGCGGCCTGCTTTCCAAACAAAATGAAATCGTTCAAAAAGATGCTGCTCAAGAAGCAGCCAATACGACTCTGGAACTGGCGACAAAGTCACTCGACGACTGTCAGAAGCAATCCGGCATTCGGAAGCAGGAGCTGGAGGACGCCTTAAAACAGCTTCAGCAGGGTAAGGATGCTTTGAGCCAGTTGCTGGGAGACCGCTTGTTGCGGGAATACCGCACCGAGAAGGAAACCCTGCTGCGTGAAATGGCCTTCCTGACGAAAATTGCGGAGCTTGAAGATCACCGGGCAAAGCTGGAAGACGGCAAGCCCTGTCCACTCTGCGGTGCAACCGAGCACCCGTTTGCGGAAGGGAATGTCCCTGTTCCCGATGAAACCGAAAAGAAGATCGACGCCCTGACCAGGCTGATCAGCAAAGCCGAGGATCAGGAAGTCGCCATCAAGAAACTCGAAGAAGCTGAAAGCCTGGCCCGCAAAAACCTGACGGAGGCTGAAAAGCTGGAGTCAGCAGCGGCTAATGACAAGAAGGCTGCCGAGAAAGCCCACGCCGAGGTGAAGGACGGCCTGGTGAAACTCCGTGCCGATTTTGCCGTACGCAGGCAGGCTGTTGCTAACAAGCTCCAGCCGCTTGGTATTGCGGACATCTCCGAAACGGACATTTCATCACTGATCGAAACCCTCACGGCGCGGCTGAAGGGGTGGCAGGCCCAGGTCAAGAAAAAGGCGGACATCGAGAAACAGATTGCCGACATCGACAGCGAGGTGAAGCGGCTGGACGCGGTTATCGAAACTCAGAGCACCGCCCTGGCTGAAAAGCTGGAGCGTCTTGAAACCTTGAAAAAGGAACTCGCCACCGGAAGTGATGAGCGCAGTGCACTGTACGGCGACAAGAATCCCGACGATGAGGAGCGCCGTTTAAACAAGGCGATTTCGGATGCCGAAGGTGCCGAAAAACAGGCCAGAGACCGGCACAATGAGCTCCAACAAAAATGGAATACCGCGAAGGTTCATGTCGAATCTCTGAATAAACGCATCGACCAACGAGAGCCGGAACTGAGAAGGCTGGAAACTGAATTCTCCGCAGCGCTCGCGCCCGTTGGCTTTTCAAATGAAGAACAGTTTTTGGCGGCCATACTGCCTTCTGAATCGAGGGCTGAGCTGACGGCCACGGCCAAGGATCTGGATGAGCGTCAAACAGATCTGAAAGCCAGACAGAAGGATCGGGAAACGCGCTTGGCCACGGAGGTGGCCCGCAAGCTCACAGACAAGTCGCTGGAAGAACTCGAGCCCCAATTCAAGGAGCAAGAGGAGACCCTGAAAGAGCTGAGGGACATCATTGCCGGTCTTAAGCACAAGTTGAGTGAAAATGCGGCTGCAAAAGAGCGGATAAAGGAAAAGCAGACAGCTATCGAAGCTCAGAAAAAGGAGTGCCGCCGGTGGGAAAACCTGCACGAATTGATCGGCTCGGCAGACGGCAAGAAATACCGCAATTTTGCCCAGGGGCTGACCTTCGAAATGATGATTGGTCACGCCAACCGGCAATTGCAGAAAATGACCGACCGCTACTTGCTGGCTCGTGACGATGCTCAGCCCCTGGAGCTCAACGTCGTCGACAACTATCAGGCTGGGGAGATTCGATCCACGAAGAACCTTTCCGGCGGCGAGAGCTTCATCGTCAGCCTGTCCCTGGCGCTGGGGTTGTCTCATATGGCCAGCAAGAATGTCCGGGTGGATTCGCTGTTTCTGGATGAAGGCTTCGGCACCCTTGACGAGGAAGCCCTCGACACCGCCCTAGAAACCCTCGCGGGCCTGCAGCAGGACGGCAAACTGATCGGTGTCATTTCGCACGTGCCCGCCTTGAAGGAGCGGATCAGCACGCAGATCCAGGTAACTCCTCAAACCGGTGGCAGAAGCCAGATATCCGGGCCTGGATGCGGCAGCGTCGTCCCAGTTTAGCGGAGCTGGAATTTCGAGAAGATGGTTAATAACAAGGAGACAAGATGAGCAAGAAAATCAGTGGTGCCGAATATCCTCTCTCGAAAATATTCAGCTCCGATTTTGATTATGTCATACCGTCGTATCAGACAAGCTCCCTTTCTCTCTTGTGGAGGGAAGTCTGAAAGATGCCTTCCGTCCTTGCATGGATTGACCATGACTCGAAAGCGAGGGAACGCACGCTTCGCATCCTTTCCCTTTTCCAGGAAAAGGAAAGTCGTGACGAGCTTGGGCTCGGCTCCGTGCGGGACAGCTTTGCCGATCAGTTGTTTCCAGGAACAAGCACGATCCAGACACGCCTTCGCTACATGCTTTTCGTGCCATGGATTTACCATTCGCTGGAAGAGAAGCGACTACCAGCAGAGAGTTTTTCGATCCAGGCTGACAAGCTGGAAAGAGACCTGGTTCAGCCGTTGATGGATTCCGATGATCAGGCTGGCGTCTTTGGTAAGACCGCAGGAAAGAGGCTCAAACGGTTGCCCAGCTCCGTCTACTGGGCCGGTCTCGGTGTCTGGGGAATACGCATTACGCCATTCTCGCAGGACGAATATCACAGGCGCATCGACGAGACTTACCGTCGCCGGAATGCCCTGAAGGCTCTTGAGAAAGACGCAAAGGTACGGGGAGACGACATCGACGTTGAGCAGCGGATGGCCACTCTCAGTTGGCATCCTCGATTGCCAGCACCTCCGGAAGATTTTCCGGGGGCGGTGAACTTCGCTTTATCCAGGGAAGAAGCCGAATTTATTCGGGATCGCATCCAGGTCGCTTGCCCCAATAGTCTCCTCTCGTTCTTGGCACTGCACTGCGAACCCGCCGACACCCAAGCTCCATGGGAACATCCGGACTACGGCCGCTTTTCCGAACAGCATAAAGAACTCCTGACCCATGCACGGCTGTTCTCGGAGGTGATGCATGGAGCGGCGCTCTCGTACAACGTTCAGCTCGCCAGGCTTCGAAACCATGAAGACCTTGTCGCCGAGCATCAGGCAAGTTTCGATGAATGGACCGCAAATCTTCCCCTGGAGGAAATTCGCTCCTGGTCGGTGAGCCGCCTCTGGGAGTTGACCATGGATCATGGCCACATCATCACCCCGCAAACGAGATTCTTCGTTCAGCAGTGGATCGACCATACCCGGAGGTCCCCCAATGACCTCCTTTCTAACGCAGATGCGCTCACCCTGATCAAAAGAAGGGAAATGAAACTCAAGGGCACGCGTTCCCGATTCAGGAACCAGAGGGCGCTCGAGCAGTGGGGCGGGTACTCCGGCGTCGGAAGACTTGTCTATCGCTGGCCGAATGTGAAGGTGCTTTTGAACGACCTGTACCAGGGGATGAGCCGGGAGGAGCAATGCTGAACCCAAACTCCCGGAGCCTTTATACCTCTGCATTGACCCCACCGCCGGGGATGATTTTCGACGAGGCCATTGCAACCACCTTTTCGATGGACCCAGCCCTACTGCTTGAGGCACCTGTCTACCTGGCGTTAATGGCGGCGGATGGTCATACCGATCCTGACCCGTTGTCTGTGCTTGAAGCCATCCGCAGGTACTCGAAACGAATCACCGTCTATGTGCAACGAGGACGGATTCAAGTGCCCCAGATTGCCAAGCCCAATCCATTGTTTGGGTTTCTGGAGGAAATGGTCGTCGAGGTAACGGCCCCTGGCGGAGGCGTCTTCCATCCAAAAGTCTGGGCAATCCGTTTTGTCAGCCCCGATCAAAGCAGCTCGATGTATCGTCTGGTTGTCCTGACGAGAAATATGACCACCGATCAGTCCTGGGACCTGTCACTTCAGCTCGAAGGGACGATTGCAGGCCGGAAGTCCAAATCAAATAAACCTCTGGCTCATTTCTTCAAGACGCTTCCTGATCTGGCCACCGGAACAACAGAGCCTGGCAGGAGCGAACAAGCTCTCAGATTCGCGGACGAGTTGCATCGAGTCCAGTGGGAACTCCCCGACGGCTTTGACGAGCTGACCTTCTATCTTCCGGGAACGAAAGCGTATGACTGGGAGCCTCCCATGGCGAATCGGATGGCCGTCATTTCGCCGTTCTGTTCTGATGAGGCCCTGCGAGCATTGACGAGAAAAACCAAGGCCGCAGATGCTCTCATCTCACGTCCGGAGTCATTATCAGCCCTGAAGAAGGAGACTCTCGAGCTCTTCACGCAATGTCTTCATCTGGACGACGCGGCGGAAACCGAGGATGGCGAGGAAGACGACGCCATCGAACAGCCGCTTGCGACCGGCCTCCATGCAAAGGTCTATCTGTTTGAGACCAGGTACTATTCAGACTATACCCATGTAATCATGGGGTCTGCGAATGCAACCAACGCGGCGCTGAATGCTTCGAAAAATGTCGAGATTCTGGTCGGGCTAGTTGGCCGGAAGAGTAAAGTCGGCGGCATCGACGAGCTTCTTGGCGCTGACGGATTAGGTGAATATCTTGTCGACTTTGACACGAGCAAGGAAGCAGAGATTGATGCGCTCCGGCAGGCGGCTGAGGAATCCGTTGAGAGGGCTCGCTCCCGGATAGCTGAAACAGCCCTGTCCATCGAATGCAGTCCGGGATCGAAGGACGGTCTGTGGGCATTGGTGTTGACGGGAGAAATCCCATCCCTTGATGGGATCGTCAGTGCTATTGCATGGCCGATAACCGTTACTCGGGACTTCGCGGTGGATATTCTTAACGGCGATGCTAACGGTGGGATCGGCCTCGGAGAGTTCTCCGCCTCTTCTGTAACGGGGCTCATCGCGTTTGAGCTTAAGACCAACCATCCGGACGTTTCGGCCCGGTTTGTTCTGAATATTCCCGTTACCGGCGTTCCAGAAGAACGCAACTCTGCCATCCTGCAAACCGTGATCAGCAATCAGGAGGGATTCCTGCGTTATCTCCTACTGTTGTTGGGGGATGATAAGGTATCCGGACTTGATCCAGGTAGTGGCACCGGGTTTGCCAAATGGTTGGCCCGGTTGGCCGACGGTGAAGATATCCCGCTACTGGAAGAGCTGACCCGCACGTACAGCCGACACCCGGAGCGACTATCGGAAATCTCGGGGCTGGTTCGTGATCTGTCCCAGGGAAGCCAGAATGCGATTATCCCCGAGGATTTTTTGAACCTCTGGACAGTTTTTGAATCGGCTATCGGAGGGCGTGATGCATAGCAACCGCTTTTTATCAGCCCCCGCCTTGGCCGGTCTGAAAGATTTCCAGAGGAAGACCGTGGAGTACGTCTTCAAGCGGCTCTATGGCAATGAGCCAACTTCCCGTTTTCTGATCGCCGATGAAGTTGGACTCGGGAAAACGCTAGTCGCCCGGGGAATCATTGCCAAGACCTTGGAGCACCTTCAAGACGAGGTGGATCGGGTCGATGTGATCTACATCTGCTCCAATGCCGCCATCGCGACCCAAAATGTCAATCGGCTCAATGTCAGCGACACGGATGGTTTTTCTATCGCTACGCGACTGACGTACCTGCCCAGGCAAGTACGCTCGCTGCGAAAGAACAAGGTAAATTTCATCAGCCTGACGCCCGGTACAGCCTTCGATCATGCCCGCAGTCGAGGCGGGCATGCCGACGAACGGGCGATTCTCTATCGGATGCTGTACGACTTGCCCCTGGCGCAAAATGAACGGCGTAGACGGCTGCGCGTAGGCCTCCTCAACATTCTTCAGGCGACAGCAGGTAAGGATAACTGGCGAGCCAAGGCCAAAAACCTTCCAGCAGAGGATCTGGATACAGACCTTTCCAAGGCCTTTCGCCGGGCAGTTCTTGAGGATGCTGAGTTGTATGCGGCCTTGAAGGAAGGCTGTGAACGCTTTGCCCGATACCGGGACTACAGCAGAATTCCTTGGGAAGACTCCGAGCTTCGTTACGACCTGATCGGAAAGCTCAGAAGCAAGCTGGCTTCGGTGTGCCTTTCCGCGCTTGAGCCCGACTTGGTCATCCTTGATGAATTTCAACGATTCAAGCACCTGCTGGACGGCGATGACGAAGCCTCCATGCTGGCGACCGCGCTCTTTGAACATCCCGACGTTCGCGTTCTCCTGCTGTCCGCAACGCCCTACAAAATGTTCACCCTCGACCAGGAGAATGACGAGGACGACCACTATCCAGATTTCATCAGGACACTGAACTTCCTCTTCAATGATTCCGGCAAGGTCGACGAGGTCAAAAGTCTTTTGTCAGAGCATCGAACAACGCTCCACGCCTGCGCGAAGGGCTCCGTATGTCATCCGGGGAAAAAGGCCGAACTTGAACGAGCGCTCCTGAACGTCATGTGCCGAACGGAGCGGGTCGCGACGACTCGTGATCACAATTCAATGCTGACCGAGATCGAGCGGACGGCTCCCCTCACGCCAGCGGATCTTCAGCACGCCGCGACCGTTGACGCAGTGGCAATCTGCGTTAAAGCCGGGGAACCAATTGAATACTGGAAGTCTGCGCCTTACTTGATCAACTTTTTGAAACATTATGAGCTGAGGCATAAGCTGGATGCCCAGTTAAATGCCCCTTCAGATGCTCTTCGCGGAACTCTTTCATCGGCAAATGGGCAGTTGCTGACGAAGGACAAACTGGAGGGCTATCAGGCTCTCGATCCTGCCAACCCAAGGATGCGCGTGCTCTTCGAAGACACTATTGATAAGGGCATGTGGCAGCTTTTATGGATGCCGCCGTCCATGCCGTATATCAAGCCTGGTGACGCATACCGGGACAAGGATGGTTTGACCAAAGCCCTTGTGTTTTCCTCTTGGAGCGCCGTTCCGGACGCGGTTGCGTCAATTTGCTCCTACGAAGCCGAACGAATGATGATCGCCGGAACCTCGGTTTCCCACAGCGAACTCTATGACAAGATCAAGCCATTGCTGCGGTTTGCGGTAGCCTCAAACGATAACCGCCTTACTGGTATGCCAGTTATTGCCTGGTTGCTGCCGTCCCCAACCCTTGCCACCAAGATTGATCCGCTCGAGATTGCACTTCGCCATGGATGCGGGCCAGTGGACGCCCAGGAACTGAGGAACGAGGTTAAGGCTACCTGCCGTAGTTTGGTCGAAACCCTGCCTCGTGCCGGGGAAGGGACGCGAGCTGACGAGCGATGGTATTGGGCGGCTCCCATTTTACTCGATTCTCATAACGGGTTGCTGGACTGGTGTAAGAGCCATTCGGGATGGAGATCCGCTACACCGGACCATGAATCTGGCACTCGCTTCAAAGATCACATCGACCTGCTGGTCAGCATGGCGGAGGGTAACATTCCTCTCGGCCCTCAGCCGGATGATCTAGTCGATGTGCTTTGCGATCTGGCTCTTGCCGGTCCTGGCGTGTGTGCCTTGCGAGCTCTTCGCCGTATCAGTGCCGAACTTGACGTGTCCGACCCGAACCTCCTGTCAGCCGCAGCCAGGATCGCATCCGGCTTCCGATCTCTTTTCAATATGCCGGAAACGATTGCCATGCTGCGAGGCTCCGGCGAGGACACTTATTGGCGGTTAACGCTTCAGTACGGTATCGACGGCAATCTCCAATCGGTGCTCGACGAATATGTGCATGTCCTTCGAGAGTCTTTGGGTCTTCAAGAGCACTCACCGGAAGAACAGGTGGCTGGCATAGCCGAGTGTATCCAATCGGTGTTGTCACTGCGGACCGCGCAGATTCGAATCGATGAAATAAAGATGTCGGGCGACGGCTTTGCTCTTGATGATTTCAACACCCGCTGTCGTTTCGCGCTCCGGTTCGGGGATATTCGAGACGACAACAACCAGGCTCTCGTTCGTGCCGACTCGGTGCGGGATGCCTTCAACTCACCGTTTCGTCCCTTCGTTCTGGCGTCGACCTCAATTGGTCAGGAAGGGTTGGACTTCCACACTTGGTGCCATGCGGTAGTCCACTGGAACCTGCCTTCCAATCCCGTTGATCTTGAACAGCGCGAAGGCCGGGTTCATCGCTACAAAGGCCATGCGGTCAGAAAGAATATCGCGGAACGATATGGTCTGACTGCTCTCTCCGAGGCGTTTGAGGAAGGTGATCCGTGGCAGACCCTTTTCCATATCGCGGCCCAGCGAAAGTCCAATGGGCACTCCGATCTCATCCCATATTGGATCTTCGAGGATGGTTCCGCCCGGGTGGAGCGCCGCATCCCTCTACTCCCGTACAGCAAGGAGGTTGGGAAGCTCAAACGACTGAAGCAAGGCTTGGCCCTTTATCGGATGGTTTTTGGTCAACCCCGCCAGGAGGACCTGCTGTTCAGCCTTAGCCAGAACGGTAACCATGAGTCAGCGGATTTAGCCGACTGGCTGATTTCGCTTCAACCCCCGGAAACTGTTTTGAAGGATGAATCGGCCGAGGAAAACACCCTGATCCTGCCTCCGGCAAAGTCCGCTCAGGGCATTAGCAATTGATACGAGGGAGCGCATGAGTTTTTCAAAGGAAATCGTCGAAGATGCATTAGTCGCCTGCGGGCGATCATGCTGCATTTGCCACAAATTCTGTGGGGTCCGAATTGAGACGCACCACCTCAAACCAAAGCACCTTGGCGGTGACGACAGCTTTGAAAACTGCATTCCCCTCTGTTTTGATTGCCATGCGGAAGTCGAACACTACAACAATAACCATCCGCGAGGACGCAAATTTTCGGAGGGAGAACTCAGGAAACATCGGGACAACTGGTACAGCATGGTCCGCGAGCTGAATACGCCGCTTCCGCGTCATGAGAATTCCGTCCACGTTATTCAGGCGGTGAATGGCAAAGGAAATATGGTAGCCGGTCGAGACCTGAATATTGTTACCGAGAGAGTGGTTAAGAAGACCGTCGTGCAGACAGATCCCGGCGGAAAGCACATTGAAAATGCTACAGCTCGAAAAATCCAAGAGCTTGTAAAGGAATACATCGACCTTCATACGGCGGCCGAAAAAGATCCCCAGCGTGCTGCTCAGCGCATTTGGAGTGGCATCAAAAAGGAGTTTAATGTCACCACGTACAAGGAGATACCTGCCGAGAAGTCCGATGAAGCCATTCAATGGTTGTATGCTCAAATTGCCATGGCTCGTCCGAAGATCAGGCGTAAGGCTCCGGAGCGGTGGAAGCAAAGTTTCTATAAGCCGATCTATGCCCGAGCTAATGAGCTTGGGATGTCAAAAGAAGAGCTCTATGCGATTGCGCAAACACGACTTGAATTGAAGAAACCGGTCGGGTCTCTAAAAGACCTGACCCAGAAGAACCTTGAAAAATTACACCATATTATGATTGGCGAGGTTAACAAATCGAAGCGCGGGGATTGATCAGTGGAAACGGCAGATACGCCTTTGGGGCCGAATAAATTGGGTCGGAAACACATCAAGAGCTTTGCCAGCGGCATCGCTCACATGTTTTCCTGTTCGGCCCAGCATTATGCTTGGCAGGCGTATCAGCACCGGTTGCCAACGGTGACAATTGACCTCCTGGATCTGCGAATAGAGCCCTCGGCATTCGACATTGAAAGGAACCGGATTCTTGCCGGGATGTGTCAGAGAACACTCATCCGAAACGCCGGGCAACTGGCACCACCTGGCGCTGTGGTTACGGCGGTTCTCTCTGTCCACTTCGGGATCGATGACTATTCGGAGGACGGCCGTTCTGCCTCGATTGGCAGGTCAGTTTTCACCGCAATCCTGACCGATGACCGAGGCAAGGAGTGGCGCGTGGACCATGCTGAGGAGCGGATGTTGATCCAAGCGTAGCCGAAAACGGTTCGATCAACTCATATAAATGGAAACCATGAAATAGGAGGCAACCATGCCAAAGAAACCAGGATCACATCATGTCGTGCCCAACGCTGACGGCGGCTGGGACGTCAAGAAAGACGGCGCGACCCGTAGCAGCGGCCACTTCGACAAGAAGCAGGATGCCGTCGATGCCGGGCGCAAGATCAGCCAGAACCAAGGCACCGAGTTCTACATCCACGGCAAGGACGGGAAGATCCAGAACAAGGACAGCCACGGGAACGATCCGTATCCGCCCAAAGGGTGATCCGGTGCATCTGCTTTCAGGGAGTTTTGGTTCTGTATGACACTGGCCTTCATCGCTGTAATTTTTGGCTTGGCGCTCCTCGTCTGGAGCGCCGACCGTTTTGTGGAAGGATCGGCCTCCACCGCTCGCCATTTCGGCATGCCGCCGCTGCTGATCGGTATGGTGATTGTCGGGTTCGGTACCTCCGCACCGGAAATGGTGGTTTCGGCCCTGGCCGCTTCGCAGGGTAACCCAGGCATCGCGCTGGGCAACGCCTACGGCTCGAACATCACCAACATCGCCCTGATCCTGGGGGTGACGGCCTTGATCAGCCCCATCGCCGTACATTCGCAGGTGCTGCGCAAGGAACTGCCCATTCTCACGGTGGTGACCGCCCTGGCGGCATGGCAACTCTGGGATGGTGAGATCACCCGGATCGATGCCGTTGTGCTGCTGACCGTGTTCGGAGGCCTGATGGCCTGGACCATCTGGCAAGGGATGCAAAAGAAAGAGGATGCGCTGGGAAGCGAGATTGAGCAGGAACTGGACGTCCGCACCATGCCGATCCGCCGTGCGGTCTTCTGGTTGGTAGTGGGGTTGGCGCTACTCATCGTCAGCTCTCGCATCCTGGTCTGGGGCGCGGTGGAAATTGCTCATGGATTCGGGGTCAGCGACCTGATCATCGGCCTGACCATCGTCGCGGTCGGCACCTCGCTGCCGGAACTGGCCTCGTCAATCATTGCAGCCAGGAAGGGTGAACACGATATCGCTCTCGGCAATATCCTGGGCTCCAACCTGTTTAACACCCTGGCCGTGGTGGGCATCGCTGGAGCGATTCATCCGTTGGCGGTGGGGCCGGAGGTATTCAATCGGGACATACTGGTGATGGCCGTGCTGACCCTGTCGCTATTCGTCATCGGCTATGGGGTCCGGGGGCCGGGGCGTATCAATCGCATCGAAGGCGCGGTGCTGCTGGCCTGTTATGTTGGCTACACGGCTTACCTGATCAGTACGGTTTTCGGTGGGCAGGCATAGGCCAATTCGATTCCTGTTTTGGGAACCGAACCGGCGTCCGAAAACCGGATTCGAAGTTGTTGCTGAGAAGCGCGAGGTATCCGGTTTTACTGCAAACCAGTAACCCTCGTCCGGTGCAGGGAAATCAGGGGAGAAAATCGTTTCTCTGGTCGGGTTGTCGGGAAATGGTTGTGTAAGATGACTTCGGCGTTTATTATCAAGGAGTTACGAGGAGCGCGGGCTTTGAGACTGTTTTGCGGTAGGTCGGCGTTCCCTCCACCACTTTAAGTCTAATCCTGTAAAGACTTACGACGAAAAAGGGCCATCTTTGGGACAGCCAGGGGAAAAGGCCGGACAAACCGGGGAAGCATCCGGC
>Ga0255342_1005482_pt1 | contig 12137 bp, 7 predicted proteins | sample wastewater_treat_3_FD_192416 | JGI IMG/M metagenome (GOLD analysis project Ga0255342, IMG submission 192416) | Wastewater microbial communities from Lulu Island WWTP, Vancouver, Canada - plant14 | ecosystem: Engineered > WWTP > Wastewater > Unclassified | place: Canada: Vancouver, British...
CCCAGGGCCGCCCCGAGGAACGGCGCGGTGCAGGGAGTCGCCAGAATCGTCGCCAGCACGCCGTTGAAAAACGCGCCCGCCGGGCCGCCTTTCGCGGCCAGGGCGCCCGCCGCCCCCAACACCCGCCCGCCGGGGTTGATCTCGAACAGGCCAAAAAGGTTCAGCGCCACCAGGGTCACCAGCATGGTCAGCAGCACCAGAAACTGCGGATTGCCGAACTGCATTCCCCAGCCCGCTTTATGCCCCGCCGCCTTGACCCCGATCACCAGTCCGGCCAGCACGAGAAACGACACCAGCACCCCCAGCGCGTAGATTAATCCCAACTGGCGAACCCGGCGCGGCTCATCCCGCGCCTGCCCCACAAAACCGAGAATCTTCAAGGCGATGACCGGCAGCACGCATGGCATCACATTCAAAATCAGCCCGCCCAGAAACGCGTACAGCAGCATCTTCCAAAGCGCGGGAGTCCCCAGGCCGGCCCCGGCGGACGGAGCGCGCCCGTCCCGGGCGTCGGACTCCGAATCGCGGATCGGCAGGCGAACCTCATCGGCCCGGCGCGCGGCGCCCGCTTCCTGAACCAGCAGCCCGGAGACGTGCCGCGGCCAGTCTCCGCGCAGCTTCGTGACCTTCTTGCGCAGGCGAAGGATTCCCGGGTCGGACTCGGCTTTCTCCGTCGCCGGCTGCACCTCGAACTCCTCGCTGGCGTCGGGGAAGAAATCCGCCTCGGTGACACCGGCGGCGGGCTTCCATTCCAGCATCAGGGTGCGGGAATTGCCGACGGGGACGGAATCCCACCACGCGCGGACCGACAATCCACCGCCGCGCTGCGGAAGTTTGCCCTGCCAGGCTTTAAGCCGCGCGGACTCTTTCGACGCCTTGGTTTCCGCGCCCACAATGAGCGTGGCCCGCACCCTGGCCTTGCCGGGAACACAGGCCACCTCGCACTCCAGCCAGGAGACTTCGGCGCTCAACTCCAGCGGGCCGGTCCGCAAATCCGCGGCCAGCCGCAGCGGAACCAACAACACAACTTCATGGGTGTAAACATAAGTGACCAGGTCCGATTCCAGGTATTTTTCCGGAACCGGCCATTGGATGTCCCCGGCGGCCACGCCCGCCGGCAACTGCCATTCAACGGCGGTTGCCATGCCGGACTCGCCCGGGTTTTGCCAATAGGTATGCCAGTGCGGGTCCATGCGAAGATGAATCCCCGCCAAAACGGTATCCCCCGGGCGGGCAACCTCCGCATCCAGCAACAACTGCGCCTGCGTATGAGCCGCCCGGGCAGACAGCCCGCCCAGGCCAAGCCAGAATACGCCGAACAAACTCAGGAATCGTCGCCCAAACATCGAATACATTGATTGGCGACAAGTTAGAGATAAATCCGCGCAAATGCAAATGCGCTCCGCCACAACCGATGGCTATTTCCAATCAACTCAAGCGCATTGCTGCCTCTGCATCGTTAACGGCCCCGAATTTAAGCAAATAACGGATTGTTTCGCGCCCAACCGGGCGTTTTTGAAGGGATTTAAACCGGAACGACTCAGTTGGACAGCCCAACCGTCCTCTCTTACTCCATCGGATCCTGAGCAACCTTGACCGCCCAGACCATAGCCTCAGCGATATTTTGTTTAGCGAATCCAATAGCATGGCCGCCGGACTCCGTGTCTTTCCACGATAAAACCAATGGTTTAGGCTTGCGCCTAAAAAGAGGCAAAATTGAGGCCGAATCTGAATCATGCCAGCTTCGGCTTATCCTGGACCTACTCTGGACGCACCCTGAACGCCCCCTATCTCTACGCCGTGTACAACGGGTGTACAAGGGATGCTCATCGGATGCACCAGCTAAAATCCGATGGACTCCCGGTGAGCATCCCTTGTACACCCATTGTACACGGCGTAGAAGCAGGGTAAATCCAGGGTATTGGGATAGTGGAGCTGGATGCCTGGAAAGGCCGAAATGATGAAATGGAACGGGAGGACAAATACTAAGTTCAGTAAAAACAGTTAGTTATAAGTCCGAAGCTGATGGGAGATGATTTTCCAAAGGCGGGTGGGCGCTCGGATGACTGTTGGTTTTGCGAATGACTTATTTGCAGTGTTGCCGTTGCATAGTCCAGCCGAGTGCCCTCATTTCACTGAATCCAAAACGGGACTGATAAGCCAATGGGCAGCCGCAACGAGCCGTTTGATTGATGAATTCAACGATCTTGCCGTTGACTTCCGAATATTTTTCTCCCGTAAAACCAAGAGATTACGTGTCCTGTGAGGTCGTTTCTCTGCCTCCGGTCTTTAGCCAGGGACTCTTATTGGCAAAAGGGAGTAATTGCTTGATACAGGATAAAAAACTTTTTGGGTTCTATATCGTTAACGGTAATCGCTAAACATGTTAGATTAACGGTTATTTGCGTTTTTTGACCCTGTTTCATGAAGAAACATGCCAAACTCGTTATTCGGTTAGATACAATGCTTCAGGGAGCAATTCTTTGCCATATCACTGCCTGACCGCCGTGGTGCTATGGACGTCCAAGGTGCCCTCGATCATTTCTCGGATAATGACGCCAAGCCTATAACCAGTTCTCAAAGGCGATCCGAGTGAGGTTGGCAAAGGAATCGGCGATCCGTCAGCCCTTGGCGTGACCCGCGCTGGAAAATCCATTGCCGGAATGGGAAATCAAACTACGCACGGCGATGAAACATCTCCGTTTTCCGCCAGGGCAGTGGGCTTGCCCAGATATTCCCGTCGGCCCGGCTAAGGATCCTCGAATGAGCAGCCAGGAATATCGGCGCGTTTGCCAGAAGTGGAGAACCGCCCGGCCAACGGCGTTTTTCAGTCCTTGCTTGCGCTTCCGAGGGGTTTTGGATAGAAATAGAGCATTGTTTCCACTGGGAGCTGATTGCCCCGGTGAATCGGTCGTACGGCTCTATGTTTGGCTGCAAAAACCTGGCTATGAATAAACTTCGTTTCGCGCCTGCGGTGTTTCCGCTTCTGGTCGGATGTGGTTTGGTTGGCGCCCTTGCGATGGCCACCCCTCTCGATGGAGGCGAGGTTAACCTGGGCAATCTCTATCGCGTCTCCAAGGCGGAGTCGCGCTCAATCAGTCCGGAGAACTTTACCGGCGAGAAGGGCAAGGCGGGCATGGCGACCGAGGGGACCGGCAAGGGCCCGGCGCGGGATTTGGGGCAGGGCTGGAAGGTTTCGCCTTCGGTTCGTATTAAGGCCGGGACGACTTTTACCCTGGGCGAGATCAACGGGCCGGGCCTCATCCAGCAGATTTGGATGACGCCCACGGGCAACTGGCGCCGCTCGATTCTCCGCTTTTACTGGGATGACGAGGCGGAGCCTTCCGTCGAGTGTCCGGTGGGCGACTTTTTCGCCTGCGGCTGGGGCAAGTATTGCCAGGTCAGTTCGCTGGCGGTCTGCGTCAACCCCGGCAGTGCCTTCAACTGTTATTGGCCGATGCCGTTCCGCAAGAAAGCCCGGATCACGATGGAGAACCGGGACGCGCAGGATATGATCCTTTATTACCAGATCAATTATGCCCTCGCGCCGGTGCCGAAGTCGGCGGCGTATTTCCACGCGCAGTTTCGCCGTGAATCTCCGTTAAAACAGAAGGGCCTCTATACCATCCTCGACGGCGTCGCCGGCCAGGGACATTACGTGGGCACCTACCTGGCGTGGGAGGTGCACAGTCCCGGTTGGTGGGGCGAGGGCGAAATCAAGTTTTTTATGGACGGCGATCGGCAGTTCCCGACCATCTGCGGGACCGGCACGGAGGATTATTTCTGCGGTTCCTACAACTTCGAGAATCGCGAGACGAAGAAGTACCAGGTGTTTTGCACGCCTTACGCCGGGCTGGCGCAAGTCCTGCCGCCGGACCGGATTTACGAGGTGGGCCAGCGATTTGGCCTGTACCGATGGCATATCCCCGACCCGGTGCGCTTCAAAAAGGACCTCAAGGTCACGATCCAGGCTTTGGGCTGGCAGGAGGGCGGGCGGTATCTGCCGCTGGAGGATGACATTGCCTCCGTCGCCTATTGGTACCAGAAGGAGCCGCACCAGGCCTTTCCGAAGCTGCCACCTAATCTCTAAGCCCAATTCCCGGCCCATGTTCGCCCCCGCTCCCGCCCGACCGCGCCCGACCGCCGCCCGACGAGATCTCCTAGCGGTTTCCGCGGCTGGGGACGGCGCGACGCTGGCTGCCAGCGGTGCCCAACCGGGATGGGGCGGCTGCTATTTCGGGCCGCTGCCGGTTTCGGCCGGATTGACGCCACGGCCGTTGGCCGGAAGTTTTTGAGACCCCTAACCCCTTTTAACGTAAATATATGAACATCACCCCCTCCTGCTCACGACGCAGTTTTATCAAAACTACCGGCCTGGCCTTGTCTGCCGGGATGCTCTCCACCGCCAGCCCGCTGCTGGCCGCCGGAAAAAAGAAAACACTGGTTGGCTGTCGCGACGTGCATCTGAAGGTGGCCGGCCTGCCGGATAGCTGGTCCAGCATGAAAGCGGTGGGCGCGGAAGCGATCGAGGTCTGCGTCGAGTTGGACCTGACCTGCCCCTTGCTGTTTCACCCGCAGCGCAAGTACACGCTGGCCACGCCGGAAGGCATTCGAACGCTCAAGGATGACCTTTCGGCCAGCGGTTGCCGTATCGCGGCGTTTATGATGGGCAACCGCTTTGACGAGCGCCTGGAGGAGGAGCTTGAGTGTGCGCGCCGGTTGATTCCGGCCGCCCAGCAGCTCGGCGTCGAGATCATCCGGATTGATGTCGTGCCGCGCAAACTGGAGGGAGACCAGTTCCTTTCCTTTGCGATCGACACTTGCAAACGTCTCTGCGCCCTGGCGGAGGACTCGCCCATTCGCTACGGCGTCGAAAACCACGGCAAGATTACTAATGACCCGCAATTCCTGGACCGGCTTTTCGACGGCGTCGGCTCCTGCCGGCTTGGCCTGACGCTCGACACCGCCAACTTCTACTGGTGGGGGCATCCGGTGAGCGAACTTTATCCCATTTACGAAAAATTTGCCCCCCGCGTCGTGCATACGCATTGCAAGAGCATCGGCTACCCGGACGATAAGAAAAATGTGCGCCGCGAGATGGGCTGGGAATACGGCAAATACTGCTGTCCGATCTACGAAGGCGACCTGGATTTTGCGCGCATCGTTAAAATCCTGCGCAAAGCCCGGTATCGCGGCGACCTGTGCGTCGAAAACGAGTCGCTGGGCCGGTTTCCCGAAAACCAGCGCGCCGACATCCTGCGCCGGGAGATTGCCTTGCTGAAGAAGCTGGCCTAGCGCAGCGCCTTTCCCCGGCGCTGGTCCCGGCCCGCCTGGCGGAGGGACAAAGCGCTTGCCCCCGGGCATGGGGTTTGGTTTGATAGCCCTGCATCATGGCGAATGCGATACAAGTTCCCCGGTCCCATTTGATCCTCGGGCTGTCTCTGCCCCTGGCGGTGCTGGTCGGGTATTTTTTGGCCGAGCCGATGGAACTCGGCAGCGCGGCGGTGGTGCTGGCGGTCGTGGGCGTGCTTAGCGTTCCCCTGCTGATGCGGTGGTATCACCCGGTGTTGATCTTCCTCTGGAACTCGGCGATTAATCCGGTCGTGCTGCCGGGGCGGGCGGGGTTGTGGATGGTGGTGACCTGCATCGCCCTGTTGTTTGCTGTCCTGAACCGGGCGGTAAACCCGAAGGCACGTTTCATTATGGTTCCTGCGGTGACCTATCCCCTGCTGGCATTGGGGGTATTGGTGGTAATCACCGCGGTGTTGCGGGGAGGGGCTGGCTTTGCCAGCCTGGGCTCTTCACAGTATGGCGGGAGCCGATATGCCAACCTGCTGATGGGTATTGCGGGTTATTTCGCTTTGACCAGCCGAAGGATTCCGCCGTCGCGGGCCGGACTTTATGTGGGCTGCTTTTTTCTTTCCGGGCTGACCTATGCCATTTCCGACCTTGCCATCCTCGCCGGGCGCCAATTTTACTTTCTCCTTTATATCTTTTCCACGACTTATGCGACAGATCAACTCAAGTACCTTGAGACATTCAATCCAAGCATCATTCGCTTTCGTGGAACTTCCGTAGTGGCAAGCGCTATTTACACTTACCTGCTGGCGCGCTTTGGCATTCGCGGTATTTTGGATGTGGCGCGCCCATGGCGAGGGCTGATTTTTCTGTTGGCCGTTGCGGGGGGCATGGGCGGCGGATTTCGCAGTTATGTGGCGCTCTTTGGTTTGACTTGTATCGGCGTATTTTACCTTGAAGGACTTCATCGGACTCGCTACCTGCCGGCCCTGCTGGCGGTGGCCCTGGTGGGAGGAGCCCTGGTCCTGCCCCAGGCGGATAAATTGCCGCTGGCCGTGCAGCGAGGATTGGTTTTTCTCCCCGGCAAATTTGATTCGCTCGCCAGACAAAGCGCGAAAACCTCGATTGAATGGCGGGTGGAAATGTGGAAACGTGTATGGCCTGAAGTTCCTAAGTATTTATTTCTGGGGAAAGGTTATAAGCTGGATCCCTCGGAACTTTTTTTGGCTCAGTATTTCTCGCCCCGGTATCATGATGCCATGGACAGCGGGTCGCAGGTTGCTGGCGATTATCACAGCGGGCCGCTCTCGGTTCTCGTCCCCTTCGGCATTTTCGGAACGCTGGCGTTTCTTTGGTTCCTGGTTGCTGGCACGCGCACCCTGTACCTTTACTACAAGCATGGCTCCCCTGTTTATCAAACAGTAAACACGCTATTACTGGCGGCCTTTGCGGCTCGGGCCATATTCTACTTTGTCGGCTTTGGATCCTTGCACACGGACATGGCTTTCTTCACCGGCCTGCTCGGCCTCGGCGTCGCTCTGAATGGCACCCCTTCTGCTGCTGCTGCATCGTCACCATCTGAACAACCGGATACTGGCGTGGAGCTCAATACGGAGTATGTTAAGGTGTAGCGCTGAACGGGTTTAATTCATAATGTCTAACGCATCGGCACTTTTTCGGTCCCTGATCGTTTATGGGCTTTGCCTGCCGCTGGCCGTGGCATTGGGGTATTTGTTGGCGAATCCGCTGGATCTGACCACGGTTGTGGTGGTGGGATCCCTGTGTTTCATTCTGATGATTCCCATCTTTTTGCGCTGGCATCATGTCTGGCTCATTGCCGCCTGGAACATGTCAGCGGTGGTGTTCTTTCTGCCCGGTCGGCCGCCGCTCTGGATGGCGCTGGCCGCCATCAGCTTTTCTATCGGCGTGCTGCAGTACACTATCAACCGCAATATGCGGTTTTTGCACGTGCCGTCGGTGACGTGGCCGTTGCTGTTTCTATCGCTGGTCGTTTTGATCACAATGCGCCTAACAGGCGGCTTTGGGCTTCGGGCCCTGGGCAGCGATACTTACGGGGGCAGGAACTACATCATGTTCTTTGCGACGATTATCGGGTATTTCGCCCTCATTAGCCGCCCGATCCCGCCCAAACGGGCCCTGCTCTATGTCGCGCTCTTTTTCCTGGGAACCTCGACCATGGCCATTGGCGATTTGCCCATGTTGCTCCCTTCGAGTTTCAACTTTGTATACTTGGTGTTTCCGCTGTTGGGTGCGGGTTGGGCGGCGTTGCAGGGAGCCACCTTCGAGGGGCCCGTCCGCATCACGGGCTTTGCTTTTTTCAACCAGGGGATTTTTACCGCCATGCTGGCTTTGTATGGCATCCGGGGAATCTTTGCGGGAACGGCGAAATCCTGGCGTGCTGTCCTTTTTGCGGCTTGCGTTTTCGGCGCTTTAATGGGCGGCTTTCGATCCATCGTGATCCTCTTCTTCTTTACTTTTGCAATATTGTTCTATATGGAGCGATTGCATCATACGCGATTGTTGCCCACCTTTATTTTCATCGGGCTGCTTGGTGGGGCCTTGATGATCACGTTTGCTCATCGAATGCCACACGCGGTGCAACGTTCCCTGGCTTTTTTACCAGTTAAGCTTGATCCCGAGGCCCGGTTGAGTGCGGCCGTTTCTGCCGAATGGCGCTTGAAGATGTGGCAGGAACTTCTCCCGCAAATCCCGCAGTATCTGATCCTCGGGCAGGGCTATGCCTTCAGCGGCCAGGAATTGAACTTGTTGCATGACACCCGCAGCGGAGAAAGCAGCAAGTTGGTAGGAAACTATCATAATGGCCCGCTTTCGGTTCTTATTCCCCTCGGCTCTTTCGGCATGCTTGGTTTCCTTTGGTTCCTGTGGGCCGGCCTGCGCGTTCTTTACCTAAACTACCAGTTCGGCGATCCGGCTTACCGCACCGCCAACAACTTTTTGTTTGCCTACTTCCTGGTGAAAGCCGTCTTCTTCTTTGTAATCTTTGGCGCCTTCATTTCAGACATGCTAATGTTCGTCGGAATGCTGGGATTAAGCATCAGCCTTAACGGCGGAGTCGCCAAGCCGGCACTCGCTCCGCAGCCCCAGGTCGTCGTAGATCGTTTCAAACTGCGACCGGGCTCCCGCCGACCGGTGAGCGCCTAAGAAGGAGCGGGAATGATCCGCAAGGGGCCTGGCGCGGCGGAAATTTCCGCAAAACCAAAAGCCCCCGCGCCGAAGTTGACTCGCAAAACCCACTCGCACCATAATTCCGCCCGGTCATATTATGAACACCACGCCTATTCATCTTGCCCAGAGCGAAGCTGAGGTCTTCCTTTTTCCGCAGATGGCCAGCCGCCACGGCCTGATTGCCGGGGCGACCGGCACCGGCAAAACCGTAACCCTGCAAGTCCTGGCGGAAAGCTTCAGCGCCCGCGGCGTGCCTGTGTTCCTGGCTGATGTGAAGGGCGACCTCGCCGGAATTTCGCAACCGGGGGGCCAGTCCCCCAAGGTCAAGGAGCGCGTGGCTCAGCTCCGGCTCGACTCCTACACGCCCGCCGGCTGTCCTGTTATCTTCTGGGACGTGTTTGGCGAGCAGGGCCATCCCGTACGCACCACCATCTCCGAATTCGGCCCCCTGCTGCTGGCGCGCCTGCTGCAGCTTAATGACACCCAGGCCGGCGTGCTCAATCTGATCTTCAAGATCGCCGACGAGAGCGGCCTCCTGCTCCTGGATCTCAAAGACCTCCGCGCCCTGGCGCAATACGCGGGGGAAAACGCCCGGCAATTCACGACGCAGTATGGCAACATCTCCGCCGCCAGCATCGGCGCCATCCAGCGCAATCTCCTCGTGCTGGAAGAGCAGGGTGCGGACAAGTATTTCGGAGAACCCGCCCTCAACCTCGACGATCTGCTCCAGACCGACTCCAACGGCAGGGGGATCGTGAACCTCCTTGCCGCGGATAAGCTGCTGCAATCCCCCCGCCTCTACGCGACTTTGCTGCTCTGGATGCTCTCGGAACTGTTCGAGCGGCTGCCGGAAGCCGGCGATCTGCCCCAACCCAAGCTGGTGTTCTTCTTTGACGAAGCTCACCTGCTCTTCAACGAAGCCCCGCCCGCGCTGCTGGAGAAAATCGAACAGGTCGTGCGCCTCATTCGTTCCAAGGGCGTTGGCGTCTATTTCGTCACTCAAAACCCGCGCGACGTGCCCGACAATGTATTGGGCCAACTCGGCAACCGCGTGCAGCACGCGCTGCGCGCCTTCACCCCGCGCGACCAAAAAGCAGTGATCGCCGCGGCGGAAACCTTCCGGCCAAACCCGAAGTTCAGGACTGCCGATGCAATCAAGGAACTGGCGGTGGGGGAAGCGCTCGTTTCCTGCCTGGAAGAGAACGGCCAGCCGGCAATTGTCCAACGCGCCTGGATTGTCCCGCCGCGCAGCCAAATCGGCCCCATCACGCCGGAGCAACGCCGGCAACTCATGCAGAGTTCCATCGTCGCGGGCGCCTATGATACCGCCATCGATCGCGAGTCCGCCTACGAACGGCTCGCGGCCGTGCAATCGCCGGCTGCCGCACCCGCGCCGCCGCCAGGCAAATCCGGAAGCCCCGGCCCGATTTTCAGCGGCGGAACCCCCGCCGCTCCGCGCAGCCGCCCCGCGGGCCGCCAGCCGGACTCGTTCGTCACCATGGCCGCCAAAAGCGCCGTTCGCTCCGTCAGCAGCAGCATCGGCCGCCAGATCGCCAACCAGGTCATGCGCGGCGTCCTGGGGAGCATTTTTGGCGGCGGCCGGCGGCGCTAGTGTAGTGTTCATTAAATCGATGGGCAGAGGTGGGTCTTGGCAATACTCTGGGGGGGCATGGCAAGACCTGTCCGCGGTTTGGAGATGGATTTCGATCAAAGGAGAGCGCTCGAATCCCTGGCCCGAATGCCAACGACGGCCCCGCGGAGCGCGCAGCGCGCTCGCATTCTTCTGGCCTGCGCGGGCGGGTTTTCGCAGGAGGAAGTGGCCCGCCAAGTAGGCGTGCGCCGCCGCATTGTGACCAAATGGTGCGGGCGGTTTCGCAAGCTGGGGTTGGCTGGCTTGGCTGATGCTGGCGGGCGCGGATGCAAGCCTTCGGTGTCTGAAGAGACCCGGGCCCTGATCCGCACTCAAGCCACCCGGCCGCCCAAGGGCCGGACTCGGCGCCGCGTGCGTTCGATGGCTCGTAGGGCCGGCGTGTCGGTCGGCACCGTTCATGCCCTGTGGCAGGCCAACGACATCAAGCCCCAGCTGACCCGCACCTTCAAATTATCCAACGACCCGCAGTTTGAAACGAAGGTCTGGGATGGGATCGGTCTCTATCTGAATCCACCCGATAAAGCGCTGGGGCTTGGTTGCGATGAGAAGAGCCAGTGTCAGGCGCTGGAACGCACCCAACCGGGCCGGCCTTTAGGCCTGGGCCACATTCGAACGCGAACGCATGGCTACATTCGGCACGGGACCGTTATCCTTTTTGCCGCACGGTCTTATCTGGACGGCAAGATCTTGAGCCGCACGGCGGAGCAACACCCCCACAAGGAATGGCTGGCTTTTCTTAAGGTGATCGACCGGGAAACTCCCTTGGGGCAGGCGATTCACCTGATTATGGACAATTATGCCACACACAAGCACCCGACCGTTAAGTCCTGGCTGGCCCGGGGCCTTTTGTTTTCGGCGCCTGAGTTTCGGCGGATGAGGGGGAAACGGTATTTCCAAACCCCAGGCCGCTTTGCGAGTTGAGTGGGCGGGGGTGAAAGCGTCTATGGATTCAAAACGGCCGGCCGACGTCGCGGGCAACGCGGCGCCGCGCGCGCGAACAGGCCGAAGGGATGAACCCCGGAAGTTGGATACCCTGCTGAATCAACGGCCCCCGTTGGGCGCGGGGTGGCGTGGTTGGGGGGCGTTGCGCCGGCGCGGTCGGAACGGACTCGACCCGGCCAGCGGAATTCCGCGCCGTGTCATTTCGTCCTGAATGTGGGCTGAAAGTTCGTAATTCATTTGGCCGCGCCCTCCACGATCTTGATCTCTTCCGGCGTAAGGCCGTAGAGGGCATACACCAACCCGTCTATCTCCCGCTCCAACGCGCTCGTGTCCGCCGTGGGATCGCGCTGCTTCGCGGCGAGGATGCGGTCAACCAGGCGCTCCACGGCCCTTTGCTTTTCCGGCGAGGCGGCGGGAATGGGAAACGATTCAAGGCCGTCAGGCTGAACTTCAAACCAGCCACCTTGCTTCTCGACAAAAACTTTCTTTGCGTAAGTGAAAAACAGGCTGGAGTTCAACAAGCCCAGCAAAAAGTGGCCAGCGATGACCGATGGCAAAAAGTAGGCGGTATTACCAAGATAACGTGTTTCCAAATCCAAAGCGAAGGTTGGCCGAATGGAAATCTTGGTGGAAACAATTTTTGGCTTCTCAAATTCATGCCAGTATTTGCACGAGCGCTGCTCCCAAAAGTATTTGCCTTGGTCGTCACGGTTGATAAGTTCTCTTCGCAGATTTTCAAAGTGCGAGTAAATCGCTGGATAGGTTTTCGCAAAGATTTCTTCAGCTTCCTTTTTCGGCTTGCCTGACCACGGATGGTCTTTGTTTTCCGAAGACTCAATCTTGACGATGAACTGATCCGCGAAATGCGCCCGCCAGCGGCCTATATCCTTTCCGCGCAGGTACGGTTTTAGAATTTCGACGGAGGATTTGTCTTCACTATTGACTCTCGCATAAATAAGTAACACAATGCTGCCGCATGAGCAGCAAAACCAAGCGGGATCTCGATGGCATGGAAGCACGGCGACGCAAAGGCATGGGC